>WNFI01666682.1_pt1 | contig 10509 bp, 11 predicted proteins | sample 5400471 | NCBI WGS metagenome assembly WNFI01 (sample SAMN13153348, study PRJNA577476) | soil metagenome | isolation source: 100 cm saprolite on Douglas fir-dominated hillslope | place: USA:California | collected 2013-09-17 | reverse complement strand
GTTGAGCAGCACAACCATTGATAGTCTGAGAACTGGCTCCTGATGCGGATTGTTTCGTAGCGTTTTTGTAAATTCGGATGGTCAGCACAAGATGCGCTATGCACTTTACTGGTAATTGGGTTCAATGTTCGAACACAAATAGTGGGCTGAGGGCTATTGCGTCGAACATTGGGTCCAAAAAATTTGGGGTGAAAGTTCGACACGTCTTCCACTTTTCTTCCTCATTTCCTGATAAGAGAGTATTCTCCGTGTGAAAGGAGCAATACAGGTTTACCTCCCTTTTGCCTCGCATCTTTCGCTCCCGGAGCAGTACAAGCTGGATGGTTCATTGCCTGGTCGAACATTGAGCACAATTACCATTTACCCGCACCTGGTAAATTGGGTGAAAAGTGAACCGATTTTGAGGTGAAACATGGGAATTCGGCGAGTAATCTCATCATTTTACCCTTGGCGCGCAAAATGAGAGCGTAAATGGCAGCATGGTCGTAAGATATGCTCATCCATTGTAGACTTTTTCAACAGACTCTTCTTTTCTTGCCAATCAGCCGTAGCATTGGCCAAGGCGCGAAAAGGGGGGGCGTTCGAGCGCCCTCCTTCCACTTCACGGGGTTCGGGAGAAGTGAGAAGACAACACCAGTGGCGCCACTGGTGTCTCTGATCCTGACGCTCGATTTCCTCTTGGTAGGCCCATCATGCGCGTACGTAGCGCATGAGCACAACGCCTGATGGCAGTGGCCTGGCTTCGATCAGGCGCAGATTCACGCGTAGCCCTGGGGGAAAAAGCTTCTTGCCACTGCCGAGCACCACCGGGTACACATGCAAGCTCTATTCATCAATCAGATCGTGCTCGGCCAGGGTATGAATCAGCACGCTGCTGCCATCGATGACGATGTTCAGACCTCGCTGTGCTTTCAAGCTGCGTACTTCCTCGACCACATTGCTGCTAATCAAGGTGGAGTTGTGCCAGGCCGAGGCCGTGGTCAGGGTGGTGGAAACCACGTACTTCGGCATGCTGTTCATGAGATCGCCAAACGGGTCACCGGCTGGCATGGGTTCAAATGCCCCGCCGTGGATCTGCCAGGTTTTGCGCCCCAGCAGCAGCGCGTCACTTTGGCGCATTTCCTCAAAGAAGTGCGCGCCAATGTCATCATGCCAGAACGGCCAGGTCCACCCGCCGTGGGTGAAGCCGCCCTCGGTATCTTCTTCTGCCCCACCAGGCGCTTGCATGACAGTGTCCAACGACACAAACTCTGAGACCACGATCTTTCGCATGGATTCCCTCCGTATCGAGCAACAACGCCAGGCTTTCAACCGTAGAACTCACCTGACGTACCAAGCGGGAAGGTTTGGAGGGCTTCGTCTCCCCCCAACTCCTCTCTACGTCAGGTGAGTAAGTGAGACAAATTGCAGAGTTTCTTTGACTTCAGATGTGAGAGAGCTTGCTTACTCATTTCCTTCCGTGATTTACACGGTATGCCAATGGGGGCATGGAAATAGGTCTCAGTACTAGCGCGCAGCCCAGGAGCGACGACCGTAGGCGATGGCCAGGCAGATGAGTCCCAGCACCACTGTTGTCACTGCAGCCCCGATCTGACCGCTGATCAGGTTGTAGGCCGTCGCCCCGATCATGTCGAGTACCAGCCCAAGGGCGGCCAGCGGCGTCAGCATCGGTCGAATGCGCAGCAGCCCTGGCAGGATCAGACCGAGCGCACCTGCAACCTCAGCGGTAGCAATGAAGCGGATGAACAGGCCGGGCAGCGGCAGCGGCATCTGCGCCTGCAACAGCGCGATCGGCAGGATCAGTTTGATGCCGCCTGCGAAGAGGAAAGGCAGGGCAACCAGCACCTGAAGGCTCCACAGGGCGATGCTCGTGATCAGCTTGCGCTGTTTGGATGGGCGGCTATTTCCACTGGCCAGTTGAACACTCACGGTATTTCTCATTGGGGTTCTCCTTCTTTGTGATTAAGTACTTGCAAATTGCAAGTGATGTTACTCTATTATTCCGAACGGAGGGAAAAAAACGGTAATGAGAGTGAGGCAAATTTGCCTTTGATAAGGGAAAGAAAAAATCCCATGATACCACCATTTACAGGATGTCGGCGGAAGAAATCAGATGGGGAGTGGTTTTCCCAGGCGTCTTCCTGGCCGATTCCTACCATTCGCGCTGATGCGCCTCTGAGCCAGTTCTCAGACTATCAATGGTTGTGCTGCTCAACATTGGGGGCAACTGCTCGCATTTGGAGGCAAAACCTGCTCACTTGGTAGGGCATTTACCAAGAGCATCACACGCCCCAAAGCTTGAGAGGAAGTGGTGTGAGGCTCTTCCCACGCGATGCGCAACGAGATGAGCGGAGGGATGACAAAACTGTTGAGGTAATCGTCGGAGGAGAAGAGAGCCAGGAACGAGAGAAAGAAGCCAAAAGCGAGAAAGAACCCACGGGTTGCGCAACGAGCTGTACATTCAGCTGAAGTGCCTCACAGGTCCGTTCAATGCTCCCGCATTGTGCCGACAAAAGATCAGACATATCTCCGCGCCCGCTCTGTTTGCAGGAGAAAGGAAACCGATCACTCTTGCCCAGGATACGGCACCTGGAAGTGCTCGTTTTCCCAGTGGAATGGCTGTGGATCAGCGAAGTCGGAACTGGAAACCTCTGACGTTTGTGCTTGATCTTCCCAGGACTCCTTCGGCTCATTTCGTGGTGGTGATGCGAGATACGACGTGCTTTGTAAGGACAAGCCATGCCAGGGCAAGAGCGAGCAGAGATGGAACCGGTGCCGGAAGAAGAACGGCGTCCTCCTCGCGGACGCCTCGTCCAGTTAGCGCGAGAAGGGCGGCGGGTGCAAAAGCTGGATCGCTACACACAAGTCGTTGCCCTGCATCAGCAGGGGCTGAGAGCGCCTGACATTGCCTCTCGCGCCCTGATCTCGGCGCGAACGGTTCACCGCTGGTTGCGCCATGGCACCTTTCCAGAAGCCAGACGGCGGCGCAGACGACCCAGCCTGATTGATCCCTATGAGCGCTACGTGCTCACGTGGTGGCAAGAGGGAAATCGCAATGGGGCACAGCTCTACCGCGAACTGATCTCTCGTGGCTACAAAGGTTCATCCAAAGCCATGTACAACTATCTGGCTACCTTGCGGATCCCTCAAGCAGGCTCATCCAAGTCGACCCCATCGAGACCGCGAGAGCGCAAGAACATCCCTTGGTCGCCTGCACCGCTGGAAAACTTCTCGGCACAGCGAGCCACCTGGTTGTTTGTGTGTCAACCAGAGCAGCTGGACGAGAGGCAGCACGAAGAACTGGCGCTGATCAGGCAGGCCAGTCCAAGCGCAGAGACCGCTTACAGGTTGGCACAAGCGTTCATGCACATGATCCGGGAGCAGGTAGGACAGCAGTTGGACACCTGGCTTAGCGAGGTAACAGCGAGTCACCTGCCCGAGCTGGAGTCATTTGCCAAAGGGATCCAACAAGACAAAGCGGCTGTGCTGGCAGGATTGACCTTGCCTTGGAGTACAGGTCCAGTCGAAGGGCATGTGAACCGGCTCAAGTTGATTAAACGGAGCATGTATGGTCGTGCCAAGCTCCCTCTGCTGCGAGCACGTGTGCTGCATGTGGCCGAGAAGGCTCCTGCTCGCGCAGCTCTACTGGCTGGATAGTGATGCGCCTGACGCGGTGCAGAGAGCAGGTGCGGGAACAGCACAAGCAGATGGGGAACATCGAACCCATCCACGACGAACCGAAGCAAGGAGGGCGATGAGGATGTCATTTGATATCAATGAACCGGTGTTTGACTCCGAGGGCGCGTATCTGGAGGAGCAAGCCGTACGCTATGAACAAGCCTTGGTGGACCAGTTTGCCGCCTCGCGCAGCGTGACAAGCGATTACCCAAAGAGGAACCGAACTGGGCTGGGCACGGGCGATGATCCATTATGCCATTACCTACGCTGGCGTGACTCCCCCGACAATGACTGCCAGCGATCTGGAAGAAGTCGTCTATACCCTCTTCCCGCGCAAAGTCATCACCGAGAGAGGGGATGGGGCAGAGATTATCCAAGAATTACGCGCCTTCTGGCACTTTTTAGCGCGCGTGTATCAGTTGCCGCAAGCCAAGCAGCTGCTGGCACGCTTGACGCCACAGGCTGCCCGACGCCTGGAGCGCGAGTTGCAGGAGCCGGCCAACTTTGGCATGGCCAAGTCCTTTGTCCTGATGGGACAGCAGGCCGGCTTTGATATGGAATCGCCGGAAGGAATGCGGGCATGGGTACATGCCTACAATGCCACCGTGGCGCCCAGGATGGCTGCTGCCTCTCGCCATCGGGGACTTTCAACCAAGAAGCAGTCGCGCGGAGTGCCCAAAGGCACGAGGAACGCCCAGCCTCGCAAGCAGAAGCGCCCCCCACCTCCATGAGAGAAGAGGTCCATGATCAGGACGTTGAGGCGCCTATGCGAGGCCGGTCATTCCTTTGACGCAAGTAGCCTGCTTCCTCGATCACTGCCACAGCAGCGAGCCTGCGGGAGAACCAGGATATGCTTCATAGGGTTGTATTTCTCCTCCAAATACGGTATGCTTTTTCTGTATCCATAGTTGAGCCGTGCCTCGTAGATCGGAACTCTCAGTTCACCCTCACCGTCGTTTCAGGATCGTACTTGTAGTCATGGAACCGGGGAAGCTGACTTTTCCAGGATGCAGCGATGATGACACCCGTAGCCTTACAACAATGGTGCCGTGCGCTCGCGCTTCCACCTGCTTGCTACCATTCGGGCCTCCCAGCCTGTTCGTCGTGTTACTTCGCGTGCCAACAACATGAGTGGCACGTACCCAAGCGACAAAATGGGTGTCACGGTCCAATTTGAGAGCCACAAAGTCGAACTCTGGGCCATTCTCGTCATGGATCGCGATCCCGATGTGCTTGAGTTCTATGATCAGCCCCATACCTTCAAGCTGCGCTATCTCCGCAAATCGGGGAAGCAGATGCAGAGTCACTCCTACACCCCCGATTTCCTGGTGTTGCGCCGCAACGCTGTCGCTTTCGAGGAATGGAAAACCGAAGACGAGCTCCAGCGGCTTGCCGCCCTCTCCCCTTTTCTCTCCTGCCTATTAAGAGGGGAAGATGGGATTATCAACTTGGCAAAAACGAACCACCTCTCTCTTACCACCTACGCACCCGAGATGCTGAGTCGCGAGCCAGGTGGCAAGAGAATACAGACAAAGGGGGTTAGCGAGACACGGTTTGTCTCTCATCCAGGGTCGGCTCAGGATCGGAAAGCGGGCGAGCTGGCTGATAGCCCAGGCGACCGCGTGTCACCACGATCAGCAGCAGCGCGAGCCCTCCAAAGCTAATCAGCGTGGGCAGGTAAGCGCTCTTCAGCAGGATTTGCATTGGAATGAGGCCCGTCACCACAGCCGCAGTAGCAAAGGCATCAATGGATGCATGGGACACGATAGCCACGAGCAGGCTCCCCCGGGTATGATTGAAGACCCAGGTAAGCATGATGGCCAGGCTCACGGCTCCAAGCACGAACTCGCAGATCGAAAGCCCGCTCGCTCCAACAATCGCCCATGCGGTCAGGAACAAGGGCAGATGCCAGCATCCCCACAACAGTCCCAGGATGAGCGTCCCCAACAGAGGACCACGCTGCCGTTGCAGGCGGGGCAGAGCAAAGCCGCGCCAGCCGGGTTCCTCGGCAAGTCCACTCGTGAAGATTTCGAGCACCAGCAGAAGCAGGAAGATCGGGACAAATTGAAGCGAAGGGACGCCCAGAGCCGCCACCGCTCCCGGCAGAGGGAGGAACCCAAGCACCAGGATCGCCGGGATCCCAATAAGGGCGAAGAGGTACCAGAGCCCTCCCACCCGCCACAGGATCATGCGGCTCAATAAGTGGCGCACCCCTGCTTTTCCCTCCATGACCGCCGTCATTAGCAATCCCGACAAGAATGCTCCGTAACCGCCGGGAAGACCGATAAGCTGTGAAGGGTGAAAGGGCAAGAGACCCAGCCCACTCTGAGAAAGCACATAGGGCAGCCATCCCAGCCAACTGAAGCCATAGGCCAACAGGAAGTAGCTGACCAGCGGGCGACGGCGCATGAACCGCAGAATGCCACCGGAAGAGAGGTCGACAGGACGAGTATATGCCGAGGTGTTCATGAAAAACTCCTTTTTCTAGAAAATCATCTTTGATGGGACTGTATTCCAAAGCAGACAACACATCTGCTCAGCCCCCTTAATACGCTTTCCTGCGAAACACGATGAGCGCACCGAGCAGGGGCAGCGCGGCAGCGACCAGACACACGAGAAACTCCTTCAATGGAAAGCCTCCATTGAGGTATGCACCCTGGCTGCTCCAGTAGCGCATCAGGCTCCAATCCGCTCCATTGGGGAAAGCGGCGGGCAGCGAGAGCGCCACCGTAATTAGGAGGGCGAAGACCAGGGGACGTATACTGTCGGGCGATATGATCGAGAAGAGGAGCGCGAGTCCTAGCGGGAAGAGCGCACCCAGCCAGAGCAGTACCGTCGCAATCAACAGACGCAGTACCTCCTGCGGGTGCCCCAAAGCGATGCTGGCGCCTTCGACGGCGATGCTGGCAAGCAGCGCTACCGCGAAGAGGATGCCCGCGCTCACGCCGTACTTCGTCAGCAGAACGCGCTCTCGGCTGACCGGTTTACTGAGCAGAAAGAAGATCGTTCCCTTGCTCACCTCACCAGCAATCAACCCGCAGCCTAAAATGACCGCGAGGAGCAGCAGGGTAGCCGGCCCATTCACCGCGAACCATTGCCACCAGGCGAAGGCGCTGAAGTTCGTCAGATCCTCTTGCAACATCCTCTGGATCGCAGGCGGGAGATCGCCACCAGACACTGGCATGAAGCGGTAGGCAGCCACATCCCCGCCTGCGACCAGCAGGGCCAGCAGCGCGAAGAGGATTACCTTCCAACGAGCTTCGAGCAATTCTTTTGTTTTCATCATGCGTCCCCTCTGATATATTCGATCAGGATATCGTCAAGACTGGCATGGACCGCCTCTACGTCGCGCAGAGCATACGGCCGTGCCTCAATGGTCTGGATGAGCGCATCGACATCGCCTTCAACATGCAGACGCACGTTGCGCCCCTCTTGCTCAAGCCTGCGCACTCCGGGCAGGCTATGTAGCAGCGCGATCTCCCCTGCCGGCGGAAGCTCCGCGTAGGTGAGGCGCAATAGCTTCTGCGTCTCGCGCAGAGTGTCGAGTTCGTCACTGAGCACAACCTTTCCGTCGCGCAGGACTGCCACGCGATCAGCAATGACCTCAATCTCCGAGAGAATATGCGATGAGAAAAAGATGGTCGAACCTTTTGCGGCCACCTCGCTGACGAGCGTGTTGAGGAACACCTGGCGCGCGACCGGGTCCAGCCCGGTCGTCGGTTCATCCAGGATCAACAGCTCGGGCTCGTTACCCAGCGCCAGGCAGAGCGCGAGCTGCGATTTCATCCCTTTGGAGAAGTGCTTAATGCGCTTCTTCGTCGGCAATTCAAAAAGTTGGAGATAGCGATCTACTACTCCCTGGTTCCAGTGGCGCTGCATGTCCCGACAAAAGGCGCAGAGCTGTGGCACGTTCAGGAACTCGTAGAGACTAGTGACCTCGCTGACATAGCCTGTGCGCGCGCAAATCTCCACGCGGCTCCGCACTACATCATAGCCCAGCACGCGCGCGCTCCCCCCATTGGGTGGTCGGAAGCCGAGCAAGGTTTTGATCGTGGTTGTCTTGCCCGCCCCATTAGCCCCCAGAAAGCCGAAGATCGAACCGACAGGGACCTCCAGGCTCAGTCCCTTGAGGACCTGGTTCGCACCGTAGCTGACGCTCAGATTCTCCATCTCTATGGCCGCTTTGCTGTTTAATATCTGGCGCGGCTCATCACCGCTGACCGCATATTCATTCATATCTGGTCTCCTCGCCGCTGCAATTCAGGAAAGAATTGCTGAACGGCCCGCTCAAAATGGACACGCAACTCTTCAGCGCTCAGGCCAAGACTGTTGGCATCGTGCACCACTGCACGCAGGCGCTCCAACAGAGCCTCTTGCAGCTCAGCATGCAAAGTCTGCTCTACCTCGCCAATCACTACGGTCCCCTTGCCGGCTCGACTCTCAATCAGCTCCATGCGCTGAAGCTCGTTGTAGGCGCGCACGATGGTATTGGGTGCAATCGATAACTCGCTCGCCAGTTCACGCACGGACGGCAAGGGATCGCCAGGCTGCAAGGTACCGACTTCCAGGGCGTGCTTGACCTGTTCTACCAATTGCACATAAATTGGTATACTGCTGTGCGTGTTGACATGTAACCAGATCGCCATATCTCTATTCTCATCCATGTGTATCAATGTATCATAATACTGATACATTGATACACCAGAAAGATGCTCTTGCCAAGGAAAATAGGGTAATTTTTTGAGGAGAAAAGAAAAAGAAGGCAAATGGTTGGTTTGTAGGGGTCCCAACATTTTTTCCCCCCGAAATCCCCGCTAAGGATTCACCAGGGAGATTTTCTCTGATTTTTTCCCCGCTAAGTCTGGGATGGGAAAGGAAGCCCATCCCAGGCAGTTTCATTGACGCGCAAGCAGGCAGTATGATACAAACGAGGCAAAACTGGAGAGATACCGACTGTGCCTGGATATGATAAGATTCCGACCTACCTCAACCCAGAGCAGCGCCACGAGCTCACCCACATTCCACCAGACCTCTCAGATCGCGAGATTGCCCGTTACTACACTTTCACCGAAAAAGAGCGAGAGCTGATCAATCGCCGCAGGCGGGCATCGAACCGCCTCGGATTTGCCGTCCAACTGGCCCTGTTGAAATTCCCTGGTCGTACCCTCATGGAAGTCAAGGAAGTTCCCAAGCCGGTGCTTGCTGCCATCGCCGAGCAAGTTGGGGTTCCTGCTTCCGCCTTTACCAACTATGGTGATCGTGAAAATACGCTGTATGAGCACCTGGATGAACTCCGGCGGGAGTGTGGGTTCCGCTCTTGCGGCTGGCGTGAGTATCTGCTGGTGGCCAGATCATTGCTTCCCGATGCGATGGAGAGCGATCGCCCGCTTCCGCTGATCGAGCGTGCTCTGGAGCAATTGCGCACCAAGGGTATCCTTGCCCCGAATATGATCTATGTGGAGCGCCTGGTCTGGGTTGTGCTCAAGATCGCGGAGCGACGGCTCTTGCGCACTTTGACGCAACCGCTGCCGTTGGAGCAACGCACCAGGTTGGATGGGCTTCTGCATGCCGATACGGGTATTCGCGGCGCGACGCGCCTAAGCTGGTTACGGCAGGCTCCTGGCGTGACCTCTCCGAAGAGTATCAAGCGCTTGATCGAGCGCCTGTCGTTTCTGCGGGACCTCTCGCTTCCGGCGTTGCCAGTCACGCTCCATCAGAATAGAGTCCTCCAGTTGGCACACAAATGCAGCAAATATCAGGCCCAGCCACTCCTGAATTTGCCACGCGACCGCCGTCATGCACTGCTGGTGGCCTATCTGTTTGAACTGTCGCAGGATCTTACCGACCAGGCGCTCGACCAGTTTGATAAACTCCTGGGCGAACTGCTGCGCAAAGGAGAACGTCGTCAGGAAAAGCATTTGCGGATCAACTCGCGCAAAATGAACAGTCACCTGACGATTCTCACCAAAGCGATGGATGCGTTCCTGCTGGCCAGAACCGAGGGCAATGATCCCGTGCAGGCGCTGCTGGACACAGTGCCGGAAGCCCAGCTCCAGGCAACGGTCGATTCGGCGAAACAGTTTCTCCGACCGGAGGATCTGGACTCGCTGGATCTGATCGAGTCGCGGTATGCACCGATGCGGCAGAGTTTGCTGATCTTGTACCAGGCCCTCGCTTTTCAGCCCTTTCGGCGCAGCGAACCCTCCCTCCAAGCATTGGAGTATGTCTCCAAGCTGGCGAAGCTGCACCGACGCGTGACCGCGAAAGAGCAGCGGGTGGGCAAGGTCAAGATGAAAGCACCACTCTCGCACCTCACTGGGCGATGGCGCAAGCATGCCCTGGATGGAGAGACCATTACCCCCAATTATTACGAAGCAGCTGCCTTCGAGGCTCTGAAAGGGCGCGTGCGCTCAGGCGATGTCGCTGTGAGTGGAAGTCGGCGTTACCGCTCGTTTGAGAACTACCTGCTGCCTCCTGCCCACTTTGAGCAACTCACGGAGAAACAGCAAACCCGCCTGGCAGTCAGCAGTGACGCGGAAGCGTATCTAGCGGCCAAGCAACAGGAGATTACCCAGAAGCTCACCGCTTTACAAGACAGTATTGGGAAAGTTGAAGGCAGCCTGGTGCTCGATGAAAAAGGACACCTTCACCTTCCGTCGCTCGAAAAAGCGGTCCCAGAAGGAGTCGAGCGCCTGAAAAAGCGTGTCTACGCGCTGTTGCCGCATCTGCCCTCTGGAATTGACCCGAAAAAATGGAGTCTCCAAAGTTGGAGATTAGTTCATCGGTAACTGGGTTGCTTGTTCAAAAGCAACCGGACTGACATACTGTAAC
>WNFI01662488.1_pt1 | contig 10509 bp, 11 predicted proteins | sample 5400471 | NCBI WGS metagenome assembly WNFI01 (sample SAMN13153348, study PRJNA577476) | soil metagenome | isolation source: 100 cm saprolite on Douglas fir-dominated hillslope | place: USA:California | collected 2013-09-17 | reverse complement strand
CCGTGGCCAGCTCTCGCGATGACCAGCGAGCCAGGTTGTCTGGCATCGATCGCCGCCGGCCAAGGCGCCGCGGAGAAGTAGCACAGCCGCCTGCGAGTCAGTTTGCGGCGACGCGCCCGAACAAGATCAGTCGGAACTGTTCTTCCCCGTCATGGACATACATGTGCGAGTCAAGTTCCGCCCTTATTACGGCTGACGCCATTCCCTGGATCTGTTATCTCAGCCGTAGGGATGTCCATACGAGTCCGCATCGGCCACCCACGTTGTTCCGGCGCCGCACTCAAGACTGCACGATCTGACGATGTGCTGGCCCGACCGGGCGGCGAGGCTTGTAAAGGAATCAGCAAGCCCGCGACGCAGGTACCCGCCGCTCTCCGGCTCCGGTGCTGGCGGCAAGGCTCAATTCCACAGCAGTAATTCACGCCCACTAGCGCGGGCAGAAAGGATCGCCATGAGCGACCTGATCGTAATCGGGTACCCCGATGAGGAGACAGCCGGGAAGGTATGGGAGGAGCTTGTCAGGCTTGAGAAGGACTACCTGATCGACCTTGAGGACGCGGCGATCATCCGCCGCGACAGTAAGGGCAGGCTGCATGTCACGACGCCGGCGCACCACGCCGTTGCCTGGGGCACTCTCAGCGGCCTGTTCTGGGGGACGCTGATCGGCGTGCTGCTGCTGTGCCCGATAGCCCCGCTGGTTGGCGTGGCGGGGGGCCTGATGGGAGCGGCGCTCGGCACCGCGGGGCAGCTCGGCATCAAGGACGAGTTCAAGGCGCGCGTGCAGGACATGCTCCAGCCCGGAACGTCCGCGATCCTGGTCATAGTCCGCAAGGCCACGCCGGACAAGTTCCTCGAGGCACTGCGGCCCTACGGCGGGACTGTCCTGCGGACGTCGCTGACCCACGACGCCGAGCAGGAGCTCATGAAGGCCTTGCACGGCGAGGACAGCGCCGCGGCCACCTGGTCGCAGGGCCGGGATTCCGCATCAGCTCAGGCGTAACTGTGCGATTCACACAGGTCGCCGCAGCGGTGCACCGGCGATCGCGCCCGACAACGTGACGAGTCGCGGGGCAGGTGAGCAGGGTCTGACAGCGCCCGCTCCGATGGCGGCCGCGCGTGCCAGCCTGAGGACTGCAGTGGCGTCGTCTCTAGTCAGGTCATCAATAGTGGCCAGTGCGGCGGTCTAGAATCCCGCAGGCGGCTCGGCTGCCAGGTCATGAACTGCTGGTGGCCTTCTGCGCGTGCGCGCTTTCGGTCGGGACGATTGTGACCGGACATGGGGCCTTGAGCAGGACATACTGGCTGACCGTGCCTGGCACGACTGCGCGCTCTGAAGCTAGTCTCCCCGCATAAGTGGATGTGTGACCGGGCGGGGCCACCGCCCCGACCGGTCCGACACGGCTACCCCGATGGCTTCCGGATCGGATATCTGCGGATCCCAGCGCAACTCGCTGACGATGTCGTCTCTGATCTCATCGTCTGGCCCCCAGAATAGCGCGCGCTAGCTGCCAAGGAGCTGTAGCGGCCAGCGGGATGCCTTCCCCGTTATCCGAGTCGTGGCGGGGGGAAGTGCTTCGTCACCAAGCGGTTCGGGTCGCTCCATCGGCGTTTCTCTCCGACGCATGCCCGGGCGGCCGCCTGCTGCCGCAATCTAGTCAGAACCACCGGCGGAGCTTCTTGCCCGATGCCCGTTGCCACACCGCCGGCCACCGCGAGCGCAGGCGGCTGCGTTCCCGCCGCTCCGCGGCGATCAGTTCCCCGGCAGTAACGCAGGCCGTGGGCACGGTTGCGGCGGCGTCGCGTAGCCAGGCCTCTGCAACGACGCTGTCCTGGTGTTCCCCGAGGAGGTCCTGGACGGCCGCGAGGGCCGCAGCGAACCGCTTGGCCCGGTGGCCGCAGATCGGTGCGAGGGCCTCGGCTGTGTAGCGGCATCGCTTGGCCCGAATCCGGACCGCGTGCCATTTGGTGTCGGGTGAGTGGTTCCCGAGTGCGTTGGCGGCGTGCTTCAGCCGCCGCCAGGGCGGCCGCATCAGGCTGGGGGCCATACCGGCGGCTGGCCGGCCAGCCAGCCCAGCCGACTCAGCGGCGATGGGGGGTTGCCTGGCCATGCTGACCAGGGCGTCGAGCAGCTGGTCGTAGGCGGGGACGCGGAGCGCGTCCAGCAGCGCGGCGCGGGCCGCACGGGCCTGGCCGTCCAGGCGGCGGACGAGTTCTTCCGCGCCCGCAGCATCCTGCGCCGGCAGCTGATCAGCCTTTGTCCTGAGCCGGCCGGCAAGGACGTCACTGTCGCGGGCGGCTCCGGCCCTGCGGCCGAGGAGGCGCAGCCCGTTGCGCAGCTCGCTGACTGGTCCCGGGTCGAGGAACTTGGCGAAGGTGCGCAGGTCAGAGCGTAGCCGCCGGGTGGCAACGCGGAACTGGTGGACATCTTCGGGATCCGCGCCGAGGCGGACGCCAGGATCATGGCGCATGATCTGGGTGACCGTCCGGCTGGTGGCGTGACGGATGACCGCGCTGACCGTCGCATCGGGCCTTAGCCGCGGGATCACGACCTCGGGGGGTCCGGACGCGCGCTGGCCTAGTGCCCGCACGAGCTTAGGCATGGGCGGCTCAGCACGGCAGCCCGCCGCCACGAGGCGCCGTTTCGCGGTGCGCAGGAGATCGCGGCCGGCTCGCCGTCCGGCATGGATTTCGACTTCGACCTCGCGAAACTGTCCCTCCGGGTACCCGGGCAGGGGGTGCACAGTGACCCTGTCGTCGCTGACCTCAGCAAGCCGCCTACCGGAACCGGGTCGCGTGGACCGTCAAACATGATCTCGCGGCGGCTGAGAGCTGAACCGGAACTGCGTTCGGGAAATTTCACCGTCCAGGGCGGTCCGTCCTCGCCGGTGCGGTAGCGCAGGGTGATCCCGCTCCGGGCGAGCCGCAAGTCGGCTGTGTCATAGTAGGCGGCCTCAAGGTGGCGTTGAGGAAGCCGGACGGTGCTCGCGCCATCGACGAGGCCGCTCAGGTCAGGCAGCCGCATATCGACCGGTGCCATCAGCTTGGCTTCGAGCTCTGGCGGCATGGGGCTCCCCAGCAGGCGCGGCTTTCGCTGCAATATGCGCGGGTATTTCCTCGCAGTTCCGGCGCTGGCAGCGCGGTATGAGAGCAGTATCGCTCGTCGCGATCGGGCCGTCCGGCCCGCCCTCCCGCTGGCTGATCCGCCCCAGTGCGGGCCGCCACACCGCCGGCGGGGATCGTTGCGGGCGCTGCCTCTCCGCGCTGCTCGGATCGCTCCGCCTCGGGGTTGCCATAGCTAGCCACGTGGGGCGGTGGATCATAGCCGGGTGCGGGGTCGCGGTCGTACTGTTAGTGCTTCCCACGCGCCCCGCAGCCACCCAAGGTGCTCAGGAATAGCGAGACTGACGCATGCTCGCGCGTGTCGCCGACTGAATACTGACCCGTCTCCCAGAACCCAACCGGCGCCCGGGGGGTCAATTTTGGAGCGGAGTTGACAGCGCGGCCTGTCTGGCATGCCGGGTGTTGTCCTGGCGCGTTATGGTGGCTGCCTGTCGGGACATTCGCAGGTGGCTGCTGTCCGCAGCCGGGGGCCAGGGCCGAAGTGCCTACAGGTGACGGGGTAAGCGGCCGGTGGCCCAGTCGGGTCGCGCCCGGGCATTGCGGCTGCGATCGAGGGACACTTCGCCGCTGCCTGGTTCGCGTGGGCCATGGCCATCGTAGTGCCTCGGCTCCCCACGGAACTTCTCCAGCTCGGTACCGGCCTGGGGAGCCTGATGGCGATCGTGAGCATCGTGCTGGCCGCACGCAGCCCTGCAGAGAGCACGCCGATGGGGGACCGGGCCGTCCGGCGACGGCATGGGATCCTGGTCGGCCTTGAGTTTGCGCTGCTCGGGGCTGGTGCGGCCGTCCTGGCGATCAGCGGTCTCGGGAGGTGGATACCGGTGTGGGTATGCGCCGGCGTGGGCGTGCATTTCATACCGCTGTCCCCGGGTGCTCGGTGAACGGTCTCTGGTGATCCTCGGTGTGTTGATCACTGCCGTGGCCCTGGCCGCTCTGGTCACTGGCCTGACATCGGCAGTGGCGCCTGGCACGATCACGGGCGCGGACGCTGGCCTGTGCCTGCTCGCCGCCGCGGCGATCACGCTGATCGACAAGCGCCTCTACACCGGCCTGCCGCCTGGCGCCCGGTAACGCCTGATTCTTGGTGGCCCTGGGGATGCTCAGCTTGGGATAGCTCGCTCTTCTCCCCGCAGGTGGCGGCAGGCTCGCACTGGCAGGCTAGTCAGGCGCATTCCCGATCGGGACGGCGAGACCCCGAGGTCCTCGAGATGCTCGTGGACGAGGCGGACGGCCATGGAACCCTCGCCTGCGGCCGATGTCACCCGCTTGACCGATCCGCTTCGAACATCCCCTGCTGCGAAGACGCCGGGCCGGCTGGTCTCGAGCGGAAACGGTGCGCGTCCGAGCGGCCACCTCGTTCCGGCAGGCGCCGCGAGGAGGTCGCCGGTGAGGACGAATCCGCCGTCGTCCAGGGCAAGCTGATCTCCGAGCCAGCTGACCTGCGGATCTGCGCCAACGAAAACGAACATGGCGCGCGCATCCAATATCCGGCGCGCCCCGCTCTGATTGTCCTCGGCGACGACGCCGCAGAGTTCCCCGTCGGCGACGAGCTCGCGAACTTCGGTGCGGTGCAGGATCTCGACGCTGGGCTCTCGTCGGAGCTGGTCTGCCAGGTAGCGTGACATGCTCTGCCTGAGGTCACCGCTGCGGACGAGCAGGTACACCATTGCCGCATGCCTGGCCAGGTACAGTACCGCCTGGCCGGCGGAGTTGCCGCCTCCCACGATGACCACCGGCCCGCCTGCGCAAGTGCGGGCGTCTGCCGAGGTGGCAGCGTAGAAGACGCTCACTCCCTCGAATTCTTCGATGCGGGGCACGGTCAGCCTGCGGTAGCGTGCGCCGGTCGCGATCAGGACTGCCATGCCTGCGACGGAGGTGCCGTCGTCCAGGCGGACGGCGTATCCGGCGTCGCTTTCCTCGAGCGCGACCGCCTCAGCCGGGACGATGATCTGCGCGCTGAACTTCCGGGCCTGGATGGCGGCTCGTTCCGCGAGCTCTGCGCCTGAGATCCCCGCCGGGAAGCCGAGGTAATTCTCGATTCGTGGGGACGCCCCGGCCTGACCTCCTGTAGCCACGGCTTCGAGGACGACCGTCGCCAGGCCATCCGACGCGCCGTAGACGGCTGCCGCGAGGCCGGCCGGGCCGGCTCCCACGATGATGAAGTCATGCGCCATCGTGTCTGCGGTAGGCCACCGGAGGCCGAGCAGGCGAGCGAGTTCGGCGTTCGTCGGGTTGCGCATGACACGGTCCTGCCAGATGACCACGGGCGTCTCCGCAGGAGAGACGCCCAGGCGTCGGAGCAGGGCCTCTGCGTCCTTATCCTGTTCGACATCGACGAACCGGTGAGGCAGGCGATTGTAGGCGGCGATGTCGCGCAGCCGGCGGGTATCGGGCAGGAAGCGGGAGCCGACGATCCGGAAGCCTGTTCCGAGCTCGATCAGCAGGGAACGGCGCTGCAGGTAGGCTCGCAGGATCAGGTCCCCGAGCGTCGGATCGCGGGTGACAAGCTCGCGTAGCCGCTCCACCGGCACAACCAGCACCTCGCCCGGTTCGCGGACCACCGCAGTCACGAAGACCATCTGCCCGCTGAGCAGGCTGAGCTCGCCCAGAAACCGGCCTGCGCCGTGGACGCCGATAACCTCCTGGTCCCCGCCATAGCCCGCCACGATCGCCACCTTGCCCGCGAGGACGACGAAGAAGTCGCAGCCGGGATCACCCTCGCGAAACAGCACCTCGCCAGGCTGCGTGCCTCGCCGAGAGCCCTGCGCCGCAAGAGCCTCGATCTGCGCATCGCTCAACCGGGGAAACGCCCCGTAGAGATCGGGTGTCTCGGCCGACTGCTCAGGTTCCGATGCCGTCAAATTGCCCTCCTCGCTGCGCGTCGGCCGGAGATGCCGATCGAAGCGACACGCTCTACTCCTCCGGCGAAGTCGTCGACCAGCTCGGCCGTCCCCTTAGTCGGGCCGCCGCACTCCGAGAGGCTCCGTGCCTGCCCGGCATCGGCTCGATAGCTGTCCCAAGCATGTGATCAGGAGAGCGGGCCTCATGGGGATCACGACGGGTGACCGCGGCTTGCCCGCCCAACAATCCTCGCAAGAAGGTCTACCCGCGAACGAGCCTCAGCACGAGCAGAGCGCAGACCATGCCAGACCCGCCTGTTCCGGACGGGAGGGACGCTGGCCCACTCCTGGCCGGTCTCATCGAACGGTAGCGTGCCGCACCAGTGTCATGGTCATGGGGCCCCAGCGGGGGCGTAGCGGTGGCTGGCGCCAGGCTGCAGCACATGGAACAACCCGAATCTCACGGCTGTCTCACGGCCTGCTGGACCTCAGCGTCACCGACTACACGTCGGACCGCGCCAGTAAGGCATCCAGAGAGTCAGGTCGCTCGGCTGCCAGCCCGCTCCAGCCTGCCTGCACCGCGGCGGCAAGCGCTCCTTCGACCCGGTGACGCACGGCGGGAGCGACCGCGTCCCTGACCAGCCGAATGCGATGAATTTCAGCATGTGCAGCCGCTGACCTGGCTCCAGCCGTGCGCTGACGATCTGCCGGGCCACATTGGGAGTTGTCTCGGTTTCCTAGGCATGTTCTGAGCACGAGGGTGGCGCGGCCCGCCCGCAGCTTGTCCATCCAGCAGGGCGGCCCTGGGGTCCCCGCCCTGCGGCAGCTGCTCGTGTGCGCCGAATTCGCCGTAGCGAACGTCGAACGGCTCGTCATCGACGAGCAGCCTGAATACCTTGCCATTGGTGACATTGATCATTGACTCCCGGACTCGGGCAGGCCGTAGGCGGTCTCCGCGTAGGGGAGCGGGCGCTGCACGTAAACCCCGTTCAAGGAGGAGCCGGGCAAACCGTGCGGCTCGCCCTCACCGAGGTTCGCCCGCCAGCCGATGTGACCGTTCGGAAGCGCGAACACCGACTCACTCCGGGCGAGGACATCCAGGTCCGGTTCGTTCTCGCGCAGGCACCACGGCTCAATCGGGAACGCGGCTCGGCGGACCACTTAACTCTCCGGACGGACGGCCGGGTCACCGACTGCGCTCGACCCTGGCGTCATCGCATGCTCCCTGATTCCCTGAGTTCAGGCTGCTCCCCAGCATTCAGCCAGGCACCATACCGGACATCCCCGGCCGGTCTAATTCGGGCCAGATCGCGGCCCGGTGGCCTGCATCAGCGGACCCAGTGCGCGGGCTCGCGGGGCACCTTGCCCCGATCGAACGTGGGCCGGTCGCGCTCCAGCAGGGCCAGCGCGGAGTGCAGGCTGCGCAGGACGGCGTTGCTGAAGCCGGTTCCCACCTTTCCCGCGTAGGTCAGCGCGCCGTCGGCGTCGTAGTACCCGACAAGCAGGGCGCCGATGCCCTGCCGCGCGCCGCTGGGATCGGTGTAACCGCCGACGACGAATTCCTGCGCGTTCTCGCACTTGAACTTGAGCCAGTAGCGGCTGCGGCCAGAACGGTAGGGCGCGTCGGCCCGCTTGGCGATCAGTCCCTCCCAGCAGGCCCGGCAGGCCTGCTCGAAGTACCGCCGGCCGTCACAGTGGCGGTGCTCGGTGTACCGGATCGGGTCGCCGAAGGGCACCAGGTCGCGCAGCAGATCCTTGCGCTCCAGCTGGGGCAGCGGGCGGACGTCACGGCCGCCGGCATACATCACGTCGAAGAGATAGAAGAAGACCGGCACGGCAGCGATCAGCTCCGCGCCGGGACTCGTGACGCCGAGGCGCCGCTGGAGCAGGGAGAAGCTGGTCCGGTCCCGGTCGAATGCGACGAGCTCGCCATCGAGCACGTGCCCCGGCGCAGGGAGCCGGGCAGCGAGGGCCGGGCCGACCTCCGGGAAGGTGGTCGTGATCTCCCGCTGATTGCGGGACATCAGCCGGACGCCCGCCCGGTCGGCAAACGCGATGCAGCGCTGGCCGTCGAGCTTCCGCTCGAATATCCACGCCGGATCGGAGAACCTGTCCCTGGTGAGCGTCGCCAGCTGCGGCTCGATCCACGCGGGCACGCCGGCGTCCCGTGCTGCGTCGCCGGCGGCCGTTCCGCTCATCCGGGTCGGCGATCGTCAGACGAGGACACGAAGCACGGTGAAGGCCCGTTCCCATTCCTGGGTATGCACGGCCTTGAGCTCGGCGCCGAGGATCTTGAAGACCCTGGCCAGGGCGACGCTGATCCCGCCGAACAGCTCGGGCAGCCGGGCCTGGGTTTCCTCGCTGAGGGCAGCGGCCAGCGGTGGCCGCGCGGCCAGGTACTCCAGGATGGGCTGCAGCTCGATGTCCTCGTCGATGCGCATGAACTGGTGCATGCACTCCTGCAGCCCGGCGGTGACCGGCAGGTCCCATGGCTCGATGATGTCGCGGGCGTTCGCCTTTGCCGTCGCCTGGCCGATCAGGAGCATGTCGTAGATCGCGTCGTTGACGAAGTCCAGGTAGCGCTTGACGTCGTCGCGGTCAACCTGGACCGCCCCGGCCGCGCGGAAGAACCGCTCAAACTTGGTAAAGCCCATCACCGGCATGACGGCTCCCTCCTTATGCCTGCTGCATCCGCTCGAACGCGAGCCCTGCCGCTACGTCAGCGTCGTGCCCGGCCTGCACGTACCCCTGCTGGTCCAGCGCGACCACGCCGCTGAGCCAGCCGGTGCAGAGGGCCACGCCGATGAAGATGAACATCGCCCGGGCCTCGACGACGCTGCGGCCGCCCGCCTGGTCGGTGACGGCCTCCAGCGCCTTGTCCCCGATCAGCTCGCGCACCTCGGCGCGGACCAGGATGCTGACGTTGCCGATGCGCTCGAGCCGGTCCCGGAGGTAACGGGACATATGCTCCTCGAGATCCCGCTCGCGGAAGATCAGCGTCAGGTGCGACGCGTAGCTGGACAGGAAGACCGCCGCCTGGCCGGCGGAGTTGCCGCCGCCGACTATCGCCAGGGGGTCACCCCGGCACAAGACCGCCTCCGCCCGCGACGCGGCGTAGTAGACGCTCGTCTGCTCGAAGTGCTCCAGCCGCGGCAGGTCGGGCCGCCGGTACCTGGCTCCGGTGGCGATCACCATGAGCCCGGCGGTTATCGAGCTGCCGTCAGCAAGCCGGACCGTGCAGCGGCCGTCGTCGAGCCCGGCAGACGCCGCCTCGGCGGGCACGGCGAACCGGGCGCCGAACTTCCTGGCTTGCAGCACGGCCCGGACGGCGAGCTCGGCACCGGAGATCCCCGACGGGAATCCCGGGTAGTTCTGGATCCGCGACGAGGTACCGGCCCGGTCGCCGGTCGCCGTTCCGTCCAGCACGACAGTCTCTGTGCCCTCCGACGCCACGTATACCGCGGCGGATAGCCCGCCAGGCCCGGCGCCGACCACCAGCAGCTCGCATGCTGCCTGCTTCAGGCTCGGAGCCGGAAGCCCGATGGCGGCGGCTGGCTCGGTGTCGGTAGGACTACGCAGCAGCTGCCGGCCGTACAAGATCACGATGGGCGTCTGCGGCGCAGTCACGCCCAGCTGCGTGAGCAGCCGCTCGGCACCCTCGTCGTCTTCCATACCCAGCCACTGCGCGGGCAGGCGGTTGCGGGCGGCGAATTCCCGCAGACGGGCGTCGGGCGAGTATCGCGAGCCCACGATCCGCATGCCCACCCCGAGCCCGATCAGGATGGAACGGCGGATGAGATAAGCCCGCAGGACGAGGTCTCCGAGCTCCGCGTCGCGGGCGATGAGGTCCCTGAGCAGATCAGCGGGCATGGCGAGCACGCTGCCCGGCTCGATGGCTGCGTCACTGTAGTAGGCGGCCTCGCCAGTCAGCAGGCCCAGCTCACCCAGGAAGCGCCCGCGACCGTGGACGCTGATCGTGCGGTCCGCAGGCATTCGGTAGCCCTCGACGATCGCCACCTTGCCGTCGAAGATCGCGAAGAAGTCACATTCGAGGTCGCCCTCCAGGAACAAGGGCTCCCCTGCCTGCACCGCGCGCTGCTGACCAAAGGCGGCAAGAGAAGCAAGCTGCCCGTCGCTCAGCCCCGGATAAGCGCCGTAGGTGTCCGGCGTCTCCGCCATCGCCGCTACGGTGCCATGATCGGTGACCTGGCCGCCCTCGGCGCTGTCGGCTCGGCCCTGGCCCTCAGACGTAGGCGTCGTCGACATAACACCAGCGCCAGTCCTCTCCGGGCTCGAACGACTGCACGATCGGGTGCCCGCTCGCGTACGCGTGGGCGCGAGCGTGACGCGGCGGCGAGGAGTCACAGCAGCCGACACGCCCGCACGTCAGGCGCAGACGCAGGTGCACCCAGGCCGAGCCGACGCGCAGGCACTCCTCGCAGCCCTCCGGCGTGCGCGGCGCCACCGGGCGCACCAGGATCAGGTGCGGATCGCGGACTGTCGTCACGGCTGCCCTCCGCTTCTCCAGGCAAGTACTTGCAAGGCTCCC
>WNFI01256749.1_pt1 | contig 10509 bp, 8 predicted proteins | sample 5400471 | NCBI WGS metagenome assembly WNFI01 (sample SAMN13153348, study PRJNA577476) | soil metagenome | isolation source: 100 cm saprolite on Douglas fir-dominated hillslope | place: USA:California | collected 2013-09-17 | reverse complement strand
CAGTTGCGGTCGTTTGCGTCGGAAGTGACGCGCGTGGCCCGCGAGGTCGGCACCGACGGCAAACTCGGTGGCCAGGCCGTCGTGCCCGGCGTGGCCGGAACCTGGAAGGATCTCACGGATTCGGTGAACGCAATGGCCGGCAACCTCACTGCGCAGGTCCGCAATATTGCCGAGGTGACCACGGCTGTGGCCCGCGGCGACTTATCGCGCAAAATCACGGTGGACGTGAAGGGCGAAATTCTGGAATTGAAGGACACCATGAACACGATGGTGGACCAGCTCAACGGGTTCGCTGGCGAAGTTACGCGTGTGGCTCGCGAAGTCGGGACCGAAGGCAAGCTGGGTGGACAGGCACAGGTCCCTGGCGTTGGCGGCACCTGGAAAGACCTTACTGACAACGTGAATTTCATGGCCAGCAACCTTACTGGCCAGGTGCGCAACATTGCCGAAGTCGCAACCGCAATCGCCAAAGGAGATTTGTCCAAGAAGATCACCGTCGATGTCCGCGGTGAAATTTTGCAGCTCAAAGAAACCCTCAACACCATGGTGGATCAGCTGAACCGGTTCGCCGGCGAAGTCACTCGCGTGGCTCGAGAAGTCGGAACCGAAGGCCGATTGGGCGGTCAGGCTAACGTGCCCGGAGTGGCGGGCACGTGGAAAGACCTTACCGATTCAGTCAATTCCATGGCGGGAAACTTGACTGGGCAAGTCCGTAACATTGCCGAAGTCACAACCGCCGTGGCTCGGGGCGACTTGTCACGCAAGATCACGGTGGACGTGAAGGGTGAAATTCTCGAACTGAAGAACACCATTAACACCATGGTGGATCAGCTCAATGCGTTCGCCGGCGAAGTCACTCGCGTGGCCCGCGAAGTGGGAACCGAGGGCAAACTCGGCGGCCAGGCCCAAGTCCCCGGGGTCGCCGGCACGTGGAAGGATCTTACCGACAACGTAAATTTCATGGCCGGGAACCTCACGGCTCAGGTCCGCAACATTGCTGAAGTTGCAACCGCTGTGGCTCGCGGCGATTTGTCGCGCAAGATCACCGTAGATGTCCGAGGCGAAATTCTCGAACTAAAGGACACGCTGAACACAATGGTCGATCAGCTGCGGTCCTTTGCGTCAGAAGTCACCCGCGTGGCCCGTGAAGTGGGAACGGACGGAAAACTTGGCGGTCAGGCCCAGGTGCCGGGCGTTGGCGGAACCTGGAAGGATCTCACCGATTCCGTCAACTCGATGGCCAGCAACCTTACGAACCAGGTCCGAAATATTGCCGAGGTGTCCACGGCAATTGCTAACGGAGATTTATCGAAGAAGATCACGGTCAACGTGAGCGGCGAAATTCTGCTGCTCAAGGAAACCATCAACACCATGGTGGACCAGCTCAACGCGTTCGCGGGAGAAGTAACGCGTGTGGCCAGGGAAGTCGGAACTGAAGGGCGGCTGGGCGGCCAGGCTAACGTCCCCGGAGTCGCTGGAACCTGGAAGGATCTTACGGATTCCGTCAACTCGATGGCGGGGAACCTTACGGCACAAGTGCGCAACATCGCCGAAGTTACCACCGCGGTGGCCAGCGGCGACTTGTCGCGCAAGATCACGGTGGACGTGAAAGGCGAAATTCTCGAGCTGAAGAACACCATCAATACCATGGTTGATCAGCTGAATGCATTCGCCGGCGAGGTCACGCGTGTGGCGCGGGAGGTCGGGACCGACGGCAAACTCGGCGGACAGGCTCAAGTCCCCGGAGTGGCCGGTACGTGGAAGGATCTCACCGACAAAGTGAACTTCATGGCCAGCAACCTGACTGGCCAGGTGCGCAACATTGCCGAGGTCGCGACGGCGATCGCGAACGGCGACTTGTCGAAGAAAATTACGGTCGATGTGCGCGGCGAAATCCTGCAGCTGAAAGAAACCCTCAACACCATGGTCGAGCAGTTGCGATCGTTCGCCGCCGAAGTCACCCGCGTGGCCCGCGAAGTGGGCAGCGAAGGCCGACTGGGCGGACAAGCCAACGTGCCAGGCGTCGCCGGCACCTGGAAAGATCTGACGGACTCAGTCAACGCCATGGCCGGAAACCTTACCGCCCAGGTGCGAAGTGGGCAGCGAAGGCCGACTGGGCGGACAAGCCAACGTGCCTGGTGTCGCCGGCACTTGGAAAGATCTGACCGACTCAGTCAACGCCATGGCCGGAAACCTTACGGCCCAGGTGCGTAACATCGCCGAAGTCACGACGGCTGTGGCTCGTGGCGATTTGTCCCGAAAGATCACCGTGGACGTGAAGGGCGAAATTCTCGAGCTCAAGAACACCATTAATACAATGGTGGACCAGCTCAATGCATTCGCTGCCGAAGTCACGCGCGTGGCCCGTGAAGTGGGCACAGAAGGAAAGCTCGGCGGACAGGCAAAAGTCTCGGGCGTGGCGGGCACGTGGAAAGATCTTACTGACAACGTGAACGTGATGGCCGTCAACCTTACCGAGCAGGTGCGCGGCATTGTGAAGGTGGTGACTGCAGTCGCCGACGGAGTTCTTACACAGAAGCTGACGGTCAATGCGAAGGGCGAGGTGGCGGCCCTTGCCGAAACCATCAACAACATGACCGACACGCTGGCGACCTTTGCAGACCAGGTCACCACGGTGGCTCGCGAAGTGGGAGTCGAAGGCCGGCTGGGCGGCCAAGCCAACGTGCCGGGAGCGGCCGGCACCTGGAAGGACCTTACCGGCAACGTGAACCTTCTGGCCGACAACCTCACGAACCAGGTGCGCGCCATTGCCGAGGTTGCAACGGCAGTGACCAAGGGCGACTTGACCCGATCCATTCAGGTCGAAGCCAAGGGCGAAGTTGCCGAACTCAAAGACAACATCAATACCATGATCGACAACCTGCGCGGCACCACTGAGCGCAATACGGAGCAGGACTGGCTGAAGACAAATCTCGCGCGTTTCACCGGAATGTTGCAGGGTCAACGTGACCTGGCAACGGTGGGCCGCATGCTTCTGTCAGAGCTGGCTCCGCTGGTGAATGCTCACCAGGGCGTGATTTATCAGATGGAGGCCGACGATACCAAGCAGATGGTGTTGCTCTCCACGTTTGCCGGCGACGGTGAAGACGGACACCTGCGACAGCTGAAGGTGGGCGAAGGTCTGATCGGTCAGTGTGCCGCTGAGAAGAAAAGGATGCTCATCACGGACCTGCCCCCGGAACGAATCACCATTCGTTCGGGCCTGTTCCAGGGCACTCCGCGAAATGTGATTGTGCTCCCCGTGCTGTTTGAAGACCGTGTCAAGGCCGTGATTGAGCTGGCCTCGATGGGCTCGTTTGCGGCTTCGCACCTGGCGTTCCTTGAACAATTGACCGCTGGCATCGGCATTGTGCTGAACAGCATTGAAGCGACCATGCAGACCGAAGGCCTGCTGAAACAGTCGCAGCAGCTGGCTGCCGAACTGCAAACTCAGCAGAAGGAACTGCAGCAGACCAACGAGCAGTTGGCGCAGAAGGCGCAGCAGTTGGCCGAGCAGAACGTGGAAGTCGAAAGAAAGAACCAGGAAATTGAGCAGGCGCGCCTGGCGCTTGAAGAGAAAGCCAAGGAATTGGCCCTGACCTCGAAATACAAGTCTGAATTCCTTGCCAACATGTCTCACGAATTGCGGACGCCGCTCAACAGCATTCTGGTGCTGGGTCAGCAGCTGGCCGACAACCAGGGCGGAAATCTGACCGCCAAGGACGTTGAGTTCGCCCGCACCATTCACGGCGCGGGTACGGACTTGCTCAACCTGATCAGCGACATTCTTGATTTGTCGAAGATCGAGTCAGGCACGGTCTCTGTTGACGCCAAGGAAGTTCCTTTCTCGACGATGCTTGAGACGGTGGCTCGTCCGTTCCGCCACGAAGCGGACAGCCGTCACTTGGCTTTCGAGGTGCAAGTCGATCCGCTTCTCAGCCGTACCATCATCACCGATGCCAAGCGTCTGCAGCAGGTGCTAAAGAACCTGCTTTCGAACGCATTCAAGTTCACCGAGCAAGGTTCTGTGCGTCTGGCCGTTTCCGCTGCGACCAGCGGGTGGAGCGACGATCACCCGTTGTTGAACAAGACCAATTCGGTCGTGGCTTTCGAGGTCGCCGACACGGGAATTGGAATTCCAAACGAAAAGCAACGCATTATCTTCGAGGCCTTCCAGCAAGCCGATGCCGGCACCAGCCGCAAGTATGGCGGTACGGGATTGGGGTTGGCGATCAGCCGCGAGTTGGCGAATTTGCTCGGCGGCGAAATTCAGTTGCACAGCACTCCCGGACGCGGCAGCAGATTCACGCTGTATGTGCCCCAGGTCTATATGGGGCCTTCCACTGCAGCAGGTGCAGCCAGCTTCGCCGACGCCGGCCTGCGGATGCCTTCGTCGTCGTTCCAGTCGCCGGTGCCGTCGGTTGTGGAGTCTCCGATGGTTGAGATCGAAGACGACCGCACCCGGCTTGAACCGGGCGACACCGTTTTGTTGATTGTGGAAGACGACCCGCACTACGCCAGGATTTTGTGTGATCTGGCCCATGACAAAGGATTCAAAGTCCTTTTAGCGATGCGTGGAGCGGAGGCGCTGTCGCTGGCCACCGAATATTCACCCACCGCTGTTTCCCTCGATGTGTTCCTTCCCGACATGCTGGGATGGACGGTGCTCAACCATCTGAAACAGAATCCCGCCACGCGCCATATCCCGGTGCAAATCCTTACGCTGGACGAAGACCGGCAGCACGGATTGGCCCGCGGCGCATTTGCCTTTGTCACCAAGCCTACGGACAGCAACGGAATTGAGGATTCACTGCTGCGGATCAAGGCGTACGCCGCGTCCGGTCGCAGGCGGTTGCTAGTGGTCGAAGACAGTCCCGCCGAGCAGCTAAGCATCAGGGAACTGCTCGGCCATGAAGACATCGAGATCTCCACCGTATCCACGGGCGAGGAAGCGCTCGCGTTGGTGGAGGAGGAATCGTTCGATTGCCTTGTGCTCGACCTCAGTCTTCCTGACATGTCGGGATTTGAAATTCTGGAGCGTTTCCGTAATACTCCTGCGCTGCGGGACCTGCCAGTGGTTGTGTTCACCGGAAAGGAACTGACTCCGGAAGAGGATGCGCGGCTGCATACGTTAGCCCGAAGCGTTGTGGTGAAAGGCGTGGAGTCGCCGGAGCGTTTGTTGGATGAAACAGCGCTCTTCCTCCACCGGGTTGTCGCCGACCTTCCGCTGGAGAAGCAGCGAATGCTTGATCGCCTGCACCGGTCTGACGATGCGCTGGTAGGCCGCAAGGTACTGGTGGTGGATGACGACGTGCGGAACATTTTTGCGCTGAGCAGCGTGCTGGAGCGGCGGGGAATGACGGTGCTGACATCGGGCACCGGGAGAGAGGCGATCGCTATCCTGGAGTCCACGCCAGATGTTGCAATCGTGCTCATGGATATCATGATGCCGGAAATGGACGGATACCAGACCATGCAGGTGATCCGGCAGAACGCAGCGTTCCGGCGGCTGCCAATCATCGCACTGACTGCCAAAGCCATGAGAGGGGACCGCGAGAAGTGTCTTGAAGCCGGCGCGTCTGAATATCTGGCGAAGCCGGTCAATACCGAGCAGCTTTTGGCCGCGCTTCGCATGTGGCTTCACAGGTAAGGTGAGCGATGAAGATGGCAGCAGGCTCGAACGGAAAAAAGAAAACGGTGAGCACTCACGAGAAGGTCAACATCCTCATGGTGGACGATCAGCCCTCCAAGTTGACGACTTATGAAGTGATCCTGGAGGAACTCGGGGAGAATCTCATTAAGGCCACGTCGGGACGGGAGGCTTTGGAGTGCCTCTTAAAAAATGAAGTCGCGCTTGTGCTAATGGACGTAAGCATGCCCGAGCTTGACGGTTTCGAACTGGCAGAGATGATTCGTCAACACCCGCGGTTTCAAAAGACCCCTATTCTTTTTATTTCCGCGGTTCGTCTCACCGATCTCGACCGGCTGACAGGATATCAGCGCGGCGCCGTTGATTACATTTCTGTCCCTGTCATCCCGGAATTGCTCAGGGCGAAGGTCAGGGCAGGAATTGGTGGCGGCGAAACTGCTTCTGCATCGATGCCAGCAATCAAAGTCTGAAGAAGTCAAGCAGGAGGCCGTCGAAGATGCGGCCAAGATTATTGAGGAAGGTATTCAGCAGGTGCGAAGTATGTCCCACCTGCTGCATCCACCTCTTCTCGATGAAGTCGGTCTTCTATCAGCGCTCCGCTGGTACTTGGAAGGGTTCACCCAACGGAGCGGTATCGAAACTTCAATCGAGGTTGATCCACCGGACTATCCCCGCCTTTCGCCAGACCTTGAGACTGCAATTTTTCGCATCGTGCAAGAATCCCTGAGCAATGTCTTCCGGCACGCGCAGGCGCAAAATGCACAGGTGGCGTTGAGCCTGGAAGACGGGAACGTCGTGACAAGGATTCGAGACGATGGCCGAGGAGTTACTGAGAGTGTCTCCGAGCAGCAACCGGGCAGCATCGGCATAGGAATTGGAGGCATGAGCCAGCGCGTCAAGGAATTCGGCGGAGAGTTGCGCATCCTTCATGGAAGCCCTGGTACGGTGGTGGAGATCCTGATCCCTCATCCTTCGCCGCGAGCGGCGACGCAGGGTGTCACCTAGACGCTTTGCTTGCTCTTCACGAAGCCAACCTTCGGCGTCAATCCAGTCGTTCCAGTAATTTGAAATCGCCTTTCCGCGGCGGCTGATCGCGCGGCCAACCTTCGATTTACCCCGGCATCAAACTGCGTATGGTCATGTAACGGTCCCGCCAAAGCAGGCGGAAACAACCCGACAGGAGATGTGGAAGTTTATGAAACGGATTATTTGGTTGCTTGCTCTAGCTTTTTCCTTGGGCGCACCCCTCGGCGCGATGGCTCAATCGGATCCCCTTAATCACATAGAAGTCGGCGCTTTCGCTGATTACTTTCGGCTGGCTGCCCCCAACCCGGCAATCAATTTCGTGGGCGTCGGCGGGCGCCTGGCGGTCAACGTCACGCGCAACGTGCAGCTCGAGGCGGAGATGGCATATGACTTCAAGCGGACGTTCGCCAGCACCTTTTCCAACGGAGCCAGCATTCAGTTCGTGAACACCGATTTGCGTCCCCTTACAGCATTGTTTGGGCCGAAATTCCAAACCTCTGGACCGGTTCGCGCGTTTGTGACGGGTAAAGTTGGGTTTGTGAACTTCAGTACGTCGAATCAGAATGCGCCCGCGGGTTTCACGAGTGCATTGGGTGCGGTGACGAACGGCGATACTCGGGTCGCGTTTTATCCGGGAGCAGGCGTAGAGGGATTCTGGGGCCCGATTGGGCTGCGGCTGGAAGCCGGAGACGAAATTTACTTTGACAACGGAGCCAAAAACAATCTGAAGGTTAGTTTTGGTCCGGTGATTCGCTTCTAACCTCGATCCTTCTAAAATGCGGGGGCGCCGGTGCCCCCGCATTATTTTGCCTCGAAGGCCCACCAGCGTTTTATTCCAAGCACTGGATTGCAACTACACTTGCAGGAAACCTGATCAGGAACTACACCAATTACCGGATCGGCAAGAACGCAGCACCGCAGTACTGTGAATGAAGGAACCGCAATTCCATACTTAAGGAGGAAACGCATGAATTCAGATACTTTTGTAGGCAAGTGGAAACAGGTTCGTGGTGCCGCGAAGGAGCGTTGGGGAAAGCTGACCGACGACGATCTCGATGTGATCGACGGCAAACGAGAGCAATTGGTCGGCAAGATTCAGGAACGTTACGGTGTGGCCCGTGACGCTGCCGAGCAGCAGGTCGAGGAATGGAGCAAGCTCCATGACGGCGAGCGAGACAACCAGAGGAAAGAAGCCGACCGCGAGAACCTGCGAAAAGTCAGCTAACTGATTCTTTCAAAAGCAATGTCACCGGGCTGCGGATGTCTGAGCTTTTCCGACGTTCGCAGCCTGTTTTGCATGTCCTTCCGGCCACCGGTTTTCTGCGACGCATTTGTACAGCGTTCCTCTGTCGTCCTTAGGGCTTCAAGCGGATTCCGGTTTCAGCCGCAGGGGGCTACCTTGGGTTCAGTTCGACGAATTCGAAATCAATGTCGGAGGAATTCTGTGAAGAAAATCTTTTTCTGTTTATCTCTCGGAGTCATGTGCGCCTCGTTGGCGCTGGCTCAAGACACTACCACGGCGCCGTCCGCGGCTCCCGTTGACTCCAATGCCAGCGCGGGATCAATTCAGGGCTGTTTGAGCGGCTCGGATGGCAATTACACGCTGACCCAGGACGGAACCAACACCACCTTTAACGTGGCGGGGAGCGACAGCCTGCTGAAGAAGCATGTGGGGCACGAGGTGGCACTCAGGGGTCAGGTCACGAGTGGCGGCGGTGCTTCAGCCGGAGCTGGGGCATCAGCAGCAGACCCGTCCCAGACCCAGCCCTCAGCGGCGCCCTCTGGTGCTGCCGGAAACACCATTCAGGTCACCGACCTCAAGATGGTTTCCAAAACGTGCGGCAGCGCACCCGACGCTACGCCCAAACCCTAATTACCCCGTTTGTCGTCGTTTCAACCCGCCGCGCGGCCGGTTTAGAGGTCGCGCGGCTACCTTTTTGGCCTCCCCAAAACTGCCGCTTGAGCAGGAAAACGCCTGCCAAACGCCGTGTCTATAGGGTGTTTCCTGCATGCCGAGGGCAGGAAGTTGTGCGAATCCTGTGGGAAGTGTGCGAAACTTCGGGAAGCGCTGGCGTGGTTCGTAAAGTAGGGCTGACAGCGGTCGGGCCGACCTGTTGACAAACCCCAGACCCTTTTTCGGCATCTTTACCGGAACGATCCGGCTGAACTGGGGAGGCTGGCGAACGCCAAAAAGGGGCTGCGTGACGCCCTTCGCCCACCAAAAGCCTTAAGCCTGAAGGCGGTAGAATTAAGCGGATGGCGGACCACGAAAATGTTTCGATGGGGTGGCGGGAGCGCATCTCAGCGCTTCGCAACGTGCCCGCGGTTCTCAAGATCGTGTGGGACTCCGGCCCGTGGGTCGTGGTGTTCGGACTCATTGCCCGCCTGGCCGCGTCGCTCACGCCAGTTCTACTGTTGTGGATCACCAAGCTGATCATTGACGGCATCGTGTACGCCGCCAAAACGCACGGAACCCCACCGCCCCATTTCTGGTGGCTGGTTACGGCAGAATTTGCTCTGGCTGTTCTCGCCAGCATCCTCGCGCGAACCATCGATTATTCCGATTCACTTTTAGCGGATAAGTACACCAGGCACGTCAGCATCCGCGTAATGGACCACGCCGCGGGGCTGGATCTGCTGGCCTACGAGGATCCGGTCTTCTATGACCGGCTTGAGCGTGCGCGCGTACAGGCGACTGATCGCCTGGGCATGATTCAGGCCATTGGACGCTTGATCCAACAAGCCATCACCACGGTGATCCTTTCGGTTTCGATTCTTTTGTTCTCGCCATGGCTGCTGTTGCTTCTGATCGCCGGCGTTGTGCCTGCGTTCTTTGGCGAAAGTCACTTCGCGTTTTTGGGATACGCCAAGAATTTCCGCCAGACACCCGTTCGGCGGCAGCTTGACTATCTGCGGATTCTCGGGGGAAGCAAAGAAGCTGCAAAGGAATTAAAACTCTTCGGCCTCAGAGATTTTCTGCGGGAACGCTTCGCGCGGCTCTCCGATAGCATTTACGAAGAAAATGTCGCCTTGTCCCGGCGCCGACTGGTTGCCGGCTCGTTGCTATCAATGTTCGGGACGGCAGGGCTCTACGCCGCCTACGTTTACGTCATTTGGCGCACGCTGAATGGAGAACTGAGCATCGGCGCAATGGTTTTTCTTACGAACGCGATCCAGCAGGCCAGCGGAAATCTCCAGCAGATGTTTTCAACGCTTGCGGGGATCGCCGACCAGGCGCTGTTCCTGACGGATCTGCTGGCCTTCTTCGCAATGGAGCCCACCATCCGCTCCAAGCCGAATGCGCTTCCGGTGCCGCGGCCGATGGTATACGGATTTGAGTTTCGAGATGTTTCGTTTCACTATCCCGGGAGCTCGCGGCTGATTCTCGACCGCCTGAACTTTCAATTGCGCCGCGGAGAACGGGTGGCCCTGATCGGCGAGAACGGCCAAGGGAAAACGACGATCGTAAAGCTGATAACTCGACTCTACGATCCTACCGAAGGCCAGATATTGCTGGACGGCATCGACCTTCGCGACTACGACATCGAGGACCTCCATCGGGAGATCGCGGTCATTTTTCAGGACTTCATGCGCTATGAGATGAATGCCCGCGAAAATATTGCGGTGGCCCTGATCAAAGAGGCCGACAATCTGGATCTTATAAAGACTGCGGCCCAGAAGAGCATGGCCGACTTCACGATCGGGAAATTACCTGGCGGTTACGAACAGATGCTGGGGCGGCGCTTCGACCAGGGGGTGGATCTTTCCGGAGGAGAGTGGCAGAAAATCGCGCTGGCGCGTGCGTATCTACGCGATGCCCAGCTATTGATTCT
>WNFI01100817.1_pt1 | contig 10509 bp, 15 predicted proteins | sample 5400471 | NCBI WGS metagenome assembly WNFI01 (sample SAMN13153348, study PRJNA577476) | soil metagenome | isolation source: 100 cm saprolite on Douglas fir-dominated hillslope | place: USA:California | collected 2013-09-17 | reverse complement strand
CCGCTCGGGTGGTGACTAGCCGGATGCTCGAACAACTCACCTACGTGCAGATTGGCGACCGCCTCAACATCTCGTCCGAGGGCGCGCGCGCCATCGTCAAGCGCAACCGCCTGCCGCGCTCGCACGACAAGAGTGGTAAGACCTTGGTCGCTATTGATCTTGACGAGCTGCAACACAGACCTTTGCCCGTACGGTCCTCACGCCGCCTCCCAGTGACCGATGTGGTTGCCACACTCAAGGCGAGGATCGAGCAGCTCGAAACCGAGCTGGCCGCCGAGCAGCAGCGCTCGGCCGGGCACCGAGCGCACTACGAGCACGAATGCGAACGCGCGGACCTGCTGGCCAGGAGCCATGAGAAGTTAGAAATCCAACTCAAGAACCTCCGCTTGCATTTGCAAGCTGGGCAGCGGCAGCGGAATCTCGAGGCCGAGCGCCTTGGTGGTTTTGAGATTGATCACCAGCTCGAGCTTCTTCGGCTGCATCACCGGCAGGTCCGCCGGAGTGCCAACGGGCGTTACGGAATATTTGGCCGAGGGTCGCGCCGATCACTCCGGCTTGATGTTAGCGAACTTCACCACCTTGGCCCATTTCTCAATGTCCTCGGCGATGAACTTGCCGAACTCGGCGGACGAACTTGCAAACGCCGTGTAACCAAAGTTTGCAATCCGCGCTTCCATCGTGGGATCGCCAAGAACGGCATTGATCTCCTTGTTGAGTTTCTCGACGATAGCGGGAGGTGTATTCATTGGCGCGCCGATACCCAGCCACGTGCTCGCGTCGTAGCCCGGTAAAAAATCGCCCAGAGATGGGACGTCCGGCAGCGCCGGCGAGCGCGTTGCCGTTGTCACCGCCAGCGCGCGCAGCTTGCCAGCTCTGACAAACTCGATCGACGCAGCAAAGGTATCGAATATAACTTGTACCCGGCCGCCAATCAGGTCAGTCACCGCAGGCGGCGCACCGCGATAAGGCACCGGCACCATGTCGACGTTGGCCATCATTTTGAACAGTTCGCCGTAAACATGCAGCATGCTCCCGCTCCCGGCTGTTGCCATGTTGATCTTGCCGGGATGGGCTTTGGCATGGCAATGAATTCGGGAACGGTTTTGGCCGGGAACGCCGGGTTCACTTCCATCACACCCGGCCCTTGGACGAGGCGTGCCACTGGCACAAGGTCACGGATGAAATCGAAGCCGAGATTTGCATTGATCGCGTTGACCGAAGTGACGAGGAGCAGCGTGTAGCCATCGGGAGGCGCACGCACCACCGCCTCCGCAGCAAGGTTGCTGGCCGCGCCCGGCCGGTTCTCGATGACAAATGGCTGGCCCAGGCGCTCCGATAGCCACTGACCGATCAAGCGCGCAGTTGTGTCGGACGCGCTGCCGCCAGGAAAGCCGACGATGATGCGCACCGGCCGCGTAGGATAGGCTTGCGCCCATGCGAAGCGCGAGACGGCCGGCAGCGCGGCAGCGCCCGCGGCCAGATGCAAGAATTTGCGGCGAGGAAGTTTCATTTTGAACCTCCCTCTCGCTTTACATCACTCTTGGCCGCAAGCGCAGCAGGAATCCCACCCGCGACGATCACGGCCATCTGTCGACGAACCAGGTCGGCCGCCAGCGCCGGGAATCGATCGTTTTGGCCCTCCGTCCAACGATATTCGATCGCCACGTTCTGGCCCTCGACATAGCCGACTTCATTCAGGCCCTGCCGGAAGGGGGTCACACGGAGGTCGGACTCCCGGAACCCACTGCTGAGATAGCCGATCACCGGCATCGCCGGCTGCTGCGCACGCGCAGCGAGCGGTCACGCAACCGCCGCGCCGCCGAGCAGCGTGATGAAGTCGCGTCGTTTCAATTGATCGAATTGCATCGATCCCGCCAGCCAGGGTCGGACTTCAGAATAACGAATTGGCGAGGATCAGTCAGGAGGTAATGGAACGATTTAGCGACGCCGTCATGATGAGCGATATGCTGGGCGTGTTACGGTTGCCACGACGCGCGCGCGGCGTCGGTGAAAGAATTCCGCGCCGCCTCGAAGGGCTCGTGGCCGAAGTTGTCTGGTTGCATCAAGAATTAGGCGAGATCAAAAGCGAGATCGAGCGTCGACGCCGGATCGAGGCCGCGCTCGAACTTGAGCGCCATTGGGCATGCGGCTACACTGTGCTTGCTCATGCCGAGACTGGAGAGCTGAGGGGATTAAAGTTGCATTCATGTCAGTACACGACAAGTCGGCGACCCAGAATTTGGATCATCTCTACGATAGCGCGCGCTGGCACCGCCTGCGTAAGCACCACGGCGACGTCAACAAGTTCTGGCTTGGCGAATTGCAGTCGCTGTGCCAGCACTGTCACGTGACGGCAAAGTACGACATCGAGACGCGCGGCTATCGGCGCGACATCGGCTTCGACGGCTGGCCTTTGGATCCGCGGCATCCGTGCTACTTGTGGGAGAACAAGAACAAGCCGGATCCGAAGTAGCCTCCCGACCGGGGTACGCTCGCGCGGTCGCTCGCCGCGTTCGTCGGGTCAATGCACCGAGGTGCGGTTGCGTTTGCGCATTAGCGCGTGAAATCCCCCAATGATTTTGACGAACCCACTATTTTCGGATTCATGACTTCCTCGTGTTCAGCCTCCGAGAAAGGCTTTCTCAGCGGCGGCCATCTCGGCGCTGTCGTCCCCGCGCGGGAATAGGTGGCCGTATACATCTGCAGTCATTTGGATCGAGGCGTGGCCGAGGCGCGCTTGCACCACCTTGAGCGGGCGTTCTAGGCCGACGAGCGCTTGCTCGGCCGCGGCCATCTCCGCATCGACATCGCCGCCAGACGCCGCGACCTCTCGACTAACTTGATGCAGCGATCTTCCGAAGCAGCACCGACGCGCTGGCGGCACTGAGTTAGGTCAGGCCGATGGCTGAATTCCTTTAGTTAGGCCGAGCGCGGCCAAATCTGACTCGCGCGCTTTTAGAAGCTCTCCCAATATTTCTCGTCGACCTTTATCCTGTATTTGCTCAAATAGTTGCTCTGCGTCAGCGAGATCGCTTGCGGCATGTTTCATAATACTGTGCTGTGTTTCGATGCGAATTAGTCTCTGGTAAGTATCGATCATCTCATAGATCATCCCTTCGCGCTCGTACCCTGCTCGTTGAGATAGCTTTTGAAAAATGGCGACACTCTTCAACATGTTGCGGCGTCCCGCTTTAGCGGAGCCTGACGCAATTAAGGCCCGCCCATAGACGCGCAGTGCCGTTCCCTTCATTTTCTCGTCAAGGGCATATCGAACCGACCTCTTGTAGAACCTCAACGAGCCGGAAAACTCGCCCTGATCAGCCAGTGCCGCTCCTATGAGCAGGAAGTCTTGTGAGGTTACGTCAAGGCGGCGACGGTATCTCTCTATCAAATGTACTGCTCGTGCCAGGAAAAGCTGTCGCTGGTCAACAAGCGCACTTCGTTCTCTCGCATGCTGAACCTTGTGGTAATCCCCTCCAAGCTCTCGGCGCAAACTCGCAAATTGAACCTTATTTTCGGATAGTTTAAGAATGCAGTCGTGCAAATCATTTCGGATCGAGATGGCAAGCTCTCGTCGCTTCGAAAAGACCGTGTAGAAAAAAGCCGTTCCAGCAAGGACAAGGGAAAACAAGCTTATTATGAGAGTCAGAACATCTTTGGGTTCGAGCTTTTGCAGAAGCGCGGTTATCGAATCTAAATTTTGCATGATTGGCATGAGACTCCGAGCGGGCGCGGGTCGGAGCCCTTCCGTGTGGGCCTAGCCTAAGAATGCTTTCTCGGCCGCAGCGAGCTCAGCGCCGTCGTCGCCGCGCGGGAACAGATGGCCATAGGTATCCGCCGTCATCTGAATCGAGGCGTGGCCGAGACGGGCTTGCACCACCTTAAGCGGGAGTTCGAGCCCGCCGTCGACGCGGCGGTTGATGCACCAGCTGGCGTAGAAGTGACGGAGGCTGTGGAGGCCGGTGTATTTGGCTTCACCATTAGCGTCGACAATGCCGGCCTTCAACATCAGCGGGACAAGACCGCGCTGGATGATGCTAGCGTGATCGTAGACGTTGCCGGCATCATTGGCGAAGACGAGATCCTGTTCGCCCTTCGGGCAGGTGAGGCGATGCTCGCGCAGGACGTTCACCACCATCGGAAGAAGCGGCACGCTGCGCTCGGCCGATTCTGACTTCGGTCGCCCGATAACGCGATAGCGGTCGGCGCGCTGGCGGACATGGATTTCGCCGCGCTTGAGGTCGACGTCGTCCCAACGCAGCCCGCGCAGCTCGGAGGCGCGCAAGCCGGTGAAGATCGCAGTCAAGAGCAGCGGGCGCCAGCGGCCCTCCAGGTGCGCGATGATGGCACGGATTTCGTCCGGGGCGGGAATGTCGACCCCGACCTTGAGCTTGCCCCTGTGCCGATCGGCCTCGTGACCGCGGCGCTGTTTGCGCATGCCCTTGATGATGTTCTGCGCGACGAGACCGCGCTCGAGGGCGTCGGTCAGGATGGCACTCAAGGAGACCCGCAGTTTGCGCACCATAGCCGGCGACGTGCCATTCTTGCGCAGGGCATCAGCAAACCCACGCACTACGGGGACAGTCAGCTGTGAGAGCTTCACTGCGCCCAGGAGCGGAACGATGTGAAGCTCGAGATGTCGGCGATAGTCGACGAGGGTGGCACGCTCGAGCCCGGCGAGCTCACAGCTGTCGAGCCATAGCTTGCCGGCTTCGGCGAGAGTCACGGACTGGCTGTCGGGTATGTGCAGGCCAGCACGGACGTCGACACCGACGGCATCCTCGAAGTTCTCGGCGTCCTTCTTGCGCTCAAAATTTTTCGAACGGCGGGCGCCGCCGCGGTCGGTGTAGCTGACGACCCACGCCTCTCCGTGCGAGCCGTCATGGTTGCTCCAAGTTCGCTTGCGGACCGACATTGAATATTCCTCGCTTATTAGCGTACATTGACGCACATAAACGCACATAAACGCGTGCGGCAATGATGCAGCAATGAGCGATTTTCGTCAAGTAAATCAATGCGAAATTGCAGATCATCGACCTGCAAGGCGACCGCATCTTCGCGCAAAGCAACGGTGGCTGAGGCGATACGGCGCGCCGCAGAAGAAGCGCATCACGGTGCCGCTGCTTCAAACGGCGCTACGGGAGGGCGCGGCCAAGATCGATTTGCTCGAGCCGTTCCCGTCAACGGAGGATCAAACGCAGCGCGTGGCTTTGCAATGAGCCGTTGCGTCAAGCGGCCGGTGGAGGAGACGATGACGAGATGCTTGAATGCGGCCACCGCATGTTTGCTGGCAGTGCTGGGAGGGTTGGTGCAGGGACCGAGCCGAGCCGATGAAATCGTCGTCTTGACGAATATGGGCGTGGTGTCCGCGGTGCGCGACCTCGCGCTCGCCTTCGAGCGCGCGAGCGGCCACAAAGTCATCATCAGCTTCGAGCTGGGCAATGCGATGATGCAGAAGATCAATTCCAACGCGCCGGCGGATGTGGTCACCCAGACCCCCGACGTGATCGATGAACTCATCAGGCAGGGCAAGGTCGTGGGCGAGCGCGTCGACTTCGCCCGCGCCGGGATCGGCGTCGCCGTGAAAGCCGGAGCGCCCAAGCCCGACATCGGCAGCGCCGATGCGTTTAAGCGCTCGATGCTCGCCGCCAAATCCATCGCCTATTCGCGTGCCGGCGCGAGCGGCGTCTATGTCGCGAAGCTGATGCAGCGGCTCGGCATCGCGGACGAGCTCAAAGACAAGATCAAGCTTGTCGACGGCGTTCCCGTTGCCGAACTGGTGGCGAAAGGCGAGATCGAGATCGGCATGCAGCAGATCAACGTGATTCTGCCCGTTGCCGGTATCGATTACGTCGGCCCGCTGCCATCGGAGCTACAGGGTTACGTCGTGTTCGCCGCCGGGATTTTGGCGGTTTCGAAGGCACCAGAAGCGGCGCGGGCGATGGCAAAGTTCATGGCCGCGCCCGAGGCCGCCCCGCTCATTCGCAAGAGCGGCATGGAGCCGGCCACACGTTGACGGCGACGCACCCACGCAACAAATGTTTGGCGCCAGAAATGTTCAGCACCAGCCGCGTGCCGCGCTCACCGGCGTGGCGAGGGGGCAATCGGCTGGACCTGCCGGGGCGATCGGCCTAGGCTTTGCGATCTTTAGGTAAGCGCGCCATCAGGCGGTCGCTTTGCGCCGCACACCTCAGGGAGGAAGGCGATGGCTCAAGACACCGAGCTGCGCCGCCACAAGCGCGGCGGCATCTATTTCGACGATTTTGTCGTCGGCCACCTCTACGAGCACCCGCTCACGCGCACGGTCACGCAGATGGACAACATGTTGTTCTCCAACATGACGTTGAACCCGCAGCCGTTGCACATCGATCGCCATTTCTGCGAGCAGGAGACCGAGTGGGGTCAGCCGCTGATGAATTCGCTGTTCACGCTGGGACTGATGATCGGCATCATGGTCAACGACCTCACCGTCGGCACCACTATCGCCAATCTCGGCATGACCGAGGTGAAATTCCCCCATCCGCTGTTCGAGGGCGATACCGTGCACGTCACCACCGAGGTCATCAGCAAGCGCGAGTCGACGTCGCGGCCGGGCGCCGGGATCGTCGAATTCCACCACCGCGCCTATAACCAGGACAACAAGCTCGTGGCCGAATGCCGGCGCCAGGTTTTCATGCGCATGCGGCCGCGGTGATGCGTTCGCTGCTCTTTGTCCCGGCCGATGATGGGAAAAAGCTCGACAAGGCGATGGCGAGCGGCGCCGACGCGGTGATCGTCGATCTCGAAGATTCCATTCCGGCGCAAGGCAAGGCCGACGCGCGAATGCGGGCAGCGGCTTTCATCAAGGATGCCGTCGAAGCCGCCCACCGCCCTCGCCTCCTGGTTCGCATCAACGGATTTGCGACCGGTCTCGCCGACGCCGATCTCGACGCCGTGGTGCCCGCGCGTCCCGACGCCATCATGCTGCCGAAGGCTGAGGGCGGCGCCGATGTCATTCGTGCCGACGCGAAGCTCTCGGCGCGTGAGGCGATCGCGGGCCTGCCCGACGGTCACATCAAAATCGTCGCCATCGCGACGGAGACCGCGACCGCGTTGTTTCTCGCCGGCACCTATGCCGGGGCGAGCGCCCGGCTCGAGGGACTGACGTGGGGAGCCGAGGACCTTTCGGCCGAACTCGGCGCGCAGGCCAACCGCGACGGCGACGGCCGCTTCCTCGATCCTTACCGGCTGGCGCGCGCGCTCTGCCTTGCCGGCGCCGCCGCGGCGCGGGTGCAAGCCATCGACACGGTCGCGGTCGACTTCCGCAATGCCGCCGCGCTGCGCCGCGAGACCGAGGAGGCGCGCCGCGACGGCTTCACCGGCAAGATGGCGATCCATCCGGCGCAGGTGCCCGTCATCAACGAGGTGTTCACGCCGTCAGCGGCGGCGATCGCCGCGGCGCGCGCCGTCGTCGCCGCGTTCGACGCCAATCCCGGCAAGGGCACCGTCGGCATCGACGGGGTGATGTACGACCGCCCGCATCTCGAGCGCGCCCGGCAGGTGCTGGCGCGGGGACGGCGGCAGGGCTGACTTTATGAGGAGTAAGGACGCAAGGCGGGCGGCGGCCGGCGCAGGCATCACTTCTTTTTCCCGTACACCGCGTCCGGATCGAACGTCCTCTCGCCGTCGCGAAATTCGAGCATCACCGCGCCGGACTTGCCTAGCGGCACCGCGCGGTAGAAGCACGAACGCCGGCCGGTGTGGCAGGCGCCGGCGCCCTCCTGCTCGACCTTGATCCATACCGCGTCCTGGTCGCAGTCGATGCGCATCTCGACGACGCGCTGGGCATGACCGGAGGATTCGCCTTTGCGCCAAAGCGTCCGACGGCTGCGGCTGAAATACCACGCTTGCCCGGTTGCGATCGTCTGGCGCAAGGCTTCCGCGTTCATGTGGGCGACCATCAATACATCGCCCGATCGCGCATCGGTCGCGACGCAGACGACGAGGCCGTCGGCGTCGAATTTCGGCGCCAATGCGCGGCCCTCCTCGACCTCCTCGGTCGAACCGCGTGGGGCGAAGCGTGAGCGTTCATCGGACAAGAACAACCTCGCGCAGAAATCCAAGAGTGGCGTCGCTCGCTTGGGTGGGCGATCCAAATATCGCCCGGCGTGTCAGACGCGGGCGGCGCATTATATCGAGCTCTTGCGCGTGCGGGATGGCCTGCCCGCGCGGGCATGACCTTCGGCGGCGGTGCTAGCTTTGCTTCGGCCGCCGCTCAACGATCGGTCCCGCGCACCATGGTGATGAAGCGGACCTGATCGTCGGGATTGTGCTGAAAGCTGCCGGTAAACTGCGTGGTAATGGTGGACGATCCCGGCTTCTCCACCCCGCGCAGCGACATGCACATGTGCTCGGCCTCGATCATCACCGCCGCGCCGCGCGGGGCCAAGATCTCCTCGATGGCGGTGGCGATCTGCGAGGTCATACGCTCCTGCGTCTGCAGCCGGCGCGCATAGACGTCGACGAGGCGGGCAAGCTTGGAAAGTCCCACCACCCGGTCCACCGGCTTATAGGCGATGTGCGCCTTGCCCATGAACGGCATCATGTGGTGCTCGCAATGGGAATTGAAGGCGATATCGCGCACCAGCACGAAGTCGTCATACCTGCCGATCTCAGTGAACGTGCGTTCGAGCACATCGACCGGGCATTCGCGATAGCCGCTGTAAAGTTCTTCGTAGGCGTCGATCACGCGCTTGGGCGTATCGCGCAGACCCTCGCGATCGGGATTGTCGCCGACATAGGCGATGAGCGTGCGCACCGCTGCCAACGCTTGCTCGCGCGTGGGCTTGGGCACGACCGTGGCCGGGGCCGCACGCACGTGCTCGGACAGGGTCGGCTGATCGGCCGGGGATGGCTTAGGCCAAGGCTTGACGACGGCATCCATTGCGGTCTCTCCGTTCGACCGGCTTTGAGGCCGGGGGTGTCACCGGGGCGGCCGCATCAGTCATACGCGCTTTGGGCGGATTCGACCCATGCACGACGACCGGACGCCGCATTCCCATTTTACATGGCTTCAATCGGAAGCTTCGCTCCCGTGCAAAGCCTGCCCTTTGGCTCGCAAGCCTTCTTGCTCGCGCCGGCGGGGCGCTCCCTATATATTGCTTCACGGGAAGCGCGCAATCGCGCGACTGCGTCGTCAACCGTTGTCGAAGCTCATGCTGAACGAGGTCTACAACAGCCGGATCCTCGGGTTGGCCGGGAATATTCCCCGGCTTGGCCGGCTCGACAATCCCGACGCGACGGCGACCGCCCATTCCAAGCTCTGCGGTTCGACCGTCACCGTCGACCTCAAGATGGACGGCGACACGGTGACCGACTTCTCCCATCAGGTGAAGGCTTGCGCGCTGGGGCAAGCCTCCTCTTCGATCATGGCGCGCAACGTGGTCGGCACGAAGGCCGACGAGTTGCGCAGCCTGCGCGAGACGGTGCGGCGCATGCTGAAGGAAAACGGCGCCCCGCCGAGCGGCAAGTGGGCCGACATCGCCGTGCTCGAGCCCGTGCGCGATTACAAGGCGCGCCATGCTTCGACCATGCTGACGTTCGATGCGGTGACCGCCGCGATCGATGAGATCGAAGCCAAGCGCAGGGCCGCGATGGCGGCCGAATAAGCGCGCCTCGGATGGCGCCCCCGCCGGTCAACCGGGGCTTTCAGCGATGATCGCGCGCACGGTTGGCACGCAAGTCGGTTGATCGGACTTGCGCACTCAACACACGTGGAAGTGGCCTCTAGTCGCGCGGGGCAGCCGGTTGGCCGACGGTCGCCAGCGACGTGGTCGCCTTGGCCGGCGGCGGCCCCGCAAGGTCCGGCTCGAACAGGGCATCGGCGGTGGTGAGCTTCATGCGCCGCAGCTCGTCGGCGGAAAGCCGATACAGGGGCTCCCAGGGCGGAATCCGCAGCGCCGTTTCCAGCAACTCGCCGCTGCCGCCCATCTCGATGGTGTATTGCACGAGGCGCCCGATGTCGCGCTGGACGATGTTGAGTTCTTCGGCCGAATAATTCGATTCCAGCGCCTGCTTGCGCTTCTTGCCGAGCCAGATCTGATGGACGAGGACGTGCGCCTGCGGCGGCACGTACCGGCGCTCGCCAGCGAGCAGCAGGAAGGCGCACATCGATTCGCAATTGCCATCGGGCGAGAGCGTCGCGCGACGCTCACCGTCGCGGCCCGGCGGCAACGCCGTGGTTTTGCCGATGGTGGTGATCATGCCGAGGCTGCGAATGGCGCGGCCGAGCGCAAGCGTGCCCAAGACCGAGCCGCCGTCGGAATCAAGAACCAGGACCGCTCCGCGGGTGTTGGGGTCCTTGGCGAAGGTCTCGAAGTCGCGCGGCGTGTCGGCGGTGATGTAACCGATGGCGGAAATCCAGACGCGGCAGTTCGCTCCGCACGCGTGAGCCGGCCCCTCGCGCCGCCATTCGAAGCGCATCGGCGCGCTCCCGCTGTCGTCCTGAGGTATCGGCGGCGCGGAAAATGC
>WNFI01107673.1_pt1 | contig 10510 bp, 7 predicted proteins | sample 5400471 | NCBI WGS metagenome assembly WNFI01 (sample SAMN13153348, study PRJNA577476) | soil metagenome | isolation source: 100 cm saprolite on Douglas fir-dominated hillslope | place: USA:California | collected 2013-09-17 | reverse complement strand
GATGTCTCGCTGGTGGCCATCTCACGCGCGCCGCTGCAGAAGCTTCAGGTCCAGGCCCGAAGATTCGGCTGGACGTTCAAGTGGGTCTCCTCCTTCGGCAATGACTTCAATTTCGACTACAACGTGTCCTTCTCACCCGAGACCCTCACGAGCGGCGAAGGGTTGTACAACTACGCCATGCAGAAGGTGAGCGGGACGGAGCTGCCGGGGATCAGCGTGTTCTTCAGGGACGGCGGCCAGATCTTCCACAGCTATTCGACGTACGGGCGCGGACTCGACATGCTCAACACGGCATATCACTACCTCGACCTCGCGCCGAAGGGACGCGACGAGGCCGGTCTGCCCTACCCTATGGCGTGGGTCAAGCATCGCATCGCCTACGAAGGCTGATTCGGGAGAGGAGCCGTATGAAATACCCGGACGTCAGCGGAAAGCTCGCGGACTATCGCCGCGAGATCGCCGCCATCCGCGAGAAAATGAGGGAAGCGCTCGCCACCGTCGAGCCACAGGAGGTGCGGGACTACGAGTTCGGAAGCGTCGAGGGCCCGGTGCGCCTGTCTGAGCTCTTCGGCGAGCACGAGGTTCTCATCCTCATCCATAACATGGGTGTCTCGTGCTCCTACTGCACGCTCTGGGCCGACGGTTACAACGGCATTCATCAGCACGTGGTCACCCGCGCAGGTTTCGTCGTGTCGAGCCCCGACCGGCCCGCGGTGCAGCACAAGTTCGCCGAGAGCCGCGGCTGGAAATTCCCGATGGTGAGTCACGCAGGATCGAGCTTCGCGGCGGACATGGGCTACGTGTCCGCCAAAGGCGGGTGGATGCCCGGTGTCTCCGTCTTCAGGCGCGAGGGCCACACCATCGAGCGCGTCTCCGACACCGGCTTCAGTCCCGGCGATGACTTCTGCGCGCTGTGGCACTTCTTCGATCTGTTGCCGGGCGGCGTCGGGGAGTGGCCGGGCATCCGGATGAAGCCGTCCCGCCACGCCGGCCCCTGAGGGAGGCCCCACCATGTGCCCGGTTTGCGTGGGATCGGCTCTGCTCCTCGTCACCGGCGCCAGCTCGACCGCGGGACTCGCGGCGCTCATCGCGGGGAGTGATCGGCCTCAGCTCGAGGCTGCCCCATTCCCCTGGCCGTTCGCTTTGCGGTTGGGGACGGCCGTGGGATTGCGCCTGCGCCGCTGCGTTTCCCGCCTGCCGACCGTGCTGAGCTCCTTTTTCAAGGATGCCACCGCGTGCCTCAACCGCTCAAGGGCTGCGCAGGCCTCGTCCTTCTGCTGCTGCGGGTCGAGTGACTCCAGGGCTGCGGCCAGCTGATCGGCGGATGACGCCGAAAGACTGCGCAGCATGCCGCGCATCGTGTGGGCAGTGCGGGCAAAACGTCCACGGTCACCGCTCTCGATGGTGTCGCGGAGGCTGTCCAGGTGCTTGTCGGATTCGCGCGCAAACAACGTCGCGAGCTGTCCGAGCAACTGTGTGTCTCCGTTGACCCGCTCCATCAGTGCGGCGCGATCCAGCCCCGCAGCGCCGAGGTCCGGGGGCGGCGCTGAGGGTACCGGAGCGAGACCGAGCCGTTCGACTGCATCGAGCAGTGCGGCCGGCCGAATGGGCTTGATCAGATACCCATCCATGCCGCCCTGCAGGCAACGCTCGCGGTCTCCGGCGAGCGCCTGCGCGGTGAGCGCAATGATCGGCACGTGACCGCCGAGCTCGCCTTCCATCTGGCGAATCGCTCGTGTGGTTTCGATCCCGTCCATGCCGGGCATCTGCACGTCCATGAGCACGAGATCAAAGCCTCTGTGCCGCAGCAGCTCGAGGGCAGCCTCCCCGCTGTCGGCCACCGCGATGGTGTGCCCGGCCTTTTGCAGGGCGATATGGGCCACCCGGCGACTGAGCGGGTCGTCTTCCACCAACAGCACGGAGAGCTTCGGGGCCGTGACGTGCGGTGCCCCAGCCGCGTCAGCGGCGACAACCGCCCGATCGGGCGCGGCCTCGCTCGTCCCTTGGCTGATCCGGCCGAGTTGCACGGTGAAGTGGAACGTGCTGCCCTGACCCGGGGAGCTCTCGAGCCAGATGCGCCCGCGCATCAATTGAACCAGGCGAGCGGCAATCGTGAGCCCGAGCCCCGTGCCGCCGTAGTGCCGCGCGGTCGAGGCGTCGGCCTGACAGAACGGGGAGAAGATGGCCTCCTGCTTCTCTGCCGCAATGCCAACCCCGGTGTCGCGCACCGAGACGCAGCAGCACACCTCCTGCTCGGTGACTGCCTCGGGCCGCACGCGCACGGTGACGCTGCCTTGTTGGGTAAACTTGAGCGCGTTGCCGGTGATGTTCAGCACGATCTGCCGCAGCCGCAGTGGATCACCGAGCAGGTGATCGGGTATCTCCGGTGCGATCTCGAGCGAGAGCTCGAGTCCCTTCACACTGGCCTCGAAGGCGAGAATCGCAACCGCATCGCCGATGCAGCGGCGCAGCGAGAAGGGGATCGCATCCACCGCCAGCTGCCGTGCTTCGATCTTGGCGAGGTCCAGCACATCGTTGACCAGAGCGAGCAGCGACTCGCCGGAAGCGTGAATCAGGTCGAGGTACTCGCGCTGCTCCGCACTGAGCTCCGTGCGCAGGGCGATCTCGGTGAGCCCGATAATCGCGTTCATCGGCGTACGGACTTCGTGGCTCATGTTGGCCAGAAATTCGCTCTTGGCCCGATTCGCCTCCTCCGCCGCGTGCTTCGCCTCACGCAATGCCGCCTCGGCGCTCTGACGCATCTCCACTTCCCTGCGGGCCTGCTCGTGCGCCGCGATCAGGCTGGCGGTGCGCTCACGAATCTTGATCTGCAGGTCTTCCTTGGCTCTGAACAGCTCGCGCTCCGTGGAGCGGTGCGCGGCCAATTCCATGGCGAGGCTCGCGTTCTTGCCATCGAAATCAATGAACGCTGCGACCTTGGACTTCAGAACGTCGGGATCCACCGGCTTGACGATATAGTCAACCGCACCCACCTCGTATCCCCGCGATATCCACGCGGGTTGTTCGCCGGCGGCGCTCAGGAACATGATCGGCGTATAGCGGGTGCGGTTGAGTTTGCGGATCAGCGCGGCGACGTCGAACCCGTTCATCTCAGGCATACAGACATCGAGCAGGATCAGGGCAAAGTCAGATCTGAGAATCCACCGCAAGGCCTCCGCACCCGTGGCAGCGGTCACGATATTGCGGTCCGGGCCGCACAGCAGTGCCTGCATCGCCGTGAGCGTCTGCGGCTCGTCGTCGACGACGAGTACGTTGGCGCAGACCGGCGCGGCCGGATCGACCATCGGATTACTCGCTCACCCAGACGCGCAGCAGCGCCGTCAGCTGCTCCACATCGATCGGTTTCGCCATGTAGTCCGACGCGCCGGCCTCGAGACATTTCTCGCGGTCCCCCTTCATGGCTCTGGCGGTCACCGCGATGATGGGGAGGTCCCGGAATTGGCCGAGCCCGCGGATGATGCGGATGGTCTCGTAGCCATCGAGCTTCGGCATCATGATGTCCATCAGCACGATGTCGATGTCGGAGCTGCTCTTGATGATCTCGATGCATTCCTTGCCGTCCGCAGCATTGAGGACGGTGATTCCGCACAGCTCCAGCGCCTGGGTCAGCGCGAATACATTGCGAATGTCATCATCGACGATCAGCACCGTGCGCCCCGCGAGGCCCTTGTCGAGGTCGTATGGGGTCGCCGGCGCCGGCACGGCGGCCTTCGTCCGCGGGCTCACCGTGCGCGTGGCCGGACCGGCGTCGGCCCTGAGGGGCGGTGCGCTCGCGGCGACTTCGGTCAGCAAGGGCAGATAGACCACGAACCGGGTACCCTTGCCCGGGTCACTCTCGACACTGATCTCGCCACCGAATAGCTGCGTCAGCTCGCGGCTGATCGACAATCCCAGGCCCGTGCCGCCGTATTGACGACTGGTGGTGCCATCGGCCTGCTGAAAGGCCTCGAAGATCACCCCCTGCTTCTCGTCCGGGATGCCAACTCCGGTGTCGCAGACGGCAAATGCGAGCACCCCCTTTGCGGAGTCCAAGCGGGCATTACCCGGCGACCAGCCCGCGGCAGCGGACATGAACTGCAGCTCCACCCGCCCGTCCGCCGTGAACTTGAAGGCGTTGGACAGCAGATTCTTGAGGATCTGCCGCAGGCGTTTCTCATCCGTCTCGATCACGGGCGGCAGGTGCGCATCAATATCGATGCTGAATGCCAGCTTCATCTCCCGCGCCGTCGGCCGGAAGGTACGCTCGATATAGTCCCGCAGGTCCGTGAGCCGCAGCGGCCCGAAGTCGAGAGTGATCGTTCCAGACTCGATCTTGGCCAGATCGAGTATGTCGCTGATCAGCGAGAGCAGCTCCGCGCCCGCCGCGTAGATGGTCTGCGCGTAGTCGATCTGTTTCGGCGTCAGGTTATCGCCGGCGTTGTCTGCCAGCAGCTTGGCGAGAATCAACAGGCTGTTGAGCGGTGTGCGCAGCTCATGCGACATGTTCGCCAGGAACTCCGACTTGTAGCGCGAAGTCTGCGCGAGCTGCTCGGCCTTCTCTTCCAGCGCCGCCTTGGCCAGCTCAACCTCCCGGTTCTTGTACTCCACCTGCCGCATCTGCTCGGACAGCAGCAGCGCCTTCTGCTGCAGTTCATCGTTGGCGCGGCGCAGCTCCTGCTGCTGTATTTTCAGCAGTGCCTCCGACCGTTGCAGGCTCTCCGCCTGATGCTCGAGGCGGTCGTTGGACTGCTTGAGCTCGTCCTGCTGCTTCTGCAGCTCTCCGGTCAGAGACTGCGACCGCTGCAGCAGGTCGCCGGTGCGCATGTTGGCTTCGATCGTGTTGAACACGACGCCGATGGTCTCGGCGAGCTGCTCGAGGAACGAGAGGTAGGTGGGGCTGAACTTCCTGAGCGAGGCGAGCTCGAGGACGGCCTTGACTTCGCCCTCGAAGAGCACCGGCATGATGATCAGGTGCAGCGGCGACGCCGAACCCAGTGCGGAATTGACGCGAACGTAGTCCGGCCGCACCTCCTCCAGCAGGATGCGCTTCTTCTCGAGGGCACACTGACCGACGAGACCCTCGCCGATTTGCAGCCTCTTCTTCAGATGCCTGCTGGAGGCGTAGCTGGCGAGGAGCTCGAGGCGGGCGTCAGCCCCATGCTGCGACTGCCGGTAGAGCACGCCGTGCTGGGCGCGAACCAGAGGCGCGAGCTCCGACAGCACGAGTCGCGACACCGCAACCAGGTCCGCGTGCCCCTGCAGCATGCGGGAAAACTTCGCGAGATTGGTCTTGAGCCAATCCTGCTCGGTGCTCTTCAGGGTCGTGTCCTTGAGGTTGCAGATCATCTCGTTGATATTGTCCTTCAGCGCAGCCACCTCGCCGCGCGCCTCGACCATGATCGAGCGGGTGAGGTCGCCATTGGTCACCGCGGTAGCCACCTCCGCGATGGCACGCACCTGTGAGGTGAGATTCGCGGCGAGCTGGTTCACATTGTCGGTGAGATCCTTCCAGGTCCCGGCCACCCCGAGCACCCGCGCCTGGCCGCCGAGCTTGCCCTCGGTGCCGACCTCGCGCGCCACCCGCGACACCTCGGAGGCGAAGCCGTTCAGCTCCCCGAGCACCCGCGCCTGGCCGCCGAGCTTGCCCTCGGTGCCGACCTCGCGCGCCACCCGCGACACCTCGGAGGCGAAGCCGTTCAGCTGGTCCACCATGGTATTGACGACTCTGCCGATGCGCTGAAATTCGCCGCGCAGCGGCGCGCCGTCGATGTCGAGCAGCATCCGCTGCGACAAGGATCCGTTCGCTACCGATTCGACGACCTGCGTCACGGCGGCCATCGGCCGCACCACGTCATCGACGAGGGTGTTGACCGAATCCACCGCACTCGCCCAGAAGCCGTCGGCTTCCCCGATCCTCAGGCGCTGACCGATCTGACCCTGCTTGCCGACCTGCTCGCCGATGCGGGTGAGCTCGGTGGCGAAGCGCTCGTTCATGTCCACCAGCGCATTGAACGCAGCCGCAATCTCGCCGTCGATACCGCTCAGGTCCAGCGGCATCCGTACGCCGAAATCGCCCTTCTTCAGTGCGCGCAGCGCACCCAGCAGGGTGCGGCGCTCGAGCGTCTCCGGAGCCAATTGCACGACGTTCATACAGGTCCCTTCCGTGGCACAGCGGCGCGCGCCGGTCCGTAAGGCGCCGACAGAGCCCGTCTCCATCGTAGTGCCTGGCCTGTGGGCGCACCATCGCGCCGTCGCTGTCGAGATGTCGTGACTCATCGAAAGCGACGTAGTCGTTCGGCTACCTCCCCGGAGGGTCGGCCCCGTATCCGCGCGGCCAGCGACCGACCACCAGCGCAGTCGCTGCGCAGCCAGGAGCGAGCATGACCGCCACGCACGCCGACCAAAGATTGAAAATCTTCGCCACCTGCCCGCCCTCGGAGACTTCCTCGACCGAGGCTTATCTGCGCCAGACACAGCAGGTCGCGCGCTGGAGCGAGGACGCCGGCTGCGAGGGGATCCTGGTGTACACGGACAACCGGCAGGTCGACCCCTGGCTCGTGTCCCAGGCGATCATCGCCGCTACCCGCAGGCTTTGCCCGCTGGTCGCAATCCAGCCCGTCTACATGCATCCGTACAGCGTGGCGAAGATGATCAGCTCACTCGCCTTCCTTCACGGCCGTCGCGTGCACCTCAACATGGTGGCAGGCGGCTTCAAGAACGATCTCGAGGCGCTGAATGATCGCACGCCACACGATGAGCGCTATGCGCGCCTCGGCGAATACACCTTCATCATCCAGCAGCTGCTGCAGAGCACTGAAGCGCTGAGCTTCACTGGCCGCTACTACGAGGTACACAATCTCCGGCTCGCACCGGCGCTGCCGCCCGAGCTGCTGCCCAGTGTGCTCCTGTCCGGTTCCTCCGAGGCAGGGATGGAAGCCGCACGACGCCTGGGCGCGACACCGATCGAGTACCCGAAGCCCTTCGCTGAATACAGCCCGGACCCGGGCGAGGTCCCCCGCGGCATTCGCATCGGCATCATCGCTCGCGACACCGACGCGAACGCGTGGAGCATCGCGCACACGCGCTTCCCTGAAGACCGCCGCGGTCAGCTCACCCACGAGCTCGCCATGAAGGCGTCCGATTCCTCCTGGCACCAACAGCTCTCCGAGCGCGGCCGCAACCGATCCGAGGAGCCCAGCCCCTACTGGCTGACCCCGTTCCAGAACTACAAGACGTTCTGTCCGTACCTGGTGGGCAGCTACGTGAGACTCGCCGACGCGGTGTCCTGCTATGTCAACGCCGGCTATCGCACCTTCATTCTCGATGTCCCGCCGAACGCCGAAGAAATGCGGCATATCGGCATCGTCTTCGGGCTGGTCGCGGGTGCAGTGGCCGCGTGAGCCGGTTGCTGCAGCAGCTGGTGAGCGATCGGGCGCTGTCGCGCCCGGAGTCTCTCGCGGTGGTGTGCCCGGGCGCCGCCCTCAGCTACGGCGAACTGGACGCGTCCAGCAACCGGCTCGCGCGCCTCCTGCGCGAGCTCGGCTGCCGCCGCGGCGATCGCATCGCGCTCGTAATGCCGAAGACCCCGGCGGCGATCGTGAGCATGCTGGGTACGCTGAAGGTCGACGCCACCTACGTACCGCTCGATCCCGCGGGCCCCGCCACGCGCCTGGCGCGCATGCTCGAGGCGAGCGAGTGTCGCTGCCTCATCGCGGCCGGACGCGCCGGCCCCACCGTGCGTGAAGCGCTCGCCAGCGCCAGCCTCCGGGAGCGCCCGCAGCTTGGCTGGATGGACGCCGACACCCCGTGGGAGGCAGAGCCTGCACCCGACTTCAGCGCGCGTGATCTCGCCTCCTTGCCGGCGGAGCCCATCGCGGCGGTGAACAGCGACCGCAACCTCGCTCATATTCTCTTCACCTCGGGGTCCACCGGCACCCCGAAGGGGGTGATGATCACGCACTACAGCGTGCGGTGCTTCCTCGAATGGGCGTGGTCGTATTTCGGGTTCTCGCCGTCTGACCGCATGTCGCAGCATCCGCCGCTGAACTTCGACCTCTCGACCTTCGACATATTCGGCACGCTCGGGGCGGGGGCGCAGCTGCACCTCGTCCCGGCGCAGATGAACCTGCTGCCGCACAAGCTCGCGTGGTTCATGCGCGACTCGCAACTCACCCAATGGTTCTCGGTCCCCTCGGTCTTGAGCCTGATGGCGAAGCTCGACGTCGTACGCGCCGGGGACTTCCCCGAGCTGCGGCGCGTGATCTGGTGCGGAGAGACCATCGCGACGCCCACCCTGATCTACTGGATGCGCCGCTTGCCGCATGCCCGCTTCACCAATCTCTACGGTCCTACCGAGGCGACCATCGCGAGCAGCTACTACACCGTGCCGCACTGTCCGTCGGATGAGCGCGAGGCTGTTCCCATCGGCACCGCCTGTGACGGGGAGGAGCTGCTCGTTCTCGATGAGCAGTTGCGCCCGGTGGCCGACGGCGAGAGCGGCGAGCTGTACATCGGCGGTGTCGGCCTGAGCCCCGGGTACTGGAACGATCCGCTGAAGACACGCAACGCCTTCCTCCCCCGCCCCGGTGACGGGCAAGCGCACGCGCGCATCTACCGCACCGGCGACCTCGCACGCGTCGGAGCCGACGGCCTCTTCTACTTCCTCGGGCGAACGGATTCGCAGATCAAGGCTCGCGGCTACCGCATCGAGCTCGGGGAAATAGAGTCCGCGCTCAACACGCTGCGCAGCGTGCGCGATGGGGCGGTGGTCGCCGTGGAGTCTGCCGGCTTCGAGGGGTGGACCATCTGCTGCGCGTATGTGCCGGCTCCCGGCGCCGGTGCGCATCCGGCCGAGCTGCGCAGCAGCCTCGCCCACATACTGCCGGGCTACATGCTGCCGGCCCGCTGGGTGAGCTACAGCGCACTGCCGCGCAATGCGAACGGCAAGATCGACCGTCCGGAGTTGCGCCGGAGATTCCTGCGGACGGGGTCGCGCCCCCCCGCCGCCGGCGAGGGGCACTACTCGTCCGGGCTGGCACGCGGCTGACCGGGAGCGTCCTATGTCCGAGCACCCCCCCGTCCTCGAACGCCTGCACGCCGCGTTCCTCGGACTCTTCCACATCGATGTGCCGTCGGCCGATACGGATCTGCTGGACAGCGGAATTCTCGACTCGCTGCAGCTCGTTGAACTGCTGCTGCAGATCGAGAAGGACTTCGGCCGACGCATCGAGATCGAGACGGTCGAGCTCGACGATCTGCGCACGCTGGGGCGTCTCGCCCGGCTGCTCAGCCCCCCGGCACACACGCGCGTTCAACTTCACGCGCTGGCCAGCAATGACGGTTAGCATCCGACGACTCACGGAGGGGGATCTCGGCGGCGTCGCGGCGCTCTTCGAACGGGTCTATCCGCAGCAGCGCTGGTCCTCGCGAAGCGAGTGCGAGCGGTACTTCCGCGAGATCTTCTTCGCGAACCCCTGGCGGCATCTCGACATTCCCTCGTGGATCGCCGTCGAGCGCGGCGATGTCGCAGGATTCGCGGGTGCGCTGCCGCGGCAGATGATGTACGGCACGCGACCACTGCGCGTCGCCGTGGGCTGCCAGTTCATGATTCACCCCGAACGGCGGCGCAGCCTCATCGCGTTGCGGCTCATCAAGCAGGCTCTGTCGGGTTCGCAGGACCTGTACCTCACCGACGGCTCGAACGACGATGCACGCAAGCTCTGGCTCGGGACCGGGGGCAACATACCGCTCCTGCAGAATCTCGATTGGACGCGCCTGCTGCGCCCCGCCCGGCACACGCTCGCGCTGCTGGAGAAGGCCTCGGGTTTTCGCCCTCTGTTTCGCGCCGCACGGGCGCCCGGTGTCCTCGCGGATGCCTTGGCCGCGCATCTGCACCCCAACCGCTTCCGCCGCGGGGCGCAGGGCCTGTCGGTGCAGCCGCTCGACACCGCGCGCATGCTCGCTCATCTGCACGAGCTCACGGGGCCCGGCTGCGCACTGCGTCCGCTCTACGACCGCGCTTCGCTCGGCTGGCTGCTCGAGCAGGCGGCGCGCAAGACGCGTCACGGCCGACTGCGCGCTCGCGCGGTATTCGAGGCCGGAGGGCTTCTCGGCTGGTTCATCTACTACGCGCAGGCCGGGGCCGTGAATGAAGTCCTGCAGGTGGCGGCGCGCGAGGATGCCTTTGACCGCGTGCTGCGTCGGCTGCTGGTCGATGCCTGGGAGCAGGGTGCGACCGCGGTCCGCGGACGGGTCGATCCGCACCACGCGCAGCAGCTGTCGGACCAGCACTGTTGGTTCCGGCGTGAGGGCGCCTGGACGCTGGTGCACTCACGTGACGAGGAGATCATGGGCGCGATCGAGCGCGGTGCCGCCGCCATCGGCCGACTGGACGGGGAGTGGTGGCTGCGATTCCACGACCGATGAGCCGCGTGCAGGCCCCCCACATGGGTCCGACACTCAGCGCCGACAGACCCCCGATGCAGCGGCCGCGCACGCTGCCGGAGCCCTC
>WNFI01603846.1_pt1 | contig 10511 bp, 15 predicted proteins | sample 5400471 | NCBI WGS metagenome assembly WNFI01 (sample SAMN13153348, study PRJNA577476) | soil metagenome | isolation source: 100 cm saprolite on Douglas fir-dominated hillslope | place: USA:California | collected 2013-09-17 | reverse complement strand
CGAAAAGAATATATTATGTCATGTCACCTGGGACAACCCCGTCACACGGGTTACTCCCAGTCACGTCCGGAGAACCCCGAGGCCCTTGTCTTCCCGTTGCTAAATGGGCCTCATCAAACAATACTTCACATTCAAACATTCCTCTGTTTTCAGTTTAGCTCACTCTCGTTTCAATTAATGTCACTCGCTTGCTACGCGCGCCCACAACTCAGCACTTAGCGCACCCCTAGTTTACATTCTTGGTGTGCCTGAGTGACCACATGGTCTACTGTCGAAGCCGAGTCACTCATCTCGTCCTCCTCCTGCTCGCGTCCTCTCGCCCTACAACACAGAAGGACTGGTCGATTTGTTGAGCCCTCACGTATTCAAGCAGCCTCTTCCTCAGCCACAATAGAACAGCTCCGTTTTTCTCTCTTTTTCTGTGTGCATACGGTCTCAGGGCGACGTACAATCCCTTTGCCGTTAACACGCTGGTCCCTCTTTTCAAACGCTTCGCTATCGCCAATCTCTCCCCCTTTTCTCTTTCGCTCCGTTTGCCTCACTCACACCACTGCCGAGCGTTAAGTAAGTATCTCATGAGAGCACTCGCGATAAGGAAACATATCGTCACACCATTTTGATTTGCGTAAAAATGGCTCTTCTTATACGAGCTTGATGTCCATGGACGAGACGAGGGGATATCAAAATTTCATTTTTTTGGTGCGTGGTTGGCTGCGCGAGCCCCAGGATGGCAATAATGGTCTAAGGGGCTTGGCCGAGTAACTCGGGAACTGAGTGGACGATAACACAGAGGACTGAAAGGGCGCTCAACGTCAAAGTCGGGTACTGGAAGAACTCTGTTACTAATATACAGCTCAGTTTGCGAGACCGCACAAGCCTTGAACGGAATCTTTCCGGGTATGTGGCGTCGTGTGATAGAATCACCGATGGAATGACCACTGGGGCTTAAAAAATAAAAGGTTCCGCGACTCTTTCTCTGGTTCAAAGTAACATTGATGGTCGCCATGCCATGTCCAGGCCATCTGCATGTCGAGTGACACCGCTTGACGTATTGTACGCAGTACGATCAGTAAGATGACACCTGCTCGGAGTTTCTAGGCCGCTGGGCGTATCTGGAGCTAGGTATTGTATCACCAGATCCTCTATCCCGTTGCCAGACAATAGCGTGTGTGTAGATGCCGTTGATCCGGGCGTCACTAGGATTGGTCACTGTATTTACCTCGGCACTTTCAAATATGAACGAATGTCAACACAAGGGGAAAGCGTGCTATGTATGGATGCAGTATGTAGGGCGAAGGGACGGCGACAAAGACCGAGTGCTGAGCGGTAGAACCACTGTCACAAGTGGGCGAGCCGATGAATGCAAGACAAATTGGCACTTTTTAGTAGTCGTAATGCCTCAAAACGACCACGCCTTTGACACATAGTATCATGGCTGTGAAATATAAAATTCTGGCTCCAAAAAACGGAGGGACGAGAGGCGGAGGTGCAGGGTGACCAATAGATATGTGGAGAAACATAAGACGGACGGTGTCAATGAGAGACGATCTGGCCGGGGACAGGCGACTGGTGAGAAGCAAGCAATAAAGAGCGAGAGGCGAAGGCTGAAATTCAAGGGAATGTATCCTGATCTCTGACCCTCGTAACTGTTCAGAGACAAACTTCCAATTGAAACAGCGGAATCGTGCATGGTTGATGGGCTGCGTTCGTCGCCAAAGAAAAACCTCCCGCACAGGTAATGGTCGATAATCTCGGGTGTAGGTAACACTTTTGCTAGAGCGGAAAGTCCTTGGGGAAGTCTTTCCTGATGGCCCAGGGGCCAGGATGGGTTCATCGTACTACGCATCGTTAGTCTCACATGCCTGCCACGTGGCATTGCGGGACTCGCATCACGTGAGTAACGCTTTCGGCTCTGCGGCCGCGGGCGACCTGGTGGCAAGTGATCTCGGTCTCGGTCTCTCTGTGCCAAAACATGTCCCTCAGCGACCCTGTGTCTTCTCGTGAAAATTTATGGTCAGGGGACTGGGACATTTCACAGTGAGTACGCATTTCATCTTGACGCCTCTCACTTACAGAGAAATCAGTGGCTCACCGTCTTCTCCAACTCGGCCCCGGTCAACCCCGCACTTTGAGCGATCGTCAGAACACGGGGCCCCCTCGTACCCCGGTGAAGAATACGAACTTACTCCGGAACTTGATGAATGGTCGAAGAGCGCTCACCGGCACCGGCCTCGTCCTCACTATTGTGACGGTGATACAATCGACTGGTGGCACGAGGACGCATCGGAACGCGAACGATGGAAGAGGTTGGTCTCGCAGTACGGGCTCAGGGGATTTATTTTGTCCTTTGTGGATGTCACCAAACTATGGTTTGTCATCATCTTTACCGGCATTTGCGTGGGCCTTGCTGGTGGATGGCTGGACATACTAGTCATGTGGTGGGCACTCTTCCGTTCCATTGACGGGAACCAGTCCTAACATATGCAAATTGGAGGTTATCTGGTCTTCGTGAGGGGAGGTGTACACGAGGAGTTTTTTGGAATCAAGTCGAGTGCTGCGCCGGAATGGAGCGTATGTGAACCCCATCCACGCATTTATGTATGTGACTTTAATATTTTTCTAGCGGGCGAGGTCTGTCGTGACTGGCAGCCCTGGGGGGAGTATTGGGGGATTGGCTCTATACTGGGTCAATCGCTTCTCCAATCGATCGCATACATTCTACTATCTGTACGCGCATATCTCCCGCTGTGTGAAATGTGTTCTCACTTCTATCCGTCTTTAGACAGCCTTCGCGTCAAGCGCCGCCGTCCTCGTAATCTCATATGCCCCATAGTGAGTCCCGCATCGGCGAATGCATTTGATAGCTTACTAGAATGTGAAAGGCAGCGCTTTCCACACCGGAAGTAAGTGCTTCTTCAATGGATATTTCTATCTATGCCTAACTGGCTCCCAGTTCCAGAAATAAAGGCGGTGAGTAGGATCGTGAAGCCAAGCATTCATTTTTTGATCACAATCTTACCCTGCAGATCATTGGCGGTTATGTCTTCGACTCTTTTCTGAGCTCTTGGACTCTTCTTATAAAAGCGCTCGGCCTCGCTCTCTCTGTCTCGTCAGGGCTCTCTCTCGGAAAGGAGGTGAATCTCCCATCCCCCAAACCTGTCATTATCTAATAATTCTAGGGCCCTCTGGTACATGTATCATGTTGCATGTCATTCCTTTTCATGAGACTTTTTTCTCAATTTCATCGGAACGAATGTACGCTTTCCATTTGGACTCTACGCACCACTCATCGTATGGTTCAGCTCAAAAACGCAAGATTTTGGCGGCTGCGGCTGCAGCAGGTGTCTCAGTAGCGTTCGGAAGTCCACTTGGTGGGGTCCTCTTCAGCCTCGAAGGTAGTTTGTTTGCTTCGATCCTTTGGTGGCGCTTAGCTCTGCTTCGCAGAACTTGACGCGTTTGGCGGTGATTTCGACGTGCTGTGGCGCGGGTTCGTGACTTCGGTCATTGCTGCCGTCGCGCTGCAGTACGTGGACGCATTTAGGACCTCCAAGCTCGTTTTGTTTCAAGTTTGTTTTTGTTTTGTTTTTATTCTGCCGACGTGGTGACAGCCTATATGCGCAGGTGACCAACGGCAGTGATACTTGGCTTGCATTTGAGCTCGTTGGTTTACTTTCCGACTTTTTATTGTATGAAATCTGATCCCGCGTAGATTCCATGGTTGTTTCTTGCTGTGATTGGGGTGTGCCCGTCCACAACCTTTGCTTGTGAGACAGTGTTCTAAGTAGATACTGTGTAGGGCGTCCTCGGTTCTTTTCTGATCAAGTTAAATATCGCGGCTGCTGTATACCGAAGGAACAGCATACTACACGAGTGGCCAATTTTGGAGGTCACAGGTGCGGCGGCCGTAACCGCAGCCGTGAGCTACCTGGTGAGTGCCATGCTATGTCAGTTTGGGTGCACCAGAGGCTGATATCTCTGTAGGTTGTTTTCCTTAGGTAAGGGTGAGGTTCTACGCATCTGGATCTGCCCACATGAACAATACAGGGTTCCTTCTTCCGAACTTGTAGCCAACCTCTTCCAGGAGTGTGACCCTCAACGGATCGACTTCCACGGGTTATGCAAGTGAGTTGTTCATGTTTAGAAATAACAAGCAATTCTAAGGACTTCCTAGCCCAAGTGCTATGTGGGAGAATGTATTTCTACTTGTATTGACAGGAGCAGTGAAGATTGGCTTTACGGCGTGGACATTCGGCATGATGGTATGAGTTATTTCATTACCTTGACGATTATTTATGACCCTTCACAGGTGCCAGCAGGAATATTCCTACCCACGATTGCGATAGGTGCTGCACTTGGGCGTGCAGTCGGCCTTCTGACGTATGGGTTGATTTCGCTCTGGGATTCAATTGGCTTGACAATGATTTAGCCAGGGTTTGTATCGGGCGTACCCTAAAGCGTGGTTGTTCTCCGCCTGTCCACCCGACCCAACAATCCGCTGCATCTACCCTGGCTTCTACGCTGTTATTGGCGCATCATCGATGTTGGCAGGCGTTACCAGGATGACTGGTAAGTGAGTCCCTAATTTTAACGGAAATTATGCTCATGACGCGCAAGTTTCGCTCGTCGTGATTGTGTTTGAGGTAAGGAGGCAAGGCAACTCGCGGACGTTAAAATCAGCTAATTGTATTCGTAGTTGACCGGTGCGCTGTCACACGTACTCCCGATCATGATCTCGGTCATGATCTCAAAGTGGGTCGCCGATGCTCTTGGCCCGGATGGAATATATGCATCGTGGATCGCGCTCTGCCGATACCCGTGGCTCGCTCCCATCGAATTCCGTGATAACGGCGAAATTGCGGCTGATGCGATGACCCCTGTCAATAACCTGATCGTCCTGCATGAGGGTTCGCCTCTTGGCGAGCTTGGTCAGTATTGCGTCTTTTATTGGCTGAGCGAAAAAACCCATGGGTTGACACGGCTTTTACAGAAAGATTACTGGAAACGTGGGAGTACCACGGCTTCCCGGTTGTAAAGAACGGGACACTGTTGGGTTACGTAGTGCGTGAGAAGCTCAGGAGTTTCATTGGTTTGTGCTTTTGCCTTTTGCGTTGGTATCGTTGACCTGACCAACCCCTCTGGCAGACCCTCTCCTCTCTGAGAGGGGCGGTGCAACGCGCATAGGCAAGTTTCATGAGTCGCAAGACGGAGATTCTGCAGACCTATCACCGCTATTGGAAGATACCATGCAACTACGGAAAGAGGTCCCATTGGAGCTCGTCGTGAACATGTTCCGCAAACTGGTAAGCGCTACTTCGACTACTTGATGATGTTTACTGACGCGTGGTTGTGTATTAGAATCTGCGGCACATCATGTTTACACAGGCCGGAGCACTGACGGGAATGATCACCAAAACGGACACTGTAGCGCTGTCAACGGCGCATTTTACCCATCGCGGCGTTCTTGCAGAAAACGATCCTCCTATAGGCGGCAGATAGATAATATCATCATTTATTCCCCTCCGTTTTTTGTCCCTTAATATTTTCGGGGCCCTAATTCGCGACAACGACATCAGCTTCCCCGATTATATCTATAGAAGTGGAGAGCACTGAATCGTCGACATGGGCTGACGAAGCTTCGCGTAGACGTCGTGGGAAAGCTAAAGGTGAGCATGATTGCTCTTCTTTAACGCGGAAGTTTGAGGTACTGTATACGTACTGTGTCAATGCATTACCAGAATGCCAATTATTATTATAATTATCATACCGTCGGGGTTTATGAACCTGAGCTCTCCGCAGGGTGCAAAGAAAGAGTCGAGAGGGCTGATATGGTAGGCCTTCATCAGGATAACCCAAAATTTCTTAATTCTTCTGAGATAAGTAAAATTAAGTCGAAAAATTGGCTAAGTAAAACAACTTGGAATACTTAAAGTACTTAACCTTAACTCACTTAGCACATCACTAAGACAATTTAATTAGAGTTAAGAGGACTTAAAATTTGGATTTTCCTGATGGCCAAGGCTATGACGAGCTCGATCTCCTTGAAAGTACCTGCAATATCCTGCGTTATTTTGGGACACATTACACGTCTGTGTGGTGTTCGTCCTGCACACTCAACAAGTCTACTGTGTGTTCTGGCTGAAGAAACTAGATGATCCCCATGACTATGAGCTCTCCGTTTTGCAGGTTTATGTGGTACTTCGTTCACTGGTTCAAGCAAAGACAGGACATCATCACCTGGGGGCTGGGGCCCTCCTAATATGGTCCATTAGCCTAGGTCCGGTAGCCAGCGCCATCCATCTACGAAAAGAGGCAATTTTGAATAGACCTGGTCCCGTCTAAAGATAGGAGTGTCATCAGTTTGATACCGACGAAGGGAGCATATAGTGAGAGGAAATTACTTTTCTCATATCTCTCCATGAGCATGCGAATGCTCAAAAAGGTAAATTGAACAGCCGAGAATTACGAGAAGATCGGGGCAGAGAATCCTACTGTTGGGCTTTGGGCTAGCGCGAAGCTGGAAACATCTGTAAGTAGTCACCTTACTTACATAGTTCCCCCTTTTTGCTCCGATCGCCCACCGCTTTTTGGCCGCTTCACTGAGCGATCTCCTAATGTCGTGTGACATACATTCGATTAGGTATGGCGTAAATGAGAAATGGTGGGCCTGACCAATGGATTATCTTTCAGGCTAAATTGCCTGCCGATGAAGAGAGAGACAACGATTCCCATGGTTGTCAAAAAGGCGTACGATACAAGTCATCATTTCATCTCGGGTGCAAAGTATTACCTAGGAACATACACGACGTATAAATATTCCGATAAATGTATCCCATCACTGGCATCTAATTGCATGTGAAAAAACAGTCAGACAGATCGTTATCGTTATCGTTCTATCGTTACCGTTCCATTTGCTATCAATTCTCTGGTATTCTTCTTGTTAGACACACCGCAGACACCTGTCCGAGAGCCCTAGGCCCATTTTCCCAGCAGTGCCATAATCCCCGCACCGACCATCATGCAGCCGAGTGCATACAAAAGCTTCCCGAGGCTCGCCTCGCGCATCTCGGGGCTGAATAAAAACTCGTGGGCGAGGAGCTCGACGAATCCCGTATACAGTAGAATGCCCGCGCTCAGCGAGTCGAGAATACCCGAGACTAATGTCGCCTCAGTCGAACCGGGGTTGTACGTCGTGCGTATGCCGAGACCGATCGCAATTCCTATCGGCGTCGTGATGCCATAAAGGAAGGAACCAACGTAGGGCACATAGTGATATTTGGGAGGTAGGACGAGGTACGCGAGTCGGGAACCAACACCGAGACCTTCGAACATTTCTGTGACAGGGCCATGAAATAGTTGAGCGCTCCAGCCAGGCGACGGAGGTTCTTTAGAACACATACGATGGAAAATAATGACGACAAAAAGCACTTTGAAATTGGCGTCTACGGCCAACGTGAGCCCAATCAAGACGCTGAGATGCAGGGCCAGTGAGCGATATGCATAAAAAGATGCGGACTTGCGAAAAAAAAAAAAAAAGGAAATGCTGGTACATACCTGTGCAGGATAACACCAAACTCGAGAATGGCGACGCCAATCAACTGTGCCATAGCATTTTCGTCCGACGTAAATCCCTGTTTGCTGTCGCCCGAGTGGCCACGCGTGAGGCCGTCGTCTATTACTTTCTCCGGGTCTGAATGTCCATGATGACTATGATCATGGGACGTCGAAGCCAATGCAAATTCCCCTTCTGGACCATGTGCTGTATAAGCACCCACAGCGTCTGGATGAGCACCCACGGCGTGTCCGTGCGGATCTACTCGAGAAGAATGAAAATAAGAGTGCCATATACATATGTACCTTGTAAGGAATCATACATACCGTGATGGATGCCAAGCTTCTTGAGCTTAGCCGTGCCAATGCGGAAGGCGACAACCTCGATAAGAAATATGGAAAAAGACGATAAGAGAGCGAGTGCCAGGGGATAAGGCTACATCACATTCGTCGATCAGAATTGCCATCTTTTCGATCGAAGAAGAGAGTGCGGACATATTTTTGCCATTCGGGTCCAAGACAGGGCGAGGTAAGCTCGCTGATGCCGGGGGCGAGAAGGTGGATGAATCCGGTGGCGATGATGACCCCAGAGCCAAAATATTTTGCCGTGCTGTGGGGAGTTGGTAAGAAATAAAAGTTGGAAGAGGGGAGAGGAGACGGACTCGAACACGGCGACCGGGAGATGGATGAAGCGTGAGCGATGGGCGACAGTCGGGAAGGTGGCGGCAAAGGAGCTGGAGGCCCAGATGATGAAGAGGGAGGCTATGCGAAGGCCTTTGAGGGAGGTGGCACCGCCACCTGAGCCGCAGTTCGTAGTAGAGGACATATTGAGATGTTAGGGGGAGGTACTGGACGAGCAAGGCCAGGTGCAACTGACCAGGATCCTGGTTGCTGTGGTTATAATCCAGTCGGCGTAACTGCGAGGGTCCTCATGATGGACCGTCCAGGTACCTTTTAAACATGACCAACTCTTCCCATGGCTCTCATTGCATCTCCTATAACCCCGCGAGACCAACAATCCACTAAGACAAGATGTTCGATTTGAGCAAGCGTACATCCTATTAGACCCGGTGTTACAGTGTTCAAGTAGAGAAGATGTCGGGCTGAGGCACTTACCCTCCTACCCTGGGCTGCCGTACTCCCCCTCGCTTGCGAAGCCAAGCCCTCGGAAACCCCGAGTACCCTCGCGGTCTTGTCTGCCGACTGTCATCTCGAAAGTAGGAAGTTCTCAACCCCAGTAATTCTGCGGCCCGGAATGCCACTCAGTGCCTGGTGGAGCGGGGTCTGGGAAGGGCGGGTCGGCATACTAGTGCGAGACTGCAGCAAAGATTACCTCCTGAGCTGAGCCCTCCTCTCTGCCATGCCAAATATTCGCTGTGAGTTATCTTTTATCCCTTCAGTCTTCCATTTCCTCATTTCATGTAATTTAGGCCCCAATTCGCGACAATTACTTGCATTTGCGCGGCGTTCCGTGGTAATTCTTGACGTGACCATGTGGGGACAGATGTATTACGCTATCATTGACCACTTTAGAATTCTGATGGACCTGGGTGAAGAGTCCCTGATGTCCATGGATCGGTTAAAGGAGTTAGTTCCATGACATCATCTGGACAGGTTTGAGGCGTACCCAAGTCGCGTCAGGTGGAAGGCACTGGCATGACAGTGGCCAAGACGCTGACAGCGTACCTACCAGTAAAAGCGTAAAAACGTAAAAAACGTAAAATTCTTCCTGTCATGCGACCAAGACGGCGACTTCGGGCCGCGGTGCAACGATGGACACCAACAACTCGAGCAAGACCTCCTCGACTTCTTCTTCCTCAAGTGCACGCCCGCTACCCCCAGGCATCGTCCTCGGTCCGGACGGCAAGCCCTGCAAAATCTGCACTTCCTTCCGCAACTGGAAGCCTCCCACCGGCACGACGCGAGGAGACAAGAGTAACAAGGGTTCTGCAGCGCATACTATCGCCTCATCCACCGCAGCGGCTGCCGCGTCAGCGTCCATAACATCGAGCGAAGACGACACATGGCGTGCGGCGCATTGCCCACCGGATGTCGAGTCGCTAGGCCGCGCAACCTGGACGTTCCTCCACACCACTGCGGCATATTACCCTGAAACCCCAACACCGACTCAACGCGCCCACATGCTACAGCTCCTCCATTCCCTACCCCAACTCTACCCATGCTCTCACTGTGCGAAGGACCTCGGAACAAGCCTGCAGCGTCGGCCGCCTGACGTGCGTTCGCGCGTGGCTCTCGCGGCGTGGCTTTGCGCGACGCATAATGATGTGAATGCCAAGCTGGGAAAACCTACTTTTGATTGTACGCGCGTTGATGAGCGGTGGAGGGACGGACCGAAGGATGGAAGTTGTGACTGATTGGGATAGATCGCTATTTGTTAGAGGTCTCTTGTCCACTCCACCATCCTTATTGTCACTTAATGCACTACCGTAGAACGATGACCCACTGCTCCGCACCTTACGTCCTCAAAAGAGAGCGTTCTTTCATTCTCGGTCTATCAAGTATTGGCACCCGGATGTGCTCGTTAGTCCCCGCATACTAGCTTTGCAGAGATTACGATAGAGTCCGTCCCGCTCGGTAACAATCGGCGTTATCGCGGGACCTTCGGTTCAAAATTTCCTGATATTCCGTTCCCAGCGTGGTTGAAGCGCGCAGGCTGTGGAGCCTTCTGGCACGAGTATGGTAGAAGGAAGACTGCAATGGACCAAGCCATCCTTTGTCCACCATTGTCGTCGCCGCATCGCATACTCCACCCGAACAGACAAAGACAACGATACGGAACTGCAGACCCCGGGCTGAGTTGGGGCGAGTCAGTTGAACGTTTCTCCAATAGGGTCTCTGAGTACCATATCACTCATACGTCTTCCTTCTCGGGCCGTTTACTTTACATGTAACACCTGCCGAAGTCGCGCTTTCAAGATGAAGTTCTTCTCATGCAAGAAAAG
>WNFI01656666.1_pt1 | contig 10513 bp, 12 predicted proteins | sample 5400471 | NCBI WGS metagenome assembly WNFI01 (sample SAMN13153348, study PRJNA577476) | soil metagenome | isolation source: 100 cm saprolite on Douglas fir-dominated hillslope | place: USA:California | collected 2013-09-17 | reverse complement strand
ACGATCGCCGATCCCGTTCCGGCATCCTCGACCGAGAACGTTACCTCGCCGGTGCGGACCTCCTGCGCCATGTCGCATTCTCCTAACGTTCCGCGCCGAAGCGAGGCGGCCAGACCTGCGGCTACTGAACCATGAACCCCCCGTCCACGACCAGTGCCTCGCCGGTGATGTAGCTGGCATCCTCTGAGGCCAGGAACAGCGCCGCGGCGGCGATCTCCCGGGGCTGTGCCACCCGGCCGAGCGGCACCTGCTTGCTGATGCTGGCCCGTCGTTCGGGCGTCGCCAGCGCATAAGCGGCCAGCGGGGTCTCGGTCAGGCCCGGGCAGATGGAGTTCACCCGGATGCCGTGCGGGGCCAGCTCGATGGCCAGCGCTCTGGTCGTCATGTGGACGGCGCCCTTGGATGCGTTGTAGTGCACCTGCGGATGACCGCTGCTGGCCAGCACCACGTGTGCTTCCACCGAGGCAATATTGACGATGGCCCGGCTGTGGTCCGCCGGACCCTGGGCGACCATGTGCCGCGCGACTGCCTGGGCCATGAGGAATGTGCCTGTCGAGTTGACATCCTGGACGAGCTGCCACTCCTCGAGCGGCAGCTCGAGGAAATTGGTGTACCGGGCGATGCCCGCGCAGTTGACCAAGATGTCGATCGCACCGAAGGACTCGACAGCGGCGGCCGCCATCCGGGCGGCACCCGCCGGCTCGGAAACGGCGCCGGCGACCGGGATCGCGCCTTCCCGCCCGGAGAACTCCGCCTGAAGCCCCTCGCCGTTCAAGTCCGCGGCAGCGACCCGCGCCCCCTCGGCCAGAAAGCGCTGCGCGGTAGCCAGTCCGATCCCCGATGCCGCGCCCGTGACCAGCGCGACCCGATCGGCGAGACGTCCGCCGCCGGTCACCTGACCATCCCGCTTACGGTCGGGCTGCCGGCCGGCTGCGGGCTGAAGTACGGGGCCACGTCGGCGGCGAACCGAGCTGCCCACCTGCGCCTGACGTGCGGGGGGATGCCTGGCGTCGAGAAATGCAGGATCACGTGATTGAACCCGATGTCGATATACCGCTGCAGCTTGCGCCGCACAGTCTCCGGTGACCCGATGAGCTGCCACTCGCACCACGGCACGATGTTCTCCGGCCGGGTCCGCTTCTCCATGCCGGCGAAGATGCGCTGCCAGGCCTCGTAGCCGGGGGTGCCGGCCCAGTTCGTGGCGTGTGGCGCGTAGTGGTCGATCTGTGCCTGCATGAACCGGGGCTTGTACAGGCAGGCGTCCCGCACGGCTTCGTCGTCGGTCTCGGCCACGATGCAATCGATCATGATGGGGTAGGTGGTCTCTGACACGTCCATGCCTCGGGCTGCGGCGGCTTCCGCCCAGGTCCGCAGGGTTCTCTCTTGCCGGTCGAGGTCGCCGATGGTGTTGCAGATCGGAGGCAGACCAAGCCCCGCCATGATCGACGCGCTGTCGGGACTGCCGATGGCCCCGTAGAAATGCAGGTTCGCGGTCCGGGGCGCGGGCCGGATCCGGATCGTCTCCGGCACCGACAGGTACACCCCCTTATAGTTGAACGGCTCGCCGGTCATGCCCAGCCGGAGGATCTCCCACGTCTCCTGGAACCGGCCCCGCGCCTCGCCCATGTCTAGGCCGAACGCGTCGTACTCGAACTTCGCCGTTCCGCGACCGAGGCCGAGGTGCAGCGGCCGATCGGTAAGCTGGGTTAGCATCGCGATCTGCCCAGCCAGCCGCAGCGGGTTGTGCCACGGGGTGACGATCACGCAGGTACCGAATCCGAGTTCCGGGAAGCGGCCTGCCAGGTGACTGATCTGCACGACCGGATCTGGCGAGGGGAAGTAGTCACTGAAGTGATGCTCGAGCACCCAGACCGTGCCGAAGCCAAGCTCGGAGAAATGCTCGCAGTCGTCGAGCATGCCCCGGTAGAGCTCATGGTCGCTTGAGCCGGGCGCCCCGGCGGCAGCGAGGACGCAACCGATCTCCACGTTCCTGCTGGTTGCCATGACCACCTCCAAGGCTCTTTGGTCCGAGTATTGTTCCATTCACTTGTACGCGTCAAGATTTACATCGCCGCCACAGAAGGCAAGGTCGACAAGATCGAAGCCGACGCCAGCGGCCTGAACAGGGTCCGGCTGGCCAGTACCGCAGTGCCCTGCTGACGCCGCCATCCGGCAGCGGCGCAAAGGCGCGATACGGCGCATGCCTCCTCGAGGCCGACGGTAATCCTGCGGCCGGCTTCTGGCGTCTGCTGGACAGTCCCAGCATGCGATCGCTCATCGCCGCGTCCGGGCCGGTCATCTGCTGGCGGCGTTGCTGCGATTCCGCCGACGGGCCGACCGCCCTCAGGACGGGAGCTAGTGCCGTATCAAGTCATGTTTGCCCTGACGCCGGTGGGGGTTTGCTAGGGATACTAAGCTCTCGCCGTGCCCGGTGATAGTGGGACGGCTTCCACTTGGCTCAGCGAGTGCGCTGACGTGTACGGCATCCTTGAGCGGGTGCGGCGTTTCCCGGGTATATGGGTCCAGCACGGTTCGGTGCAGCAGCTGAGCACCATGTTGTTCGGGTACTCTCTCGCGCTTCAAGTGCACGACGTGCCGGAGTGCTTTGACCTGCACCCGGCGCTGGGGCCTTTCGCCGAGTGGCTCCGCGCGACCCGCGGGTGGCCGATGGCCCTTGGGTGGGCAACTGCTATCGAGATGAACGCCGGAGACCGCGCGCCACTGGATCTGTTCTTCAGCTTGCTCGATGAGTACCGGGCCAGGCCCGGACCCGGCTAGGGGCCGTAGCCGGTCACGGTTGACCTCTGGCCAGTTGAGCAGGCGGTCGTTCAGACTGGGCCGGTGGCTGAGCGTGTGCGGGTGCGTCAGATCGAAGATGATGAGGGCCGTCGGCTGGTGCGGATCGTGTGCCGTGACAGTGGGTCGGTGGTGACCTGGCGGCGGGCGCAGATGGTGCTCCTGTCAGCCCAGGGCATGGACGCGGCCGGGATCGCGAAGGTGGCGTTCACCAGCGAGGACCGGGTCCGCGATGTGATCCGCAACTTCAACGCCGATGGGTTCAGCTCCCTGTACCCCAAGTACAAAGGTGGCCGGCCGCCGAAGTTCAGCGTCGGCCAGCGGCGGGAGATCAAGAAGATCGCCAAGTCCAAGCCAGCCGAGCATGGCCTGCCGTTTTTCCGCCTGGAGCCTGTCCAAGCTGGGCGAGTTCCTGGTGGCTGAGGGGGTGGTCGACGACATCTCCCATGAGGGCCTGCGGGTGCTGCTCCGCGAGGAGGGCGTCACCTTTCAACGGCTGAAGACCTGGAAGGCATCCAAAGACCCGGACTATGCGGTCAAGAAGGCCCGGGTCGAGCACCTGTACGCGATCGCCGACCGCGAGGTCATCCCCGAGCCCGGCGAACCAGAGGTGATCTTCTGTGTGGACGAATTCGGGCCGCTGAACCTCCAGCCCCACCCGGGGCGGCAGTGGGCCGCGATCAGCGGCAAGAACGTGGAGCCTGGCCGCAGGCCCCGGCCCCGCCGCCGCGCCACCTACACCCGCACCGGCGGGGTGCGTCACCTGTTCGCCGCCTACGAGCTGGGCGAAGACAAGCTGTATGGGCATATCAAGCCGCGCAAGAACCGGGCCAGGTTCCTGGAGTTCTGCCGGTACCTGCGCTCCCTCTACCCGCTAACGGTCCGGATCGCGATCATCTCCGACAACTTCTCACCCCCACCTGACCACCCAGAAGGACGATCGCGTCGGACAGTGGGCCGCAGCAAACAATGCCGAAATCGCCTACACGCCGACGAATTCGTCCTGGTTAAAGCGCATCGAGGCACAGTTCACCGCGCTGCGGTACTTCGCGCTCGACGGAACCGACCACGCCACCCACCAGGAGCAGGCCAGCATGATCCGCCGCTACATCATCTGGCGCAACAACCACGCCTACGACGAACGACTCCGCCAGGTCGTCGTCCGGGCAAACGTTGCCTGACGCGGCACTAGCTCGCGGCCGGGCGGCTTGATGCGAGCACCGCCCATGCCGGGCGATCAGCATTAAGCAAGATCGAGCAAGGGCTCCGACTCTGCAATACGGCCATCTGCGGCTCACGATGGCCGTCAACGTAGAGGCAGGAGCGGCGCCATCTTCGTGTTCAAGGTGTTCCGCTCGACAATCAGCACGTGCCGGTTCGGCACTGGCGTCCAGTCCAGCTGCGACACGCCGGAACTGGCGACGATCACCGCGTCGGTGCCGGCCAGGTAGGCCAGGTCGAAATAGGCGGCGATCTGGTCGGGCCGGTCCTCGTAGCCGCGCTCCCGCAGCTTGGCTTCGGGCACCTTGGCCCGGTCGTGCCAGCTGATCCCGTACAGGTACCGCGGCGAGAGCAGGATCGCGTTGAGGCTGTTCGGCGCGAACATGCGCTCGATCCGAGACGCCGCATCGGCGATCGCAGCGACCGCATCCCCGCCGTTCTCCTGCAACTTCGACATGATCAGCAGCAGGTAGCGCTCGCTCTCGGTCGTGCCGCCGACCCGCGCCTCCCATTCCGGCGCCAGAATCTCGCTCAGCCTGTGTTGCGGGTGGACGGCGCCGTTGTGGGCGAACGCATAGGACCCGTAGTTGAACGGATGGGTGTTGCGGTCATTGACCACCAGGCCAGGTGTTGCCCACCGCAGGTGAACTAGGCCCAGATCGCCGAGGGGCTGACGTGCCAGCTTCTCGAACTCAGGCTCGTCGGCCGGTAGCGGCGACTTGCGGATCACCGGCTCCGCGCCCTCGTACCAGGCCATACCCCAGCCGTCACCGTGCAGCTCAGACAGCGCAATGAACTGGCTGAGCCCGTCGTCACCGATCAGGTCGACAAGGGCGGCCTGAGCGCGGGCGCAATAGCCAAGCAGCCGGCACATGGAATCCTGGCCTTCCTACAGGAGCTTTCCCATGCCGCCGCCCACGTCGATCGACGCGCCGGCTATGTAACTGGCGCGGTCACTGGCCAGGAAGGTGACCAGCCCGGCGACCTCCTCGGGCCGGCCGAATCTGCCCAGCGGCACCTCGGCGGCGGCGAGCTGACCGAAGAACTCCTCGGCAGGGACGTCGGGCGCGCGCCGCCGGTGAATGTTCTGCCACTGCGGCGTTTCGACCAGACCGATGTTCACGCTGTTTACGAGGATCCCTTCGCGGCCCAGCTCGATCGAAAGCGCCTTGGATAGGCTCAGGCAGGACGCCCTGTTGACCGACGACGCGAGGAACGCCGGATCCGGGTAGCGCCCGTACACGGCGTTGATGTTGATTACCCGCGGTGCCTTGCTCCGCCGCAGGTGCGGGAGCGCAGCCCTGGTGCAGCGGATGTGGGAGAACAGCTTCACCTCGATGTCGGCGTGCCAGTCATCATCGGTCAGCGTGCTGAACTGACCAGGCCGGGCGCCGCCGGCGTTGTTGATCAGGATGTCAAGCCCGCCCATAGCCGACGCGGTGAACTCGATGAACGCGGCAACCTGGTCGGGCTCGGTCACGTCGCACGCCATGGCGACAACAGAGCCTACCCCGGCTGCCTGCTTTCTCAGCTCGGCGACGGTCGCCTCGAGCTCGGCAGAGTTCCGAGAACAGATCGTTACCGCTGCGCCTTCGGCCATCAGCTCGGCGGCGATTGCCTTTCCGAGCCCCTTCGACCCGCCCGTCACGACGGCCCGGCGGCCGTCCAGCCCGAGATTCACCTACACCACGTCCGGCGTATCGGCGCCCGGGTCGGCGATGCCTGAGGGGATGGGCCCGTCATCTCCGTGCTCTCCGGCCGCGTGCGCCTCGGCGAGCGTGAGCAGGCTCTGCCTCGGCGGAGAGAACACGTCGATTTCCTCGCAGTGGCTGTCGGTGGTCCAGGCGCCGTGCGGCACCCATGCGGGGATCACGGCCACGTCGCCCTTCCTCATCGTGCGGACGTCCCCGTCTAGGTCGAACACCAGCTCGCCATCGAGGATGATGATGAACTGCTCCTCCTCATGCACGTGCCGGGGTGCCACGGCGCCCGGCGCGAAGCTCACGAAATTGGTCATCACCCGCTGCCCCAGTACCGGCCGGAACCCGAGTCCCGGCTGGAACTCCACTGGGGATAGCGAGTCCACGCTCACGTACCGGCCGGGTCCTGCGGGCTCGCCAAGCGCCTCAGAGGTGAAATGGCTTGCCGCGTCGCCGATGGGATCCAGGCCGCCGCCGCCGGCCACCGCGCGGGGATTCGCAGCGTCACTCATCTGTGCTCCATTGCGGTCTTGAGCACCTCGCCGATCCGGCGGATGCCTTCATCGATGAGCTCATCGGCGACCCTGCTGTACGACAACCTGATCTGCGCGTGCCCGTCGTCACCGGGGTAGAACGGTCGTCCGGGCACGTACGCCACCTTGCGCGCACGCGCGGCCGCGGACAACGTGACAGTGTCGATCCCCCCGGGGGCGGTCACCCAGATGTAGAAGCCGCCTTGCGGAGTCGTCCATGATGTGCCGTCAGGCATGTGCCTGGCGAGGGCCTGCTCGGTCAGCGCCGCCCGCCGCGAGTAGAGCGCGCGCGACGAGACCACCTGCTGTTCCATCTGGCCGCTACGGCCATACTCCTCGAGCATCCGCTGGCCGAGCGCACCGGAGCACTGGTCTGAGTTCTGCTTCGCGACGACCAGCCGAGCGATGATCTCGGCTGGACCGGCCGCCCAGCCCAGCCGGAAGCCAGGACAGAAGATCTTGGAGAATGTCCCAGCCTGCAGTACCACGTCCGGTGCCATCGTCCACAGGCTCGGCGGCGGCGTGTTCACGAAGCTGAGTTCCCGGTAGGCGACATCCTCAAGAATCAGGAAGCCGTACCGCCGGGCGAGCCCGACGAGTTCTTGCCGTCGCTGCATGGTCATCGACAGCCCGCTTGGGTTCTGGAAGTCCGGGATCGTGTAGAGGATCTTCGGTCGCAACCCGGCAGCGAGGTCGTCGGCAAGCACGTCGACGCGCAAGCCCTCGGCGTCGATCGCCACGCCGTGCACATCGGCCTCGTACCCGCGAAACGCCATGATCGCGCCGAGGTAGGTCGGCGCCTCCACCACCACCTGGTCGCCGGGATCCAGGTAGGTCTTCGCCGCGAGTTCCATGCAATCGATGCCGCCGCTGGTGATCATCAGCCCGCCAGCGGCGGGCGTCCGGCCCTCAAGCGAGGCCAGCCGCGTGGATATGTAGTCCCGGACGCTCGCGATCCCCTCGGTCGCCGAGTACTGCAACGCCACGCCGGGATCGGTTGTTATGAGCCGCGCAGCGAGCTCGGCCAGCACGCTGGTCGGGAATGTGGCCGGGTCAGGGAACCCGCCGGAGAACGTGATCACATCGGTCGCGCCGGCCAGGGCGAGGATCGCGGTGATCTCCCCGCCGCCGAGCGCCTGAGTGCGCCGGGCAACGTCGGCATCCCAATCATGCCGTTCGACGGCTGTTGCCATATACGTGCTCACCTCTTGACAGCCAATCTTACGAATGTAAGAATCCCCCACACCTCGATTTACAATAAAAGCACGGTTGATAGCAGCATAGCTCATATCACTAGGCACCAGGACAGGTCACCTGGCAAATGGATTCGGTCTCAGCTCCGCTCGCCAGGCTCACCGAGGTCGCTCTGCCGGCTGCGCCGAAGGTTGAGGTGGACGACGTTGACCTGGCGTTGCTGCGCGCGCTCGCTAGTGACGCACGCCAGTCGCAGCGCGCGCTCGCGCGCACGATCGAGATGTCGGCCCCCGCGGTCGCCGACCGGCTGGCCCGGTTGGAGCGCGGCGGCGTTATCCGGGGCTACCGAGTCGACATCGACTGGGCAGCGCTTGGTTACCCGGTCGTCGTGTACGTCGCGGTCACTGCGGGGCCAGGGATGGACCTGAGCGAGATCATCAAGGCGATCCGCTCCCTGCCGGAGGCCGTGGACATGAGCGTCGTCACTGGCGGCCTGGACCTGCTCGTCCGGTTGCGGGTCCGCGATCACGCGCACCTGCGAGAGTTGTTGCTGAGCAAGATCTTCAAGATCAACGGCGTACAGCGGACTGAGACCTTCCTGTCGCTCGCCGATGTAGAACCCGCCAATTTCACCGCGGCGTTGCTGGAGCAGATGAGTGAGCGCCGCGGTGGACCCTCCCGGTCGGAGGTTAGCCAGTGACCAGCGGCTTCCCGGCCGCCGTCGATGGCGTGAGCCAGCCGGGGTTCATGGCCCGTCACGGCCTGCACACAGCTGAGCATGGGCACAACGACCGTGATCGAGCCGGAGGATGTCACCCACGGTGCGGTCGATCTCGGCGAGATTGGGCGAGACCAGATCCGGCTCCACGGTTACGGAGGCCGCGACGCTGTGTGAGCTGAAGGGCGTGATGGGCAACTTCGGCGCCAAGCGAGGACTGCTGGTTAGCTGGGGCGGCTTCACCGACTTCCCTCACGGTGGTGGCGGACGACCACGCGGCCACCGGGTAGCAGCATCACGCGTTCACGTGGGGCCCGCTCGCGGCTAACGCGGCCGGGCGGCCACGGTTACGCCGGGGTGGTGAGGGCCGCTGCCGATCTGACCGTGCCGTTGCCGGAGAATCTGATCGGCCGCCCCGAGTCCGGTGGTATGTGCGTGACGGTGCGGCTGGCGCTGATGCTGCTGCGGCAGGGCCCGGGGTGCTGCCGGAGGAGGCCGTGCTGCTGCACGGCGCCGCGGGCGGCGTGGGCACGGTCACCGGCCGGCTCGCCCGTCACTTGGGACTGCGGCCACTTCTAATGCCAGGTCTTGCGGGCATGACCAGCTTGGGACCCAGCCGAGGACCTCGTCCTCGGTCACCCTGGAATCCTCGCAGAGGAACGCCGCGCCGCCACTGAACCCCCAGCAGGCTCGCCGGTTCCACAAGCACCAGCACGTCGCTTGCATTCGATAGGTGCGGCAGCACGCAGACCGGACCCGATGGGCGTCAGGTAATCCGCGTGAGCAGCAGCACGGGAATCGTCCGCGCGGTCTTCTTCTGGTATTGGCCAAGGCCGGGGACCGCGGCGACAGCATCCGCCCACACTTTTCCGCGCTCGGCACCTTCGAGCTCCCGCACCGCGACCGCGAAGGTCTCGGTGCCGAATTCGACCTCGATCTCCGGGTGGGCTTTCAGGTTGTAGTACCAGTTGGGGTTCGCCGGTGCGCCGCCGTTGGATGCCACGATCGCGATCCGGCCGTCCGACTGCGGGAAGCAGCCAACCGGAGTCACGCGCTCGGTACCCGACTTGGCGCCGACGTGGTGGATGAGGATCAGCGAGTAACCCTCCCAGTCACCGCCCACTTTCCCTTCGTTAGCACGGAACTCTTCAATGATGCCGGTGTTGTAGTCGCTCATGTACTTCCCTCCTTCGTTGTCTCGACATCAAGAACAACGAGCCTCACTGACCGCCCGGGATCGTGGCCCCGGCTGGTTGGCGCGGGGCCTGGTCCGGTTCTTTGCGGGCGGTGCTCCGTCCGGTCAGCAGTGTCGCCGATCAGGCCGGCGACCGCAGCTATTGGAAAATCGCTATGCAGAATGGACGGTGCTGCACGCCTCGCAGCACGTTCCCGCGCGGGGTGCGAGCGCGTAACGCAGTCGTGTCACGCTGCGTAAACTGCTGCCCATAGAGGATCGGAGGCCGACCTCCGGGCCCTGACGGCTCAGCTGGCCCGGGCCCGGGCAGGGAGCCCGCTTCCGGTTGCGCGGTTCAGCCTAGAGGCGGCGGCCAACGCGTTCGTGATGCTCGGGCGGCTGCCCGCGGCACGTGCCGGGGAGGGCAGCGGGCAGCTGTTCGTCCGCGGCAGGAGATGAGCACGGTACGGTGTTGCCGCCATTGTTGGTGACGTAGATGGCCTTGGCCCGCGGGTCGGTCGCGACCCCGAGCGGTTCGCTGCCGACGCGGACCGCGGCCACCACGGTGTTCGTCCGGCCGCTGATCACCGACACGGTGCCGCTGGCGGCCGTGGATGGTTATCCGGGCTCTATGCCCCACTCGTGGGCGAGGGCGATCGTCATCGCCAGGCAGTGGCTGTGCGTGAAAGCAGCGGCGCCGCCGAGCCGATTGGCCCAGTGCGGCAGCACGTCGCCCGCCGCAACGCCGGCGAGGTGATCGAAGTAAGCGCTGGCGAACTGCCATCTGTCGTCGGTGCCGGTGGCTGCCGCGATGTCGCCGGGATTAACCGACCTCCGGGCCTGGGTGCAAGCGCGGCGGACGTCGTGCAGGTACTCGCGCTGAACGTGGACATCGCTCGCAGTGCCGGTCCGGGTCAGGTGGCCGGCGACGAGCATGTCGAATGCGTAGCTCAGCGCGGTGTCGTGGGCGTCCAGGTACCCGGCCACGTCGGTGGCGCCGCCTAGGGCGTGGAAGGGCACCCAGCCGGGGACGACGACATCGACCAGCATCAAGACCCGGTGCCGCGGCAGGTGGATGAAGATGTTGCCGTCCTGGTGGTTGGGCCCGTGATAGCGCAGCTCGATCCGGTGCGGCCCCGCATCGAGGGTCATCTCCCGGTCGAAGGTCACGGTCGGG
>WNFI01508805.1_pt1 | contig 10513 bp, 7 predicted proteins | sample 5400471 | NCBI WGS metagenome assembly WNFI01 (sample SAMN13153348, study PRJNA577476) | soil metagenome | isolation source: 100 cm saprolite on Douglas fir-dominated hillslope | place: USA:California | collected 2013-09-17 | reverse complement strand
TTCATCGAGCTGCGGTCTTCGAAGCGCGAGGCCGATTGCGTGTTCAGGTTTTGCCCAAACGCCTGAGGATTGGCGATACCGGCGAACGAGGCGCTCGCGGCGGCACTAACAGAGAGATCCACACCCGATGTCTGGATACCACGGACATCAATGGGATACACCGCAATCCGGGCCGTCGCGAGTTCCCTGGTCGCAACCCGTAAGGCGGCGGGAAAATTGGGCGCGGTCTCCAGCCCGGTCGTTGGGGCGTAACTTCCCCCATTTAATTGCATTAGTCCGGCGGCCGTTGGTTTCAAGCGAATCGGGAAACTCCCCGAGAGCCAGATCAGATTCTTGCGGCCCGGATAACTCGAAACCGACCGCGCCAGCGCGCTCAAACCGTCGAGCGTGGTGAACACTCGTTCGGCAATGCGATCCGCTTCCATCATTGCGTTGGTACGCTGGCGCGTCTTTGCCGATCCAAGGTCTATACCGGCGTCGCCGGAAGCGAGAGCTGCGGAAGCGCCTGCAGGGGCATTTGCGGGAAGAGTGGGCAAGGCAACGCGACCGACATCGTCGGCCGCACCTTGAAACTGCTGCCGTTCGGCATCGGAGACCAACAGCAGGGATCGTTGGTTCATCACCTTTTCGGCGGACGCCACCAGCGTGGCTGGATCATCGCTGAACCCCTGCACCAACGTCAGCTTGTTTCCCAGCACGAACATGGCGATCGTCTTCCCCGGCGGAAGTTTTTTGAGAAATTCGATCGTCTGCTTGCGCGCATACGCCTGATCAGAGACCGGCGTATTCCAGAGGTCCACGAGCAGAATGCTGAGCGGTCCCTCAGGAGGTGGGGCCGTCTGATTCGTAAAAGTATTCGGAGGCAAGCTCAATTTCGGAGTAGCTGCGGCCTTCGCGGCCTGAATGGTATTCGGCAAGTGCGGCTCAAAGGCTCGGATGACCTGCGGCTGGCCGTCTTCGAGCACGGTAAAATCCGACTGTTGCAATCCCGAGATCGGGCGGCCTGAGGAGTCCGTCACCGACACGTCAAGTTGCACCAGTTGCGCCTGAGTCTGAACACGGCGGAGTTGGCGGACGAATTTGCGGGAACCGACTGAGCCGCTGTAGTCGGCACGCTGCCACTGGCTGCAGTATTCGCTGGCGTTGCGACGGATGCCACCGAGGTCACCGGCATAGTCCGCGGCAGGGTCGGCTGCTGCAGTTGAACGTTCCTGATGTCGTCGGGCTTGGGATCAAAGTCTTCAACTTCGAGTTCGTGCTTCTTGTTGAAACGCAGCTTTGCGGAGTTGTAGAACAGGCCCTCACCGTTGCCCTTGCTATCCACGTTCAGTTTGATCGCGGTAAAACGGTAGTCTTGGGAGGTGCTGCCCTTCGGCTTGAGTCTTGTTCCCACCAGCAAAACGTGGGGCGCATTGCCAGAGCTCTGCAACGCAACAATCTTGGCGCCATAGGCCAGGTTGAGTCCGAAACGGTAATTCCCTTTTTCGTCTTCGTCTGCGAGAGCGTCGGCCAGCGCGTCCTGTCCTCCTTTTTGCAGGACCATCTCATAACGGTTCATCTCGGAACCAGTAGTGAAGTGACCGATGTTAACGGCAAGCTCCATGGGGCTGCTGGAGAATACGTCCGCGGTATCGATGATTTTGCCCGAGTAGATGCCAGGCTCGACCAGAGGCCGGCCGAGGTTGCGGTCCAGATAGAGGACATACACGCACAGGAGGCGGTAGGTATCTTCGTAGGAGTCGATGTCAAAGCCGGTGCCAGTGATCCGCTCGGGGATCGCCCCTTTCTGACGCAGGGCGGGCAGCATGGCGGGGGTGGCCGACTGCACGGCAATCGCCGGGATGCGTTCCCGCTCAAAGGGTTTCGCGTTGGCCCATAAGTCTTCGTCCTTCACCGTGATCACGCCGTTGTGCAGCGGCACGTTAGAGGTACTGGCGTCGACCAGAGGCGGGTTGGGAATCTGGAGCGAGAAGGCCGCCACCTGCAGCCACTTGGCGAGGGTCTGGTCAGGCTGGGCCAGCGTATACACGGCCGGCGTCGTGCCCAGGTTATCCAGGTCAATCATCGCCTGGATCGGCTTGCGCTGCGTTTCGGTCAGTTGACTCAAGTACCACGTGGCGCCGCGCGTCCCGTGCTCGCGGCCGGTGAAGGCTACCAGCGTCAGCGTGAATCGATGCCGCACTGCGGTAAGCGATTCCGCCAGCAGAGGCAGCATCGCTAAAGCGCCCCAGCGGGACGAAGTCTGTGCCTCCTCGGACACGTAGTCCGAAGATGCTCCGACGACGATCGTGCCCTCCTCATCACCCGGCAGCACGCAAATCAGGTTGGGGAATTCTTCCTTGGGGACACTCTGCTCGAGCACCTGCGGGCATCCCGCCTTCTGAAACATTTTGCGCAAAGTGCCAATCCGATCGGCCTCGCCGGCCTGCGCCAGCTTCACATGTTCCTGGATCAAGTCTTTGTGCACGCGCATGTAAGCAATGCTGTCGGCGAAGCAAGGAATGGCCAGAGTTACCAGGACAAGTAACAGAAGGGTGCGTTTCATAGGAGTAATCCGCCCATGGGAGGGTAGCACTCCGCTGCCCGCAAGTGAATGGCAAATTCGTGCACTTGCGGGGCGCCGGTGTGTCTTGTCGTCGGGCTCCGTAGCCTGACCGGGAAGCCCCTTTTGATACACTTCGACGACCTCCAACCGGGGACACTCCCTTTATGCAGAACAGACGATTGCCGATGCCTTCAGGAGCCATACGCGGCCTGGCCGCGCTGCTGCTGATGGTCGCTCTGCCGCACTTCGCCGGCCCTCAAAATGGTGCTCTTGCACCGACCAAAACAACCGACCAGGCCTTCAAGAACATTCAGATTCTGAAGGGGATCCCTGCCGAGCAGCTTATTCCGACGATGCAATTCATCGCCAGCTCGCTGGGAGTGGAGTGCGAATACTGCCACGTCGAAGGTGCGTTCGACAAAGACGACAAGAAGCCAAAACAGACCGCCCGCAAGATGATGGAGATGATGTTCGCCATTAACAAGAGCACGTTCGAGAATCGGCGCGAGGTGACTTGTTACTCGTGCCACCGGGCCGGCGCGCATCCGGTCGCGATTCCGGTCATTGCGACAGCGGGTAGCGAGCCCGTCAGGGTTCCCGAAAAGGCGGCACACGAAGAGGATCAGGGTACGAACGCCGCCGACGCGATCGATCCGATTCTGGAGAAATACATGGCTGCTCTGGGCGGAGCCTCCTCCATTCAGAAAGTTACCAGCCGGGTCGAGAACGGAACGGCCGACCTGGGCGGCAAACAGTTTCCCATCGAAATCTATGCGCAAGCGCCCGACAAAAGGCTTTCGGTGATGCATCTGCCGAACGGCGACAGCGTGACCGGGTACATCGGGACCGTGGGCTGGCTCAGTGTGCCGGGACGTCCGACACAATGGATGGGAGCGGGCGAGGCCGATGCCGCGCGACTGGATGCGGATCTGCTGCTGCCGGTGCGCTTGAAGCAAATCTTCAGCGATCTTCGCCTGATGGCATCACAAAAAATCGACGGCCGCGACGTGACTCTTCTGCAAGGCCGGCGCGAGGGGAAACCCCCGGTAAATTTCTACTTCGATCAGCAGTCGGGACTGCTGGTGCGCCAGGTGCGTTACATCGACACTCCGCTGGGATGGAATCCCACACAGATCGACTACGCCGACTACCGGGATTCGGGTGGAGTGAAAATTCCCTATCGCTGGACAATCGCACGTCCTCGCGGACAATTCACTATCAAGCTGGAGGCGGTGAGTCCGAATATAGCGATTGATGAGCACAAGTTCGCGCTACCGGCGCCGTAAGATGCTGATTCGGAGCAGCGGCGTTGAGCCGGGAAATTTATTGCGGAGGCAATCCCCCCGCTGCCGGAGCAGAGATTCCACTGGTGCCGTGCCGGGCATCGGCATGATCCATGTGCGCCGCTTTGCGGTCGCCCTCTGTCATGCGCGTCCCCGATCCGCGGGAATTGCTGGCTTGGTCACGCCAGAAGATATAAAGAGCTTGAGCGTCGGCCATTTCCTGGGGCGTGACGTTGAAATCGGTGCGTACCGCGTCGTGCAAAATGTCGTATTTCTCGGCGCGGTCGCGCGCGTCATCCGCGAGTTCGTTCTTCTTGTTCAGAAAGTGGCGGTAGATGTAGTCCTCAATCCTGGTGTTGAGTCTCTTCGCATCGGCGGCAATTCGCTTCCAGTCGACGTTGTGTTCGTCCCCGATCTGCCAGATGGACTTGCCGGCGCTTAGCCCGGCTTGAATGTCGGTCATCGGCACGGCGCGGGCAGCAAGTTGGCGCGCGACAAAGAAAGAACCGTAGTCGAGGCCGACTCCACGGCGTTCTTCCACCAGTTCGGGGCGAGCCAATTTCAAGCTATCGGCGAGACCCATGCTGACCATGCGGCGTCCGGTCTTGTCGGTCGCCATAGCGGTAATTTTTCGCGCCTGCTTCTGGGCTCTCTCGCGGTCGTCGCTGTAAGCGGTGAGCGAAGTCAAGAGCAAAAGGAGTAGAGGCAACAACCCGGTAAAGTGTCTCATCCGGACCCCCCAGCGACCGCGGTGGCGTGTATGAAATTGTATCTAAACCAGGGAGCATGAGAGCAGGTTTAAAGGTATGTAATTCCGCCTGTTGCCAATCCCGAATCATGCTAGAGTAGGCTCGATCTGCTTTCCCCGTGCCCACGAAATCACAGTTTCGGAGAACACAATCATGAAGCGGCTTTTGTTTCTTTCTATCGCGCTTCTCGCCCTCGCCGTTGTTCCAGCCTTCGGCGACGACCAACAGAAAGCGGAAAAGCAACTGCACAAGATTACAGCCATGGCGACCGACAGCACCGGTCGGCGCGTAGTCAGCGCCACCGTAGCCGACACGCTGGCACTCAAGCGGCCCGACCTGGTGACCGAACGCCGAACCATGAATTTGAGCTACGGCGATCTGTACGTCGCCCACACCCTGGTGAAGAGCGGCGCCAAGATGGACGAGATCGCCGCTCAACTAAAGGCGGGCAAGAAGTTCGACCAGATCGCCAACGAACAGCACGCGGACTGGAAAGAGATTGCCGCCTACGCCAAGAAACTGAACGCGAAGGTGGAGGACAACCTCTACAATCACTTTCTGGACGGGAAACCACTCACCGATCGGGACGCTGCCGAAAATTACGATACGAATATCGATGGCGTGACCGCGGACAATGATGTATCCAAGGATGACATTGCCGAAGCGGAACGAACCTACCTGCTCTGGCGCGACCGCGCAGACAAGAAGAAGGCTTCGAGCCTGGACGCTTCCAGCGAAAAAGCGGCTCAGGGCGCGCGCGGCGATCCCGTCCGCTCCAAGGCAGGCAAACTGGCTCCGCCTCCATAGATCGGCGCCGGAGCAGTTTACTTCGGGATGGAGTCGTTGTCGCGGATCAAGCGAATCTGGTGGTCGGTAAATTTCACCGGGATATCCGTGACTTGCGATTTCTGCATATGGCAGCGGACACATTCCTTGCGCGCCACCGGGCAGGCCCCACCCGGATGGTCCGCCGTGGACTTCGCGCCGGGAACATTGGCATGACAAGCGAGACAGCGCGAGTCGTAAGCCGCCGCTTCACGCTCCAGCGGACGGTGCGGATCGTGACACGCCACGCACGTTAACCGCGCATCGCCTCTTCCCCAGCAGCGGCTGTTCTCCAGGCGATACGGAGGGAACCGCAACGACGTGATTCCGCTTGACCCACTCAACGTCACGTCCCACCATGTGCGATGACATGCTCCACAGAAATCGATCGACTCCACCGGGTTGAGATGGCTGGGATTCATAATCATGGTGGTCCCCTGCTCCGCCAAGCCCGATTTGACCGCCGAAATGTGGTCGCCACCCGGCCCATGGCACGCCTCACAAGTGACTCCCGGCGTTGAACGTTCGGGGTCGAAGCGGTCGCTGGTGGTGGCGGCCGTGTTGTGGCAGCTAAAGCACCCTCGAACCTCGCTGTCCAGGAGGTGCCCGCCTACTGCCTTCTCCAGCGAATCGGGGACCGTGTGCGGCTGGTCAACCGTAAAGTCCCAGCGCTCCGCTTCGGGGTAATAAGTGAGCGGAGCCATGAAGATCCCGCCATTTCTTTCAAACAGGTACGACTGCCCCATGCGGATACCGAACGACCAATGCAAGGTCGTTGCATACATATTAGTTCCATCGGCCACAGAGTAAGTAGCAGTATCACCGTTCCCTGCGGCCTGGTAAGTGTAAGGACCAAGTTTATAGTTGAGTGGATATTTTCTGAGTAACTCAGATGCCGGCGCTCGAGTAGCGGTCTGGCCCATCGAAGTACGCTGCTGCGCGGACACCAGGTCCGCGTGGCACGAGGCGCAGGCCGAATTGCCGACATAGGCGCTCGCCGGAAAGCTGCCCTTCGTCGGCCACCATCCTGGCTTGCGGACCCGGTCTTCCGTGGCTACTTGGTCGGAGATGGTCGCGGGATGAGCGGGCGTGGGAGACTGACTTAGTGCTCGGCTCCCCAGGCCGGCGATGAGAAACGCCGCCAGTGCGATTATCTCGGTCTTGGATGACTTATCCACAGTTATTGCTTACCTTGACTTGCCGGCCGCGCCTGCTCCGGCGAGACGATGCCTGCGCCTTCCTTCACGATATAGAAACGGTCCGCGCCAAGGTTGTGCAGCACCTGGGTACCGCCGGAAGGCCATCGAATCTCTACGTCGTCGACCTTATTCGCGGAGCCCAGTCCAAAGTGCTGCCGTAGATCGTTTTGCGAGAGGTAGCTGCCACCACTGCGCACTTCATCCACTTGCGAAACCGCACCGGCAACCACGCGAACCTTTGCTCCGAGAGCGAGTCGGTTGCTGCGCGTGCCGATCAACTCCAGGGTGACCCAGTGATTGGAGTTCGTCCCTTCATTGTGCAGCACCATGGGCAGGCCGTCGATATTTTCTACGACCACGTCGATCCTCCCATCGTTGTCGAGATCGCCAAAAGCCGCGCCCCGGCTGGCTTGCGGGATGGTCACTGCCGTACCAACGGAATCGCTGACATCGACGAACCTCCCGTCCTTCCGGTTCAGAAAAACGAGCTTGCGTTGCTTGTACTTCATCCCCGTAGCCAGGGAATCCACCTGCGGATACACGTGCCCGTTCACCACGAACAGGTCGGGCCAGCCGTCATTGCCGAAATCGACGCATCCGGTCCCCCAGCCCATGTAGGGAATAGTGACCTGCCCGACACCGGCGGCATAAGCGACATCGGTGAATGCGAGGTTGCCGTCGTTACGATACAGCGAGTTACTCTGATCCTCGAAGTTCGTAACATGGATCGAGAAACGCCCAGTATGATTGAAGTCGCAGATGGCGACACCCATGCCGGCCATCTCGCCGCCATCGCTACTCACCGCCGTGCCTGACATGTAACTCACATCCGTAAAGCGCCCGCTGCCGTCGTTGCGATAGAGATAGTTCGGAGTGGAATCATCGGCCACAAACAGGTCGGGACGGCCGTCGTCATTGAAATCACTCCAGGTCACGCCGAGTCCGTAGTATCCCGGGGCGTCGTCAACTCCAGCCGCTTTGGAAACGTCGGTGAAGGTGCCGTCGCCGTTGTTGTGATACAGGCTGTCTCCCAGGCCTTTCATGCCCCGCGGACCGCACTGCACGGGGATCCCGCGAAAGCGGCACGTGGCGCCCACTCCGAACTGCGGAAGATGATTCAGGTCGAATTCCACGTAGCGGGAAACCATCAGGTCGACGAAACCGTCCCCGTCATAGTCGCCAAACGCCGCGCCCATCGACCATCGTGGATCGGTCAGGTGAACCCGCTTGGTCACGTCGGTAAAGGTGCCATCGCCGTTGTTGCGGTACAGCACCATCCCTTCTTCGCAAGTGATGAGCATGTCCGGCCAGCCGTCATTGTTGTAATCTCCAACGGCGCCGCCCATGGCCCAGCAGGGATAGCCCACGCCCGCTTTGTCTGTGACGTCGGTGAAAGTGCCGTTGTGATTATTGCGGTAGAGCGCGCTCTTCGCTTTCTGTCCATGCAGCGCCATGTCTACCGTGGGCGCATTAGTGAAGTAGATATCGAGCCAGCCGTCGCCGTCGTAGTCGAGCAACAGCACTCCGCCGGGCATGGATTCGATCAGATACTTTTTATCGGGAGCAATCGTGTGCTGAAACTGAATTCCCGCGGCCGCGGTGACGTCGGAAAAATGAAACGTCGGCGTGGCGGAAGGCTTGTCAGTCGCCATGACCACCGCCTTTTGGGCGCCGGCTCTGGCCGGAATCAAGCCCCATACGAGCAGAACACACCTGACCATGTGTCGCACCCGCATACACATTTTGCTAGAATACACGAATCTCATGGGCGCAATTTGTACCGTCCTTCTCCTGCTTTTCCTCGCGATTTTGTGCCCGGCGCAGAGCGTAAACCTCACGTTACCCATTCCCCGTTTTGAGGATGTCAGCAAGACCGCAGGCCTCACCGTACCGCACAATTCGACTCCAGAAAAACGCTACATTCTGGAATCGATGAGCGGAGGCGTGGGCTTCATCGACTGCGACAACGACGGAAAACTCGGTATTCTCACTGTGAACGGATCGTCGGTCGAGCGCTACCGGCAGGGCGGCGACCCGATGGTCACTCTCTATCGTCAGGTGGGCGATCTGAAATTTCGCGACATCACACAGGAAGCCGGACTCACTAGCAAAGGTTGGGGCATGGGCGTCTCGGTCGCCGACTTCGACAACGACGGCTGGCAGGACATTTACGTCACCGGCTACGGCGGCAACGCACTATACCGCAACCTCGGCAACTGCAAGTTTGAGGACGTCACGGAGAAGGCAGGATTACGAGTTGGTGGCTGGAGCACGGGAGCATCTTGGGGTGACTTCGACCGCGACGGGTTCGTCGATCTCTTTGTCCCACGCTACGTCTCCGTAGACGCCAACAAGCTTCCCGTATTCGGCAGCGACGACAAAACCTGCAAATTTCGCGGCATCCCGGTGCAGTGCGGCCCCTGGGGACTGCCCGGCGAGTCTGACTTTCTGTTTCGCAATCGCGGCGACGGAACCTTCGAGGATGTTTCCAAGAAAGCCGGTGTTGACGATCCCAATCATTATTTTGGAATGCAAGGCGTGTGGGCCGACTACGACAACGATGGCTGGCCCGACCTCTACGTCGCCGACGATGCTGGCCCGAACTATCTCTACCACAACAAGCACGATGGCACGTTCGAAGAAGTGGGCCTTTTGTCGGGCGCGGCTCTAAGCGGAGACGGCCAGGAGGAAGGATCGATGGGCGTCGATTTTGGCGATATCGATCACGACGGGAAACTGGACATCATCGTCACGGAATTCACGGAACAACCTGACTTACTTTTCTGGAATCGCGGCACCCAGGGTTTCACTGAAATCAGTTGGAGTTCTCATATCGCGCAGCCCAGTTATCCGCTGGTGGGTTGGGGAACGAAGTTTTTCGACGTAGACAATGACGGCTGGCTCGATCTATTCGTCGCCAACGGTCACGTGTATCCGCAGATGGATCTCGTGAAGGGCGGCGTTCCCTATCGGCAGCCGGTATTGCTCTTCCGCAACCATCGCGACCGCACATTTGAGGACATCACCACCCTCTCAGGACTCGACAAGCTGCCCCTGGAATCAAGGCGGGGCGCGGCTTTTGGGGACGTCAACAATGACGGGAAAATCGATATCCTGATCCTGAACGTGGGCCAGCCGCCCACGTTGCTCATCAATCGCACGCCGGACACGGGCCATGCCGTGCTGTTCAAACTCATTGGCACCAAGAGCAACAAGGCGGCCATCGGCGCGCGCGTGACAGTAAAGTCCGGCGACCTGTCGCAATTCGACGAGGTGCGCGGCGGCAGCAGCTATCTTTCACAGAACGATTTGCGATTGCATTTTGGGTTCGGAGCGAGAACCATCATCGACTCGGTCGAGGTCAGTTGGCCCAGCGGCAGGAAAGAAGTCATCAAGGATCTGGCCACCGATTTCATTTATACGATTGTGGAGGGTGAGGGCGTCAAGCAGAAAGAACCTTTCAGAGGCAGTACGCCGGCGAGCTCGTCCAGTGCGAAGTCCGGGGCGCCCAAATAACACTTCTCGACTACTCCTACACTAGGGATCGGGCATTTGCGGCGGATTTCCGCTTGTCATGTGCTCTTCGGCCTGCATCTTCCGATAGCGGTCGAAGTGTCGTTTCGCTTCTTCTGCTTTCCCCAATTTACTCAGCACGAGCGCCAGATCATATTCAGTCTTCATGTTTCCAGGATCTGCCTCCAGCGATCGCGAAAACGCGCTTTCCGCTTCCGCCAGGTCCCCTGATTCGAGATACATGGTTCCCAGGTTGAACAGGGCCTGAGCGTGATGAGGTTGCAGTTCAACCGCCTTTTGCCAATGCTGCATTGCATCTTGACGGTTTCCCTCCTGGCCAGACAGGAGACCCAGCTGGAACTGGGCCTCGGCGAGACTTGGGTTGAGCTGTAGCGACCG
>WNFI01710285.1_pt1 | contig 10514 bp, 14 predicted proteins | sample 5400471 | NCBI WGS metagenome assembly WNFI01 (sample SAMN13153348, study PRJNA577476) | soil metagenome | isolation source: 100 cm saprolite on Douglas fir-dominated hillslope | place: USA:California | collected 2013-09-17 | reverse complement strand
TCTTTCGCATATATCTTGACAATAGGGAGTATTAACCATCACCCATTTAGGCTTTACTGGCTCAGGTTCTGACTTTTCCTGGTCGGTGCCTTTCCCTTTGAGCACAGGCACAGCCTCCTTCATCACTTCTCGCTTGCAAACAGACGCGCTTGTACGATCTGCGCTACCTGTTCAAGGCTTTCTCTAAAAACTTCAATCTTGTAACCGCTGGCTAAACACTCAAAGGTCTCATCTTTAAACGAGAGCAGGTAGTGCTTGCGCGTTTTCCATCTGTCCGGGTTGTAGTGTTGATGAACCTTATTGATGTTTTCTGCTTCAGCGAGCCAGCGCGAATGGGCAATCACATGAGCACTATAGTAGCTCAAGCCCCTTCCCTAGAGCGGATGTCCGTGCAGCACCTCGTCGTTAGGGCCGCCGAATGTAAAGGCATCGCAATCGATGAACTCCACCAGGGCGATGGTGTGCACGTCGGAGGCTTGGACAAGCGAGACATAGGACCCATCCCAGTTTGGGTCAGGTTCATTGACAACATACATCATATAGGTTTTCCACCCTGAAGCTACGACATGAGGCAAAGGGGCTCCCGCCTCCCATGGAGCCGCCCACTCACATGCCAATGCCGTTTCCTCCCTTTTGCCAATGACAAGGCTCTTTCTGCACTCAAGAGGGCTTCTTTGGCCGCAATGCTTTCCTTCAGGGGAACATTCTTCATAGCCTTATATCTTGCTTGCGCTTCAAGCTACTCCGCTTCTAAACGTGCAATACTCATACATTGCTCCTTACAATCATGTCGTCAATGGTCGGACTCTGATGATTTAAACCACCTATTTTACAGCCTCGATGCTTACCATGACCCACTTCAGACGTAAATCTTGTTTTTCATCTGAAGTGGGTCAGCTACACACGGGATAGTCCACTCACCATGATGGCGCCTCTCTCTGTTGATACTAAAAGATTTATCTTCTCAGGACTTCTCTCTGAGGTAAGCAAGCATTGCTGCATATCCTTCCTTGATGATTTCTGGTGGTGGAAAACGTAGAGAAGGCATATTTTCTACGTCCAGCACTTCTAGATGGGGCAAGAAGCTCAGCGACTCGCACGTCGCAGATATACTCACAAAGGGAAATAGTGTTAAGCGAAGAAGCACATTCAAACGGAGTGGCAAACTATCAGTCCATTTCGTCGAGAGGACGATAGGCGCTCACAAACGGCCAGTTCGGCAGCGCCAGAGCGCTTGCTCGTAGCTTTCCAGACGCTCTCCAGCACACCAGAGCACAAAGGGAACGGTATCCTGTGCAGAGAGGCTGGTGCCGTTTCCCAGCAGATCAACGGCCGCTTCGACTGAAACTGTGGCAGACAGATCGCGCGCCCAATGTATTTTCCTAAGAACTTCACTGCTCGGTACAAAAGGTACAATGAGGTCGAGGAACTCTGCTCGGCTTGGTGGTGCACTGGAATGACGAAGCCTCCAAGCCCACGCTGCCGCAACAGCGACAGCAATGCTGCCTGCGATGGCTTCCGGGTGAGTATGGGTTACCTGCGCGGATCGAACTGCTTGCTCGACCACGTCGTCCATCGCCTCAGCAAAGAATGCTCCAATGGGTGTGACCCGCATCGCAGCCCCATTGCCGAATGATCCTTGACCGGCGAATTGGCTGCTCGCCGCCTCCTTCCAGCGATTACCCGCCCGAATGGATCTGAGCAAGCGATGCATGGAAGGGCCATAGCCACGGGAGGGATCGTATCGCTCAGCAAAGCTTTCCGCAAGACGATCCTGGTCGATGGCTCCATGTTGCCGCAGCATGGAGACGATTGAGAGCGCCATTTGGGTATCATCCGTGTAGGGCCAAGGAGGCGAGGGAAGTATACGCGCTGCAATATAATCCGCTGTCAGATCTGGCTGGTGAAAAAACTGCTCGCCAAAGGCATCGCCAACGGACAACCCCTCCAAGGAGCACATGGCACGAGCCAGTTGCTCATCCTGGTCATGAGGCGGTATCGCTTTTTCCATAGCCCTCTCCTTTTGCCTGATCTTCATCGAAGCACAACCATAGAGTATTTCTCCCACTTTTGTCAAGTGCATGGCTTCCTCGCCCCCGTTCACGCTCAGGGAAGTTTCCCAGCCCAGGATTCATACCAGAAGAGAGCGTGACACCAGTTATAAGCGTTCTTCCGATGGATGAGCACAAATATCACGTCAGGATTAGAGTTAGCGAGCAGGCCATACGGTGGCCCTGCTCTACAACGCTTTCGAGCATGCTTCGCTTGCTCAGTCTGCTCTTGTCCCCTTTCGTTTTCACGTCCATGTAGACTGGTAACCGAGGAACCTCTTCCCAGTTCCTCCTGCTTGCAGCAGGAATATCACAACGCCCCTCACGGCGCACACCACGCTTGCTTGTTTCCAAGCACGCTAACTCGCCAGAGACACACATCATCCATTGGGAAGTAAGAAAGGACTTACGCATATCACGGCCTTTCAACCTTCAGCAGTTCTAATGTGCTTCTCCTGTCACACTTCACCCTATGATTGGCTTTCCCAATCTTTCTGGCAGGTCGTCACTCCTGCGACTACTGCGGTGACTCTGTACCCTTGAGATTCTCATCTGATAGGGTATCCCTTTTTCCGTTCATACGACATGTTCAGCGCGTTTAGGTATCCCGTTCGTGCCCTTCATTGAGGTCATTCCTCAACGCACATCTCCCAAAGAGTATTCGAATCGGATACAAAAAGTCGGATAGGGAGTGGTACCGCATCAAGCGTTCTGCGGTGGGCGTATGCTTGCACCCCTGGGCACTAGGTTTCAAGCAATCAGCCTTCACTGTGCGCGCAGGTCTTGCGGATCGTCGGGTTAAACGCTTTGGCCCGTTTCCGCTTCCAGAGACATGCTGTTTTTCCCGTTGTGTTTCCATGCTAGGTAAGTCCCTTGACCTCCAGAATTCCCCTCCAATTTTAGCACGATGATCGGGAGTGCCGTATTACGTGAGACAGCGCACGTACCCTGCATAGAAAGCTTAATTATCCACCACCGATAGGGGCAATACCTCTCAATCTTGTGAATCTAAAACTCACAGTAAATACTTCACAAAACAGGAATTAAAAGCATTGAAAGCTACTTCAGATACATACGAACCTCCCAAGGAGCGTCGGTCCTTTGAAATCGTTCCACAAGATCCGGAGGAAGGGTTCTACCCAGCTTCTTCAGAGCTATGAGCAAACACTGAATCCCGTAAACATCTTGCTTATCAGTGAATTCCAATGATCTTAGACGCTCGATCATCTGTTCTCCAGCCTCAACAACTTCTGCCTCGGCTAAACGAGCGGCTGCTGGGCATAATAATGTCGCGTCCGATGCAATGATCTCCAGCAAAACAGAGATCCCTGTTCTGTCTCCCAGTTTGAGAAGAACCATAGCACTGAGAGCCCGTAGCTCATGATCTTCCGTGAGAGCTAGTACCTCCTTTAGAGGATCGATCACAAATGCCCCAAAACGAGAGAGTCTCTCCCAAATGATGAAACGATCCTCGCTACGAACAAATCGATCTACCACTCTCCTACCAAATTCATTCAGGATGGAAGTAGCTTCATCCAACGCAGCTGCTTGTTCGCGAAGAGAGTTACTCTCCAAACGAACCAACACGGTGTTTAAATTGAAGTTATCTATCATTGCAACCTCGTAAGAAGAAATTCGAAATCTTTGAGTGTTGAACCGCCAAGGATGGAAAAGATACTCCTTTCTGGCCGAACTGGGGACACTCTCACATCATTTAGGAGAGCAGCTTCCTGAGAGAACTGTACCACAAAAGACTGCTTGTCACCAAAAACGCCGATCCGTTCTAGTTGTCCTGGTGTTGCATCTGCCCCCAGTTCGGTAACAAATATTTCCCCTGGTCCTTCTGCCAGGAATGTGTTGATTCCTTGTCCGAAATTCAATTCACTTACAGAAACTGTCTGACCAACATTAAGTGATTCTGGATCAACTCCTGTGATACCATTTGCTCCTGTAGCATTAGTAAAGTGACTGAATATCGTTCCTCTCCCTAAGGAGCCTGGAGGTTCAGTTGGCTGTACATTACCAGCCTGTTCTCCAGCACCAGTACCACTATCTATACCTTTCCCTGCTCCCCCTGCTTCGTCCCCCATTGCTGCAATGTCTTCAGCCATGTTCAGCAGTTTCCGGTTGCTGTTACTCGTATGTGGCCCACCATTGCTCTCATCAGAATTATCTTCGAGGCAAAAAAAGGTCAACGAGCAGAGCTGGACCGTCTCTACTAGCGTCCCCTGGTAAATCATTATGGTTTTTATTTGGAACGAAGGAGCCATGATGCAAACTGGCGCTACATTGCATATTAGATTCCCCACTGACACACCCACGGGAACCTGTTGAAACACGTCCTGTTGGGTCTGTGCAAACACCTTGCATTCTATAGTAGCGCAGCCTTGAGGCGGGTTCGCACTACTTGTGTCAAATGTACAACTGCCACAGCCATACCCAGTGGAGAAACTCGCACTTCCTCCAGTAGCACCGCCGCTGCTCCCACCACTAGCACCACCACTACCACTACTACCACACCCACTAGGATCAGGACACATCACTACATTCCCCGTTGGATCATTCATCGTCTCGGGATTGCCCCCTACATACACATAGGGATTCATGCCCTGGCCATTGCCTTGCACCACATCTGCCGAAAGGAAGACGCCGGCGACGGGGTCGTAGTAGCGCGCATTGTAGTAATCCAGCCCGGTGACGGAGTCATTGTACTGCCCGGTGAAGCCTTTGTTGGTGCCCATCGAGCCCTTATTGTAGCGTTGCGACCCATAGGGTCCATACACCTGGTTGCCCTGCACACTGGCACTGCCCGCGCTATTACTGAAGGTCGCCATGACGCTGCCCAGGCCATCGGTCATGAAGAAGTTGGTGGCCGCCGGTGAGCCACTTAGTTCGCCCAGCAGGGTGCCGCCCAGGCGGTAATAATGGATGGTCTTCTGGGGCTGCAAGGTGCCCGTGCCGTCATAGGTGTATTCTTCCAGGCCAAAGGCATAGACGGTCAGCGTGGTTATACCACTACTGCTCGAGCGACGCAGCACCCGGTTGCCCGCGGCGTTGTAGGCATAATACTCGCTGTTGCCCCCACCGATGCCCCACTTGACCAGGTGATCCAGGCTGTCGTTGGTCAGGGTCGCCAGCACCCCCTGATAGGTGCGGCCGGTGGCGTCCCCCCAGGGACTATGCGTACTCTTGTAGAGCTGCCCACTTTTATTCGCGCAGGTGGTTCCGGAGCTAAAGATGCCTGACAACTGGTGGGGGCCACTGTCACAGTAGAAGTACTGATACGACGTGCTGCTGCCATTGAGCGGTCCTTGCCACAACTGGCCCAGGTGGGTGTAGACAAAGCTATTCTGGTAACTGGCTCCGCTGAGCGTGGTGCCCAGGGTCCCAGTGCCACAGGTGCCATTGCCTGCCCCTGGCTGGGTGCCACTGTTGCCTGCCCACACCAAACGGTTTTGCTCATCATAACAGAAGTTCTGGGTCTCACTGCCTCCTGAGCCAGTTTGCCCCGGCACCACGGCCTGGGTCGTCGCCAGACTACTCACATTGCCCGCTGCGTCATAACTCATGCTTTGCGCAAAGAGCTGCCCCGTGCTGCCACTGCCGCTTTGCCAGGTCGCGGTAGCACTAAATGGGCGCAAATCGCCATCGTAGGTAAACTGTTCTTGCGCCAGGTTGGAACTGGTACTGCTCAGATAATTGAGGGTGTCGACCTGGGCATTGACGTTGTAATGCAGCGTCGCCAGGTTGGCCGTTGTTCCACTATTGTTGCTCAAGCCCGCGAGCGCCCCGGTGCTATCGTAGACCTGGGTCGTGGTATAGCCCGTCGCTGTCGGGTTCAGAGTGCTGGTGGTGACCGTCTGGGGTTGGTTGGCGTCGTTATAGAACACCGACAACTGATAGGTCGGCAGCGTTGCCACGTTCCAACTGCTGGGCAGACCCAGGCTGAGCTGCTCGGTGATGACCCGCCCGCGCTGATCATGCTGGATCTGCGTGGTGGTGGTGACCGTGGGATTGCCCGTATCAGGATACGTCGTCGTGGCAATACTCTGGGTCAGTCGCCCTACCGGGTAATCGGAGCCTACCCAGGAAGGATTGGCCGTGGTATCGTAGGTGTTCTGCACAAAGGGATGGGTGCCTGCCGTGCAACTGCCGTCGGCATTGATGGTGGGAGCGGCATCTTGCACACAACCGACGCGCCCCATCAGGTCATAGTTGATGCCGATGATACGTGTACCCGAGGTCGAGCTCAGCGTGCGTCCATCAGCGTCATAGGTGTAGGTAAAGGTACCACGATCAGGATCGGTGGTGCTGGTGGCACGGCCCAGGTCATCGTACTGGGTAGTGGAGGTGACACTGGTCACCGTTTGATTGGCCTGGGGTGCCAGGTCATCCACTTTGATCTGCGTGGGCAAACCAATAGGATTATACTGGATGATCTTGAGTTCGTTGGGGGTCAACGGGCCATTGTTGGCGCCCCCACCGCTATCATACTGCACGTAGACGAGGCGCCCCAGGGCATCGATAAAGCTGACCGAGACATGGTTGTTGGGATCAATGCTCGTGACGGTGGCATAGGTGTTGGTATCGTGGACATTGGGATCGCTGGTGACAGTCCCCAAGCCGTAGTTGATGCAGGATGTATAGAAGGTCGTTGTATGATTTGGCACGGTGGAACACGTAATCCCAGGGGCGCCCGACGACCCGAAGATGGGCTCTCGCATGGCAAAGGCGCGTCCCAGCGCGTCATAGAAGGTGGTCGTCCCGGCGGGAGCCTTGCCATCGGTGCCCAGAGCCGTGTTGGGATCGACCCAACTGCTGCCCCGTGCCACCTGGAAGGGCACGCTCTGGAACCTGGTGTTGTTCGTGGCATCATAGACCGTAAAGACAATGGTATCATTGGCGCCTGGTCCTGGGGTGCGCGTCTCGACGGGCCGTCCCAGGCCATCATAGAAGGTGCGCGATTGCACTGTATTATACTGCTGGGTAGTGCTATCTGTCTCGAAACATGGCGTGATGACAGACGTGGATGAGGGGATCGTGGAGGGACAACTGGTAGCGTTGGTGGATTGATTGGTATAGGTGTTGGTTTCCCTGGCTCGCTGTTACTCATGGTGAGCGTGCCAGAGCTATCATAGCTATATGCTGAAGTGGTAATGCGCCCATTGAGGTCTTTCGTCTGAATGGGCAGATCTCCCTGGTGGGAGTCATAAGTGATGAAACTCTGCTGACTCAGGGCATTGATGAAACTCGTTGGCAACGTGGCATTGCTATCATAGACGGTGCAGGTGGTATACCGACCAGCCGTCCAACCAGGAGCAAGAATCACCGGGGCTGTAGTCAGTGCACAGCCGTTATAGTTGGTTTTGCCGCTACTGCCGTACAGCGATGGATAGGCCGTCGCCATACCGTCCACCGTCGCCACCACATTACCCGAGCCATCATAGCCAGTGTACGAGGTAATGGCAGTGGTGCTTTGATTCGCACAATCACTATAGACCTTGATGGTGGTGGGCAGCCCCTGGGCTGGTGTGGGAATGGGCGGGTTCGGATTGCCGGGGATACCCTCATCATAAGTAATGTCCTGGCACCCCCACACGTGACCGCTGGCGTCGTCGGTTTCGCTGTGGGTCACTTTATTGACATTGTAATACGTCCAGCCCCCGCTATATTGATCGTTGGGGGCGTAGGTCCATTTCTTGGTGAGATAGGGAACGCTGGGATTGGACGATGTCGAACTCTCGATCGTTTCCTGGGTCAAGTTATGATAGTAGCTGCCGGTCTTAAAGCCTCCCGCGCTGGTGTAGTCGTCATAGGTGTAGTCACGCTCTACCCAGGGCGCACTGGCACTATTCGTTCCCTCATAGAGCGTGGTCACACTTTTGAGCACGATGACGACACAGGCGGTATAGGTCAGGTTCAAGAGACCATCACATGAATTGGCGGTACCATTCGCCCCGGCAAAGCTGTTGATCGTCTGACTGAGTAAATCGCTGCTATCAGCCACCGACCCCCTGTAGACGTAGGTTTGGGCGAGACTGCCAGCATTATAATTGCCTTGAAAGCCGCTGTTGGAGAACCAGCCATCGTTGGTGTAGTAGTTCTTGATGGTCAGATTGTTGGCTGGACTGAGCACATACACATTGTTGAAGCCATGAAACTCGCCATGATAGTAGTCTGCCCAATCGGTGTCCTTGTGATTGTTGCCCGCATCAATTGGCAGCCAGTAATCGGTCACACAGTCCGTATTCCCTTTGCCATCAGCCGGACACGAGGTACTCGTGGCGCCGATGGTGGGCGCCACTCGCAAATCATAGGCATACGTCGTCGTGGTCGGCGATGACAATGCACTACTGTCCGTGCCCCAGGTGCTGAGTTGGGTCACGACTTGCGTCGTCCACGCTCGATCATCCGGATACTGAAAGACGCCCTGATTACAGGTTAAGGTGGAATTATAGGCATACTTGAAACAGTAGGTCGGATCATGGCGATCGTCGATGACCTTGCCGCTGCCATCGGTCGCCGCTGGGGTGCCATGGGTATTGCCATAGGCCGTCATATACACAATGTGACCACCAACGCCCGTCTGGGTGTCCAGGTAGTCATCAAGGTACTGCCACTGCGTTTGGACCACATAGGGGCCACCGCCTGTCACGGTCTGCGTGTGATCGGAATAGGTGTTGTACTTGGCGGTGTATTGGAAAAGTACCGGTTTGAGCGCGTGAGCCGTGCCATTCTGATAGACGGTCGAAGTGATCTGCTTGAGGGTGTGTTCCCCCGCACAGTATCGTGTGACCTGCGAGATGGGATCGGTACAGGGGGAAAAGGCGGTATCGCTATTATACGCGAAATCATAGCTATACGCCTTCATCGTGGTAGCGGTGTCACTTGACCCAACATAACTGGTGATCGACAGCAAGCTATAGGTATCAATGACGGCGGGCGCTTTGACGGTGCTGCTGTAATCAATGGGATCATCACAGCGCAGCGGTGTTTGTTGGGGAGGCGTCCCCCCACAGTTGTAATTATAGCCATACGCCGTCACCCAACTGCCATCCGCATAGACCCCCTGGTAATGAAAATCGACGATCCCGACGGTCGTCCCGCCTTCACTATAGGTGATCTGTTTGATCGCCGAGTCACGCACGCTGCGATAGCCTCCCTGATCAGGCTTGTCTTGCTCATAGGTCACGGTCATGACCTTTTGGACCGACCCGGGTCCCTCATTGGCGGCGACCATTTTGTTGAGATCCCAGAGGTAGTAGTGATACCCCGAGGCGTCGAGACGATACTGGAGGGAGTCGGCTGTGCAGCCAAATTCGTAGTAATTACTGGAGGTATCCCACACATGGAAGCATCCGCCCGTACCATTGAGTTGCTGTATTTGCAGGTGCGAGATATGCTGGGTCTGATACATGGTGATGCTTGAGGTCGAATGGTCGAAGACCAGGCGGTCGCTGACCCCGGCCACATTGTTGAGGAAGTACCAGGTGGGCACACTACTAGCGCTGCCGATCGGAGGCATCCTGTTGGAGGAACTGCTTGAACGTCATATGGGCAGGAATGGCATGCGGTTTCCCTGCCGCAAAGGTATACGGCAGCGAAAAGCCCCAGCCGCTCAACATACTGGTAAAGAGCAGCAGGCTGAGGAAGAAGGTGTTCAGAGTCAGGCGCACGATGTGCCTGGGACGAGTGGAAGAAGGATGCGTGCGAACAGGAACAGGAGTTGTTGGGAGATCACGGTGGGTTGGTGACATACACATACCTCTTATGGTGGTCATGAGCGCGTTCCGCATCTCTCCCGCGTATGCTATACTTGGGTATGCGGAAACATCCGCTCATGGCACTCTGGAAACGGCGACTAATCGTGAGCAGAGTGCTATGTCTTTTTTCCGCGGTCTGTCGCTTCCCCGGCCAAATTAGACACAAAGGGACCACGGTTCCTGGCAACAGACCGAACTGTTTTTTTACAGAGTGATACAGGGGACATGTGCGCAGGCTTTCCCAGGGGAAAAGCACAACATCAGTCCCAGGGACAGCATGAGATGAGTTTCGGCGTTCCTTGACCCTTTCTTTGCTCCAAACCTGAGCAAGGGAATATGAGACACAAAGAGGCCAAAGCAGATAAAGCAGGGAATAAAGCGCGGGAAGGTGAATGACCGTCATATCCCCCATATGCGGTACATCTTCACCATCAACAAATATGGGTCAGCACATCTCTTAATTGAAATGCATCTATCCAAATAATGCTATATGTTCCTGTGTTTGTCAAGAGTTTGTAAGTTTTCTGTAAAAAATTGATATACGTATCGCAACACCTCCCGAACCACTGTTCTCCCACAACAATGCTGCGACACCCACTACTGTATGAGTTACTCACATCGTGACCGCTCCTGCTTCCCGACATCGTAGCCTTACGGAGAGGAGAAACTGCCATGGCGAGCCCGCCGTTCTTGGCTGGTG
>WNFI01544881.1_pt1 | contig 10515 bp, 11 predicted proteins | sample 5400471 | NCBI WGS metagenome assembly WNFI01 (sample SAMN13153348, study PRJNA577476) | soil metagenome | isolation source: 100 cm saprolite on Douglas fir-dominated hillslope | place: USA:California | collected 2013-09-17 | reverse complement strand
GTAAAAAAAATGGTGGTGGTCTTCCCCGGCTGGACCGGTTCTTTGATGCTCAGTGCGGGAATATCCAGCCCGTGCTGGACGTCAGTGGTTGTGACGTCAAGTTCAACCCTTTCGCCGGATTTCACGCGAATGGCCGAGGGCTCAATGCTGTACTTCTTCATGCGCACCTGTATATGCACGTCAACCGCGGGTTTAGTCCGGCATCCACCGGCAAGAAACAGGAAGACCAAAAGGACAAGGAAAGCGTTTCTATTCATAGAGGTACCGGTTGCCGGTAACAAAAAGCCCATTTCCGGAGTCTATAGTAAGAACCAGGTTCGAAAATCTTTCGCCTTCAGACCGCAAAACATAGTAAATTATTTGAGTCGGAGTTGCATGGAAACCATCCAAAAACGCGCAGGGGAAGATATCAGCGACGAGCTGACTCTGGTCCAGGCCGCCAAAAAAGGCGACCTGGAGGCATTCAGCGAGCTGGTCCACAGGTACGACCGCAATATCTTTCGCATTGCGCAGCACATCACGCATAACGAGGAAGACGCCCAGGACGTGGTCCAGGACGCTTTCCTCAAGGCGTATCAGAACCTCGGGCAGTTCCAGGGTAATTCCAAGTTTTATACCTGGCTGGTGAGGATCGCCGTCAACGAAGCGCTGATGAAGCTGCGCAAGCGGCGCAATGATAAGACGGTTTCCCTGGATGAAGGCGTGGAGACCGAAGAAGGCTCCATACCCCGGGAAGTGGCCGACTGGTCCCCTAACCCGGAGCAGATTTACGGACAGTCTGAGCTGGGCGACATCTTGAAGAAAACCATTCAAGGTTTGCCCCCGGGCTTCAGGACGGTATTTGTGCTGCGCGATGTAGAAGGTCTTTCCACGGAGGAGACGGCGGAAATGCTGGAGTTAAGCGTACCTGCGGTTAAATCCCGGCTGTTGCGGGCCCGCTTACAACTTCGTGAGCGTTTGGCAAAGTACTTCAGATTCAAGAAAGACGGAGACGGCCAACGGTGAAGTGCACTGACTTTTTAAAAGAGTTGACCGATTACCTGGACGGCACCAGCGGCGAAAGCCTGAAAGCCGAATTGGACGAGCACCTCCATTGGTGCCATGAATGCCACGTGGTCATGAACACCACTAAGAAGACCATCGAGATCTACCGCGATAACCAGCTTTATGAGCTTCCCGAACCTCTCCGCAATCGCCTCCACCAAGCCATCATGAGCAAGTGCCGGTGCACCAAGCCGGGCAAGCAAGATGTTTGACCTGCCGCGCAACCCCATCTGTTTCAATAGTCCCCCACGGTGGTGAATCATGGTGAGTTTGTTCGATTTTTTATTTGGTTGTTGGCATAAAAATTTCAGTTTTCCTATTACCAAGAAACGCGGCCAGAGGCTTTCCCCCGCAGCTTCACTGACGGGGACCTACGTTGCCTGTCTCGGTTGCGGCAAAGAATTCGCCTACGACTGGCAGGAGATGAAGATCATTCACGCTTCGGAAACGCGGGTCAAGGCCTTGCCGGCCAAGACCAGCGAGTCCTTCGCCAGCAAATAAATCCAACCCGAATCATCCCCGCACAGCAAAACAGGCGGCCCCTAAGGGCCGCCTGTGCGCAAACAAATCACTCAATTACTGATCGCGCCGCTTCAAGGTTGGGCGATCATCATCCTTCTTGTCCCCATCTTTCGAGGTGTCTTTGGCAGTGCGCCTCAGGGTTGGCTTGTTCGGATTCGGATCGTCAACCTTATGCCGGTTCTCAATGGCCGCCAGACGGGCTTTGACATCGTTGAATTCAGACGTGGTTTCGATGTACTGGTCCCGCGCCGGCAGGATGCTGGCCGTCTCCTCCTGCGATTTTTGAATGCGGTCCGGAGTCTGCGGGTGGGTAGAAAAGGCTTTGGCCAGCGTGCCCGGCTTCTTTTTATCGAGGGCTTGCAGTTTTTCAAAAATGGTCACAAACGCGTTGGGATCGTACCCGGCCTTATACATGTACTGCAGGCCAAAGTAGTCCGCCTCGGCCTCAAAACCGCGGGAGAACTTCAGAAAGGTCAGGGGCAGGCCAATGCCGGCCGCCTGGCGCGCCGCATAGCCGATGCCGCCTCCCACAAAGATCAACGGAAGGGTCATGAGGTTGGCGATTTGCGCCCGGGTCTCTCCGCGGGTGTAATGGCGGAGCGCCACGTGGGCGATTTCGTGGGCCATCACTGCGGCCAGTTCAGCTTCATCGTCCGCGGCCAGAATCAACCCTGAGTTCACGTAGAAGAACCCGCCGGGAAGGGCCATGGCATTCACATCGTCGGCATCTACCACCTTGATGGTAAAGGGGACCTTGGCGTCAGAGTTCCGCACCAGGTTCTGGCCGATGCGGTTCACGTATTCGTTGACTACCGGGTCCTGGATCATCTTCATGCTGGCTTCAAGCTGCATGGAATACGACTTGCCGATCTTGATATCAGTTTCGATTGAGTACCAGTCCAGGCCGCCGACCTTGCGATTGCCGATGGCATCGACGTCCTTCTTCCCGCCATCGTGCTTAACCGCAGGTTCCTTGGCATCTGCCGGCTGGTCTGTATCCTTGTTGTCCTGGTTTGCAGCAGGCTGGGTCGCTGCAGGTTGGTTTGTTGCCGGCGTGGTCTGACTCTGGTCAGCTGCCGGCTGCGTTTGGCTTGGATCATTCGCAGGCTGTGTTTGCGTCGGGGCTGGCGTCTGCGGCTTTTGTTTATCGTCCTGGGCGGATGCCGGGAGACTCAGACTTGCCCCGGCTGCCAAAATTGACGAAAGCAGTAAAGCTCTAAATTTCATAAAACACACTCCCTGCTGGAACGGATCCCGCTTCGCTACAGGATATACGCTCATTATACCGCTGCATCATAGAGTACCTAGGGATTTCTCCGTGGTGGGTTGGATGCGCCATTACGTAAGGATGGTTATCCGCGGTTCTGGTGCCGGGAAAGATAAAAGGCCGCTCATTTTCAGCCCGTAAACAGAAGAATCTACATCCGTTAGCCTAGTCACTCAGCAGGAAGGGTGCGGCTCGGCGGCTCTCATCTCCCTTTAGTCGTAATACTCCAGCCCCAAATGCGTGATGAGCGATTCCCCTCGCAGATGCCGCAGTGTGTTTTTCAGCTTCATCAACTGGATGAACAAGTCGTGTTCCGGGTACAGTCCGGGAGCGGTCATGGGCGACTTCAAATAGAAGCTCAGCCACTCCTGTATGCCCAGGCCTTGCAGCTCCTGGCTGCGCTGCGCTAGATCCAGAAACAGCACCAAATCGAGGACAATGGGCGCCGCCAGAATGGAATCCCGGCATAAAAAGTCCACCTTGATCTGCATGGGATAGCCGAGCCATCCGAAGATATCAATGTTGTCCCAACCCTCTTTGTTATCACCGCGCGGCGGGTAATAGTTAATCCGAACCTTGTGGTAGAAGCCCTTGTAAAGCTGGGGATAAAGCTCCGGCTGCAGGATGTGCTCCAGCACCGAGAGCTTGGATTCTTCCTTGGTCTTGAATGACCCCGGATCGTCCAGCACCTCGCCGTCGCGATTGCCCAGGATGTTGGTGGAAAACCATCCGCTCAGGCCCAGCATGCGCGCCTTGAAGCCGGGCGCCAAGATGGTCTTGAGCAGCGTCTGACCGGTTTTGAAGTCTTTACCGCAGATGGGGGCGTGGTTGCGTTTGGAGAGCTCGTGCATCACCGGAATGTCCACCGTCAGGTTGGGGGCGCCGTTGGCGAAGGGTACGCCTTCCATCAGGGCGGCATAGGCGTAGATCATGGAGGGGGCAATGTTCTCGTCGCTCTTCTGCAGGCCCTGCTCAAAGGCCTCCTGCGAAGAATGCACCTCGCCCTGCTGCAGGAAGATCTCGGTCGATCCGCACCAGATCATCACCAGCCGGTCCGCGCCTGACTTCTTCTTGAAGTCGCGTATGTCGTGGCGCAGTTGCTCGGCCAGGTCCATCTTGTTCTTGCCCTTTTTTACGTGCTTGCCATCGATTTTCTTGACGTAGTTGCGGTCAAACACCGCTTTGCGCGGTTTGATGGAGCGCAGAAAAGGCTTGATCTGATTCAGCAGGTCTTTTTCCAGCACTCCGGCATGGATGGCGGACTCGTACGCGTCTTCCTCAAAAATGTCCCAGCCGGTGAAAACCAGATCGTTCAGGCCGGCCAGCGGGACAAACTTTTTGATCTTGGGCGAACGGCCTTCCGTTCGTTTTCCCAGACGGATGGTGCCCATCTGCGTGAGCGACCCGATAGGCTCGCCAATGCCTTTGCGGATAGCCTCAACTCCGGCGATAAATGTGGTTGCCACCGCGCCCATGCCGGGGATCATCACGCCCAGTTTGCCTCGGGCCGGAGCTATCTTGGTTGCTTTTGGTGTATCACTGGAGGACTTGGAAGCCATGAGTTTTTCAGAACCATCCTAAGAGAATTTGCTATGGGACGTCAGTACGCATCCGGGTGCGAGTGCAAACTGAGTATCTTCTCGCATTAGAGCGCCGTTTGCAAACTTCAATCACGCCGTCACCCGCAAGCGGTTCTTCCAGTGCGACCACACAAACCAGGTGATTCCTGCCAGTAACAGTACAATGATCACCATATCCAGCCGGTGGAACCACTGTTTCAATCGCGGGTCCTTGTCCCATCGCTCCCCCAGTTGCATGCCCACCCAGGCCAGTGCAAAGCACCACGGCCAGGAGCCGGCAAAAGTGTAAGCATGGAACCGCAGCCGGGGCATGCGGGCGATGCCGGCAGGCAGCGCGATGAAAGTTCGTATGACCGGCAGCAAACGCCCAATAAAGACCGCGGCCGAACCAAAGCGCAGAAAGAAGCGGTCTGCCATGTCTAACTCGCGGCGGCTAAGCCAGATGTAACGGCCATATTTCTCCACCAGCGGGCGTCCGCCGTAATAGCCGATTTCGTAGGCGATCACCGAACCCAGGTTGCAGCCCAGCGCGCCGGCCGTCGCTGCCCAAAACAAATTGAATTCCCCCTTGTACGCCAGGTATCCGGCGAAAGGCATAATGATCTCGGAAGGCAACGGAATGCAGGCCGATTCAATGGCCATCAGGAGCGCTACACCCAGATAGCCGCCGTTGGAAATAACGGCGATGACGACGCCGGCGAGCCAGGAAATGATTTTTTCAATCATCCGGTGGGGTTTCTTGGAACTCGATTCCTTTAAAACTCTTGCGAATCCTGGGTGAAGGTATAGCCGGGCATGGTCATTCCGTGGTCCACGCGCGAAATCTTCACCCGGACGGTCTCCGACTCCGGGGCCTTGAGACTTGCGGGACGAAGCATCGCGTACCGTGTAAACAGTTCGCTGTAAACCTTGGTCACCAGAAAATTGGCGCCGCTTGCATCGTTGCGCCAAATCTGGCCTGCCTGGATAACTTTGACCATGACAGAAGACTACTGACTGGAACCAAAGCGCGTCAATCGGGTAAATTGCCGCTGAACAAGTCTTCTAACCGTCCTGCCGGGCATCGCACGCCAACATAAAAGGTCCCAAACAATGCATACACCGCGCTGACTTCGTCGAAACGCATCTCGTAGATCAGTTTTTTGAAGACCACTGGATCGTCGGCGAAAAGGTCTACGCCCCACTCCCAATCGTCAAAGCCGATGGAGCCGGTGATGATTTGCTTCACCGTGCCGGCATAGCGCCGCCCCACCAAGCCATGCTCTTCCATCTGCCGCTGCCGCTCTTCGATGGGCAGGCTGTACCAGTTTTTCTCTTCGCCGCGCCGCCGGTCCATGGGATAAAAACAAACATAGCGCAGAGGCGGGATGTCCGGGAAAAGCCGCGCGCGCATGGCTTCCGTCTGTCTTTGGACGGTGTCTTCCACTGCGGCTTTCCACTCCGGAGAATGCGGCTCGGTTCCCTTCTCCCGCAGCGAGCGATACAGCTTCACCGAAGATTCATACAGCCCCAGCTCCACCACGGAAAGATACGATGTGGTCTGCTCCAGAAAATCGTTCAGCCGAAGCCGCGCAATTTCCAGTTCCGCGTGCTTGAGGTGGTCAAACGAACTGCGGAAGTGCACCAGCATCAACTCGGCCTTATGGCCGAGCATGGAATAGAGCGCGCTTTGCCCCGAGACGTGGTGCTCCATCTTCTCCAAGGCTGCGCCGGCCTCGGCCAGGATTTCATGCTGCTGGGCCTGGTCCAGCTTGCGCCATTCCGCCCAGCGAAAGCGAAACATCTGGTGGAGCACGCTTGAGCCCTCAAGAGTGAGCGGCACTGCGTGCAGCTCAGTCGCGGCAATGTTTCTTTCAGCCTTTGTGATGGATGCCATTTTCGCCTCTGCTCTTGTGAATTGTAAGCCCGCTGCTATAGATTTTCTTCTGCCATGCCTTCAGCCCGACGTAAACGCCGTAAGCCGCCCAAGAATCCGTCCAAGACTACCAAAGCTGCACCGAAAAAGGGTGCCCGTAATGAAGACCCGCTGGCCCCGGCCCGGGTGAGTAAGATTCTTGAGCGACTGGACCAGCGCTATCCGGACGTCACCTGCGCCCTGAAACACCAAAGCGCATGGGAGCTGTTGGTGGCCACCATTCTCTCCGCCCAGTGCACTGACGTCACCGTCAACAAAGTGACTCCGACGTTGTTCAAGAAGTATCCCACACCGCAGGACCTGGCAGCGATCGAACCCGAGCAGCTTGAACCGGACATCCGTCCGACTGGGTTTTTTCGCAACAAGGCCAAGTCCGTGGTGGGCGCAGCCAAAGCTGTAATGGAAAACTTTAACGGCCAGGTCCCCGAGGAAATGGACCAATTGCTCACTCTCCCCGGCGTGGCCCGCAAGACCGCCAACGTGGTGCTGGGCACATGGTTCAGGAAAGCGGTCGGCGTGGTGGTGGACACGCACGTGCATCGCATCTCCCGCCGCCTGGAGTTGACCCGCAATGAAGACCCGAAAAAAATCGAGCAGGACCTGATGAAAGTCATCCCGCAGGAAAAATGGATCGATTTCGCGCATCAGATCATCCATCACGGACGCGCTCTGTGCATAGCCCGCAAGCCCCGGTGCGCTGATTGCAATCTGGAAAAGTTGTGTCACGCCGCGGACAAGACCTGGTCTACGGTGGAGATACATAAATCGGCACAACCTTGAGCAGAGTTTCAAACTAGAGTGGAGGAAAAATGTCGAAAGGAACAAAGATCGCGTTGTGGGTTGTAAGCATTCTGCTGGCAGCGATGTTCGTGGTCTCCGGCGCCCCCAAGTTGTTGCAACCCGATAAGGTCAAGCCCATGTTCGTTCAGTACGGATACGCGGCGTGGTTCGCAACCTTCATCGGAGTTTGCGAAGTGCTGGGCGGCATCGGCTTGCTGGTGCCACGCCTCGCCGCGCTTGCCGCCGCTGGACTCAGCATCATCATGGCCGGCGCCGTCTATACTCATGCCTCGCATCAGGAGTATTCGCATGCCGGGATTCCGCTGGTCCTGCTGGCTCTGCTGATCGCGGTCGGCTACGCTCGATTTAAAGATGCTCGCGGATAGGTGTCACAAGTATTCTGTGTACTTCAATAAGCAGAACAAGAGTCACCACGGCGACGCGGGGACACGGAGAACATTAGCCAATATTGGTACGGGTTAGCGCTTCAGAGCTTCCACGCTCCAGTCCCGGCAGGGACGAATGAAAATAGCCCGGCACGGTTCCGAGGCGCGCGAGCGCTGAACGCAGATCAGGGGCTAAATGCTTGATCGCTGACTGCTGAGTGCTTACTTATGAAAACGAAGGGCTTAACAAACTCAATGATTTTGTTTCTGGCGATCATCGCCTGGCTCACGTCCGGGCTTTTCGCCCAGCCGGCCGCAAAACCCAAGCTGGCAGCGAAGCCTCAGCCGTCGGCAAATCTCCCAGCTGCAAAACCGGCCGGAAAATCAGCGTCCAGTACTGTCATTACCGATCCCGCCCAGATCACAGCCAAAGAAAAGTGGGACGTTCAGGCCCTCACCATTGACAAGCTGTACCGGACCCGCGCCATCGGTGACAGCGCTTGGTCTCCTGACGGCAAGCAGATCGCCTTCATCAGCAACATCACCGGGCGCCGCAACTTATGGACTGTGGCTGCCGAAGGCGGCTGGCCGGTTCAACTTACCGTGAGTGAACAGCGCCAGGTTGCGCCCACATGGTCGCCCAAAGGCCGCTGGATCGCCTACAACTCAGACACAGACGGCAACGAGCAGTGGGACATTTTCCTGGTCGCGCCCAGCAACGGCCAAGTCGTGAACCTGACCAACACCCCGGAAATCTCCGAAGAGGGCCCGGCATGGTCGCCCGACGGCGAAAAACTGGCTTACACCGTGAAGCCCAAAAATTCGCCTAACTACGAGATCGACGTGATCGATGTGACCACAAAGAAAGTCACACACCTCACCAGCAATACGCCTAAAGAGCTGAGCAATACCATTCCCATCTGGTCACGGGACGGAAAGTCGATTGTCTTTACCCAACAGCGCGCCGATGGGAAAGATTCGAGCGTCTTCATCGCCGATGCGGCCAGCGGCCGGGCGACGAATCTGACCCCTCACTCCGGCGAGCATAACTTCGTCGCCAGCGACCTCTCGCCCGATGCTAAGACCGTGCTGCTTACCTCCAACGCAAACGGCTACAACAATGCCGGGTTACTCGATATGTCTACAAAAAAGATCACCTGGCTCACGCAGGGCAAATGGGAGATCTCCTCGGGCAAGTTTTCACCCGACGGCAAGCGCGCCACATGGACAGCGAACATTGACGGCAACCAGGACATCTTTATCTACGACCTGTTTACGCGTCAGGCGCACGCGTTACCCGTGGCCCAAGGCATCAACACGCTGGCTGGCGCTGAGACTCCTTTCACGCGCGACGGCGCTCGCCTGCTCTACTCCCACGACGGTCCCAACGCTCCTAACGACCTATGGGTTTACAACCTCGCCACGCAGAAATCGCGCCAGATCACGCACGCGTTGGTCGGCGGCGTGCGTAGTGAAGACATGGTCGAACCTTTTCTGGTCCACTATCCCAGCAAAGACGGCAAGTGGCAGATCTCGGCCTTTGTCTATGTTCCTTTCAACGCCGAACGCAGCGGAAAGAACGCCGCGGTCGTGTACATCCACGGCGGGCCGGATGGGCAAACCCAGAATTCCTTCAGCCGTAGCATTCAATATTTGGTGAACCAGGGATTCTTTGTCATTGCCCCCAACTATCGCGGCTCCAGCGGCTACGGCAAAGAGTTCGAAGACGCCAACCGCTTTGACATGGGCGGCGGCGACCTGGAGGACGTGATCTCCGCCGCTGAGTGGATCAAGAAGACCGGTTTTGTCGATCCCAAGAAAATCGCCGTCATGGGCGGTAGCTACGGCGGATACTTAACCATGATGGCCGTGACCAAAGCGCCCGACCTGTGGGCCGCCGGCGTGCCCATTGTTCCTTTTGTGAACTGGTTTACCGAAATCGAAAATGAGGACCCTTTGCTGCGCCAGTATGACCTGGCCACCATGGGTGACCCCATGAAAGATAACGCCCGCTTTCAGGAGCGCTCCCCCATCAACTTCGTGGACCAGATCAAGGCCCCGCTGCTGCTCCTGGCCGGCGGCAACGATCCGCGCTGCCCGCGCACGGAAGCCGAGCAGGTAGCCAGCGCGGTCAAGAAACGCGGCGGCGTGGTGGAACTCAAGGTCTATGAGAACGAAGGCCACGGCTTTGCCAAGGTGGAAAACCAAATTGACGCTTATACGCGCGTGGCAGAGTTTCTGAAGAAGTATGCGCCGCCGGAAAAATGTGGATGCAATATCTATGAATAGCCGTCAGCCATCAGTGTGCACCCGCCAGCACTTGCTTGGCGATGGCCAGCGCCAGCCCTTCCATGGTGTATTCCAAGGCTTCGATGTTCGGCTTAAAGCCGCCTCGTCTCAAAGTTTCGCTGGTGACCGGCCCGATCGAAGCCAGCCACACATCACGCAGCGCATGGTGATGCTCTTTGGCAAGAAGGTCCAGAAAGTTCTTTGCCGTGGACGAACTGGTAAAGGTCACAATGTCAGGCTTGGCCGATTCATCCGCAAACAGCTTGTTCAATTTCGCTTTCGCCCCGGCCGGAATATGGGTCTCATAGGCCTCAGCGATATCCACCACCGCTCCGGATTTTTTCAATTCAACCGGCAACACATCGCGGGCTACTTTGGCGCGGACCAGCAAGACCCGCTTCCCTTCCGTCTTTCCCCGCAGCGCTTCCACAACCGATTCAGCAACGTACTCTTTCGGCGTGACCGCGACCTTCAGGCCATGCCGCTCAATTTCGTGCTGCGTGACTGGACCGATCGCCGCCAACTGAAGATGGCCCAACTTCACCGGCTGAATGCGCAGCTTCTTCAACCGCGCGAATAATGCCTCCACGCCGTTCACGCTGGTCAAAATCAGCCAGTCATATCCGCCGATATTGCGCAGCGCCGCGTCGAGTTGCTTGTAGCTGCGCGGCGGCCGGATCTCAATGGTTGGTATCTCAATGACATCAGCTCCCAATTCGAGCAAAGGCTTGG
>WNFI01438624.1_pt1 | contig 10515 bp, 10 predicted proteins | sample 5400471 | NCBI WGS metagenome assembly WNFI01 (sample SAMN13153348, study PRJNA577476) | soil metagenome | isolation source: 100 cm saprolite on Douglas fir-dominated hillslope | place: USA:California | collected 2013-09-17 | reverse complement strand
GTCTTCCCGATTCCCGCCTCTCCGACGATCATGACGATGGCGGGATCGCCGCCGACGGCACGGCTCCAGGCGTCCCGTAGCGCCGCGACCTCGCCGTCGCGTCCTGCCAGCCTCGGGCCGGCGCCCGGGGCTCCGGGCCACCGGGGTCTGGGCCACGAGGGTCCGGGGGTGTCCCCGGCGAAGGAACTGTGCCGGGGGCCAGCACGGCGAGCGGCCGAGACCGGCGCCGAAGCCGGGCCGGGCCTGTTGGGCGGGCCGCCATCCTGCTCGCGCAAGATGGCGAGATGCAGCTCCTGTGTCTGCGGGGCGGGGTCGGCGCCGAGCTCCTCGCCGAGCCGCTCCCGCAGCGCCGCGTATGCGGCCAGCGCCCTGGCCGGCTCGCCGACCGCTGCCGACGCGGACATGTACCAGCGGTGAGCGGCCTCGTCCAGGGCATCGGCCGCCATGGCCGCCTCGGCGTGCCGCGCCGCCCTGCGCGGGTTGCCCGCGGCCAGCGCCGCCTCCGCGGCGGCCAGCCGGGCGCGGCGGCTAAGTTCTCGCACCTGGGCCTGGTCACACAGCCGGGCCGCCGTATCCAGATCCACGCTGACGGCGGACCCGTCAGCGAGCCGGTAGCCCGGCCGGCCGCCGAGGATGACGCCGGGACCGAGCACCGCGCGCAGCCTGCTGACGAGCGTGGCGACGTTCTGCTCCGCTGCGGCCGGAGGCCCGTCGGCCCAGAGCACGTCGATGATCCGGTCCACGGAGACGAGCCCCGGCCGTTCCACCGCGAGCAGCTTCAGCAACATCCGGGACTTGCGGCTGCCCACCTCGCCGTCGGGAAGCTCGGCGCCGTCCAGCACCACACCGAACGCACCCGCGAGACGCAGCTCGACCCGCGCGAGGTCGGCAGGTCCCGCAGCATCTTCCCCCACGAGCACTTCGTACCGCTGGTCAGCGGCCCTGCGCAAGGCGATGAGTCTTCGGCCTGTCGACAGTCATAACGTCGGAGGGCCGTGATAGGCCACTGGAGTCAGGGCAGGCGACCGGTACGCTCGCAGCGCCGGTCATGCGGGAAGGGAGTCGCGATGAGTGGCGTACGGGTACTGGTCGGCACGCGCAAGGGCGCGTTCGTGCTGACATCGGATGGCAGGCGCGAGCGGTGGGGCGTCAGCGGGCCCCATTTCGCCGGGTGGGAGATCTACCACGTCAAGGGGTCGCCGGCGGACCCGGACCGGCTGTTCGCGTCGCAGTCCAGCGGCTGGTCCGGGCAGGTGATCCAGCGCTCTGATGACGGCGGCGCGACCTGGGAGCCGGTGGGCAACAAGTTCAGTTACGCCGGCGTTCCCGGGACGCACCAGTGGTACGACGGCACGCCGCACCCCTGGGAGTTCGCGCGGGTCTGGCATCTGGAGCCGGCGCTCGACGATCCGGACACGGTTTACGCCGGCGTGGAAGACGCCGGCCTGTTCCGGTCGACCGACGGAGGCCAGGACTGGCAGGAGCTGCCCGGACTGCGGTGCCACGGCTCCGGGCCGTCCTGGCAGCCGGGTGCGGGCGGGATGTGCCTGCACACGATCATCCTGGACCCGGCCAAGCCCGGGCGGATGTACGCCGCAATCTCGGCCGCGGGGGCGTTCCGGTCCGATGACGCGGGCCAGACGTGGCGGCCGATCAACCACGGCTTGCAGTCGGAGGGCATCCCCGACCCTGACGCTGAGGTCGGCCACTGCGTGCACCGCCTGGCGATGCACTCATCGCGCCCGGGCGTCCTGTTCATGCAGAAGCACTGGGACGTCATGCGCAGCGACGACGCGGGTGAATCGTGGCACGAGGTCAGCGGCAACCTGCCGACCGATTTCGGGTTCCCGATCGACGTGCACGCGCACGAGCCGGACACCGTCTACGTGGTCCCGATCAAGAGCGACTCCGAGCACTTCCCGCCCGAGGGGAAGCTGCGCGTCTACCGCAGCCGGACTGGCGGAGATGAGTGGGAGCCACTCACCAGGGGACTGCCGCAGGAGCACTGCTACGTCAACGTGCTCCGCGATGCGATGGCCGTCGACTCCCTGGAGTCTTGCGGCGTGTACTTCGGCACGACCGGCGGGCAGGTCTACGCGTCGGCCGATGCCGGGGATAGCTGGGCGCCGATCGTGCGGGACCTCCCGGCCGTGCTGTCGGTCGAGGTCCAGACGTTGTCGTGATCCGGGTGGTGCTCCCCGCGCACCTGCGGACGCTCGCCCGCATCGACGGCGAGGTCCAGCTCGATGTCGCAGGCCAGGTCAGCCAGCGATCGGTCCTGGACGAGCTGGAGACGCGCTTCCCGATGCTGCGGGGGGCCATCCGCGACCACGACGGCGGCCGGCGCCGGGCCTTCATCAGGTTCTTCGCGTGCGAGCAGGATCTGTCTCACGAGCCGCCGGACGCCCCGCTGCCCGAGGCGGTCGCCACTGGCGCGGAGCCGTACCTGATCGTCGGCGCCATGGCGGGCGGCTAGATCCGTCGCTGGGCGGACGCGGCAGCCCACACGGCCAGCACGCCGGCGGTGAACACGGTCAGCAGCGCGTCGAAGACGTCGGCCGGGATTCCGCTGCTGAACCACCAGTAGGGCGCGGCGACCGTCAGCGCGACAACGCCCCACAGGGCGGCCTGAGCCGCCCTGGGCACCTCGGGTCCGCGATGGCCCATGATCAGGGGCGGGATAAGCAGCACCCATACCCAGTGATGCGTCCAGGAGACCGGGCTTATCAGCAGCCCCGCGAGCGCGATGGAGATCATTGCCGCAGCATGCCGATTCGCGCGTTCGGAACGCCAGGCGACGAAGCCGCTGACGGCCAGCGTCGCCAGCGAGAGCAGCAACCACGCGGCTGTCGAGCCTGCGGCGGGAAATGGCGGCCTGTGCAGGATCGCGTACCAGGACTGATTGCCGCCAAAGGCGATCTGTCCGACCCGGGCTGGATGGGTTAGGACGTGGTCCCAGTAAACGCGCGGCAAACCCGGCCACAGCAGCCAGGAGAATAGCGTGCAGGCCGCGAAGGACGCCACCGCGCGCGATGCTGACTTCACGTCCCGGCGAACCAGGAGGGCTACAACGAAGACCAGCGGTGTCAGCTTGACCGCCGCGGCGAAGCCGATGGCGATCCCCCGATAGGGAGGCGGGATCGCCAGGAGGTCGGCCACGACGATGAGCATCAGCACGAGCCCGATCTGACCGTAGTCGATGTCGCTCCTGGCCGGCTCGAGGATGATGATCGAGATGCACGCCCATGAGAAGGCGCCGCACCACAATCGGTGATTGACCTCGAAACCTCTGTCCCGCAGAACCAGCACGACCGAAACCGTCGCGGAGGCGATGCTCGCCGTCCAGAGGAGCCAATGGGTGACGGGGAAGGATGCCCACGTCAGCGGGGACAGCGCGAGGAGAGCGAACGGCGGGTACGTGAACGAGAGCCGGCTCCCGGCTAAGGTTGCGAGATAGGGATCCTGCCGCGATCTCCATAGGGTTAGCGAGTTCCGGTAGACCTTCAGGTCCAGCCCGTATCGGCTTCCCCAGACCGACAGGTAGACAGCCGCGACAAGCGCTGAGGCGCCCGCGGCGACGTATGGCCACCTGGCGGACCTGCCGTGGGCAGCTACATCAGGGTCCGTAGATGCGATCACTGTGACCACCCTACTGGCGAGCGGCCGGCCGCAGGCCCGCAGCATGCCTGGCCAGCACGGCGTGTCGCGCAGATTCGGCCGCCTGCGGGCCCAAGATCATCGGTCAGAAGCTGCGCGGAACAGCGGGCTGCGACCGATGTCCGTTCAGGAACGCGGCCGTGGCGGCGTTGGCGGGGTAGAACGACTCGATCGCGAGCTCGGACAGCGTGACGTCGCGGGGCGTGCCGAACACGGTCGTCGTGCTGAACAGCGACAGCGTTGCGTCCTGGACGCGCAGCCGCATCGGGACCAGGATCGCCCGGACATCGGGGCGGGACGCGGGCGGAGGGCACGGGTAGGCCGCCAGCTCGGCGCGAAGCTCGATGAGCGCGGGGTCGGCCGTGGAGATGACGTCGCGGTCCAGGCGGTCGAGCAGGTGCGCTCTCCACTCCGGGAGGTTGACGATGCGGGGCGCCATGCCCTCGGGATGCAGGCTCAGGCGCAGAACGTTGACCGGCGGCTCGAGCAGCGAGGCCGCCGCCCCCTCGGTCAGCAGGGGAACCGCGTCGTTGGCCGCGACCATCTCCCACCGGGCGTCGATGACCACCGCGGGAAACGGCTCGTGCGCCGCCAGCACATGCTCGATCGCGTCGTTGACCGCGGACATCGGCGGATCGGCCAGGCCGTGGGCGGGGTACTCCGGGGCGTAGCCGCCCGAGAGCAGCAGGACGTTGCGCTCGCGCAGCGGCACGTCCAGGTGCCGGGCGAGGCGGAGGATCATCTCGCTCGTCGGCCGGGACCGCCCCGTCTCGACGAACGAGAGGTGCCGGGCCGAGACCTCGGCGCGCAGCGAGAGATCGAGCTGGGTGAGCCTGCGCCGTTCCCGCCAGTCGCGCAGCAGCCTGCCGACCGGAGCCGGCCCGGAGGTAACCGCCGTCAAGGTCGTCACCCTCGCCACCCTAGGCAGGGTCGCGCCGCCGGGCGATTACCTGCCAGGTAATGCGTCCAATGCGCCGTTACCTGCGGCGTAATGGACTCTCGGCGCGATCGGCCCGACGCTCGGATCACGGCCGGGCAGCAGGCACGGCCACCACCGGAGAGGACCACGAGCATGTCCGACTTCACCGAGCTCGCCGAGAAGTACATCGCCATGTGGAACGAGACCGACCCGCCGGCGCGGCGCGCCCTGATCAGCGAGGTCTGGGCCTCCGGCGGCCGGTACGTCGATCCGCTGGCCGCGGTCACCGGGCACGACGAGATCGACGCCCTCGTTGCCGGCGCTCAGGCCCAGTTCCCCGGGATGACGTTCCGGCTGGCCAGCGCGGTGGACGCCCACCACGATCAGGCCCGGTTCACCTGGGAGCTCGGGCCGGACGGCGCCGAGGCCCCGGTGGTCGGGTTCGACGTGGCCCAGCGGGGCGGCGACGGCCGGCTGGCGCTGGTGCTCGGTTTCCTCGACAGGGTGCCCGCTTCGTGACGGCCCTCCGGGGCGGCGCGAGCGTCGGCGGCTGGCCCAGGCCCGCAGAAGCATCGCCGCGCCCTCGCGATGCCCCTGGCGGGCCGGACCGTGGCGGCCGACCGGGCAGAGTTTTAGAATCTCGTTCTGTAAGCTGGCCCCCGGCCGGTTCGCCGGCCCGGGGGCCCGGGCGATGCGCCCGGGACCATCCGATCCCACTTCGGGAGGACGCTGTGGCATGGGATTTCTCGACCGAGCCGGAGTTCCAGGAGCAACTCGACTGGGTCGAGGAGTTCTGCCGCACCGAGATCGAGCCGCTCGACCTGGTCTTCCCCGGCGCGGCGTATTCCCGTGACCCGAAAGCCAGGGCGCTCGCCGACCCGCTCAAGCAGCAGGTCAAGGACCGGGGCCTGTGGGCGCTGTTCCTCGACCGCGACCTGGGCGGCCCCGGCTTCGGCCAGCTCAAGCTGGCGCTGCTGAACGAGGTCCTGGGCCGCTACAACTCGGCGCCGGTGATCTTCGGCACGGCCGCGCCGGACACCGGGAACATGGAGATACTGGCCGCCTACGGCACCGACGAGCAGAAGCGCCGGTGGCTGTACCCGCTGATGAACCAGGAGATCTTCTCCGCCTACTCGATGACCGAGCCGCAGGGCGGATCCGACCCCAACCTGTTCAAGACGCACGCCGAGCGAGACGGCGACGAGTGGATCATCAACGGCGAGAAGTGGTTCACCAGCGCTGGCGCCCGGGCCGACATCCTGATCGTGATGTGCACGAACGGCATGTTCATCGTGCCGCGGGAGACGCCCGGCGTGGAGGTCATGGACTACCCCGTCCTGCACAACCACATCCGCTACAACAACGTCCGCGTGCCCGGCGACCACCTGCTCGGGCCGGAGAACGGCGCCAAGGTGCTCGCGCAGCGGCGCCTGGGCGGCGGCCGCATCCACCATGCGATGCGCACGGTCGCCCGGGTCAAGCTGGCCTTCGACATTATGTGCGAGCGGGCGCTGTCCCGCGAGTCGCACGGCAAGATCGTGGCCGAGCACCAGATGGTGCAGGAGGCGATCGCGGACTCCTACGCCGAGATCAACATGCTCCGGCTGCTGGTGCTGTGGACCGCGTGGACCATCGACAACTCGAGCACGCAGCAGGCCCGGACCCAGATCGCCGCCTGCAAGTACACCTGCGCCAAGGTGCTGCGCGAGGTGTCCTACCGGGCCCTGCACATGCTGGGCTCGCTCGGCACGACCAACCTGACGCCGCTGCAGGCCATGTGGGCCAGCGCGCCGACCATGGCCATCGCCGACGGGGTCGACGAGGTGCACAAGGTCACCGTCGCCCGCAACGTTCTCAAGGGCTACGAGCCGCATCCCGGCCTGTGGCCCACCGAGTACCTCCCGGCCAAGCGCGAGGAGGCGAGGAAGAAGTACGCCAGCCTCCTCGATGCCGACCCGGACCTCGCCGCCTGGGCCGACCGGGCCGCTCGGCACGCGACGTTCGGGATGTGATCATGGACGTCGGGCGGCGGGTCGCGGTCGTCACCGGAGGCGCGAGCGGCATCGGCCGCTCGCTGTGCCTGGCCCTCGCCCGCCGCGATGCCGCCGCAGTGGTCGTCGCCGACGTCGACGCCGACGGAGCGGCAAAGGTGGCGGCCGAGATCGAGGCCGGCGGGCACCGGGCGCTGGCGGTCACGGCTGACGTGGGCAACGCCGCCGACGCCGAGGCCCTGGTCGCGCGGGCCGAGGACGCGTTCGGGCGCGTCGAGCTGCTCTTCTCGAACGCTGGCATCATCGTGACCGGTGGCCTCGAGATCCCGGACCAGGCGTGGGCGCGCACGTGGGCGATCAACGTGCAGAGCCACGTCTGGATTACGCGGGCCGTCCTGCCCGGGATGCTGGCCCGGGGCGAGGGATACCTGGTGTACACCGCGTCCGCGGCCGGCCTGCTCACCGAGCTCGGCTCGGCCTCGTACTCGGTGACCAAGCACGCGGTGGTCGCGCTCGCCGAGTGGCTCTCGATCACCTACGCGGACCAGGGCATACGCGTGTCGTGCCTGTGCCCGCAACTGGTGAGCACCAACCTGGGCACGACGAGCCAGCGCCTGCTCGGCGCGTGCGGGCCGCCGGCGGCAGACGGGAACGGAGCGGGCGCGCTATCGGCGGCGGACGGCATCGGCGCGGCGCAGGCCGGCGTGGACGGTGTGCTCACGCCGGACCAGGTGGCGGCGTGCGTCATCGAGACCATGGCCGACGAGCGCTTCCTGATCCTTCCCCATCCGGAGGTGGCCACGTACGAGCGCCGGCGGGCCGACGACCGGGAACGGTGGCTGCGCGGCATGCGCCGCCTCCTGGCCCGCCTCAGCGCGGGCTGACGACCGGGATGGCAGGATAACCCGGATGATAGAAGGAATTAATGCGGCACCGGTGACGGCATGGCTGGCCGACCACGTCGAGGGCGTGCTAGCCCCGTTCACGTTCGAGCTCATCGCCGGCGGCCGCTCCAACCTGACCTTCAAGGTGACCGACGCGGCCGGCCGGCGCCTGGTGCTGCGCCGCCCCCCGATGAGCCACGTCCTGCCGACCGCCCACGACATGGGGCGCGAGTACCGCATCATATCGGCCTTGCTTCCTACGCCCGTCCCCGTCGCCACGGCCCTGGGCTACTGTGACGACGAGGCGGTCAACCAGCGGCCGTTCTACGTCATGGACTTCGTCGACGGGTTCGTCCTTCGGGGTGCGGCCGATGGGGAGGCCGCGCTGGACGAGCGGACGCGCCGCGTGGCCGGCGAGGATCTGGTCGACGTGCTGGCGGCCATCCATCGCGTGGACGTCGACGCCGTCGGGCTCGGCAACCTCGCGCGCCGCGATGGCTATATCGAACGGCAGTTGCGCCGCTGGCACGGCCAGTTCCAGCAGTCGCAGGAGCAGGCGCGCGCAATCGGCGTGTACCGTCCGGTCCCGCTGGTCGACGAGGTGCACCGGCTGCTCGCCGCCCGGGTGCCGCAGCAGCACGGCACCGCGATCGTGCACGGCGACTACCGGATCGACAACACCGTCATCTCCGCCGAGGGGCGGGTTCAGGCGGTGCTGGACTGGGAGCTCTGCACCCTGGGCGATGCCCTGGCCGACGTGGGCACGCTGATGGCGTACTGGTCGGATCACGCCGTGGCGGAGATGGCCGGGGCGGCGCCCTGGACCGCCGGCGCGACCGGGCAGCTCGCCGCGACCGCGCTGCCCGGCTTCCCCAGCCGGGCCGAGGTGGCCGACCGTTATGCCGCCCGCTCCGGCCGCGACCTCAGCGAGCTCGGCTTCTACGTCGCGTTCGCCTACTGGAAGCTGGCCTGCATCCTCGAGGGCGTCTATGTCCGTTACGCGGCCCACGCCATGAGCGCCGACCGCAGCGCCGCCGACGCTCTCGCACCCGGCGTCGAGGACCGGGCCCGCCGGGCTCTGGAGGCCCTAAAGACCATGCAGGCCTGAGCAGTCTCAGAGGCTGCGCCCGCGCGCGTTCCAGTGCACCTCCAGGTTACGGACGAGCGCCGGGCTCAGGTGGCAGCGCGCCTGCTCCACCGAGAAGATGGCCATGTACTCGCGGAACACGTCCAGCGGCTCCTGGCCGGCCCGCAGCGTGCGGCGGTTGGCGGTCGCGTTCACCAGCCCGGAATCTGTGAGCGCCTCGATCCGCGCCTCGATCGCCCCGTCCATCTCGGCGGGCTCCACCACCTCGTCGCACAGGAGCGCCGCGTCGGGCTCGCCCGCGGTCCACTCCCGCCCGGAGAGGATGGCCTGCCGGGCGGCCCGGTCCCCGACGAAGCGGGGCAGGCGCAGGTTGGACGCGCCCGGGATGATCCCTTCCTTGCGGGCCGGCAGGAACAGGCGCGACCCGCGCATGGCGATCACATGATCGACGACGTGCAGCAGCTGGCAGGCGCCGCCGACCGCCAGGCGCTCTACCGCGGCGACCCACAGCTTCTCGATCGGGTCGTCCGGCGCGGCGAGCGTGAGGCCTCGGTAGATCTTGTGCACGTAGCCGAGGTCGCGCAGCAGGTAGAAGAGGAAGTCGATGCGCCCGTGGTACAGGCGGGTGAGGTTGAGGCCCGACCCGAACACCCTTGCGCCCGGATAGCGGGCGTGCTCCACCACGCCGCCGCGCATCACGCCGATCTCGATGTCCGGGTCGAGCAGGATCAGGTCGACGCCGCACTCGGTCGGGCCGAGCGTCACGTCGTCCTCCGCGTTGAGATGCCGCGGGTTGCTCAGCTCGAGGATGCCGGCCCGGCCCCGGCGAGTGACCCGCACCGGGCCGAGGTCCACCGCCCCCCGCGCCCGCAGCTCTCCCAGTCGCTCGAGCGCCTCGGGAGTCGGCCGCAGCATCGCGTCGATCAGATGCCGGCCGGCCCGCGGCTCAGCCAGCACGTACCCCACCAGCAGGCCGTGCGCGAGCTCGATGCCTTCCTTATCCGGCAGCGCCCGCGCTCGCTCGGCGTCCATCTGCGCGGACGTCGGCACCAGGCCCGGGACCCGGGCCGCGACCTCGCGGATTAGCACCTCGAGCCGCAGTGACCTGGTGCATCGGCCGGTCACCGCGTTGTAGAGACCGGCGGCGTGCGAGCGCAGGAAGCTCTCGCGGGCGTCGTCCATCATCCCGGCGATGGCCGCGCACGCCTCGCGCTCGCCCGCCGTGCGGCGAGCCGGGCCGGGCAGGCGCTGGATGAGCCCCTGCCCGCGGGCCAGGAACGCGCTGACCGTCTCGGCCGCGGCCTCGAACGAGCTGTCCGGGCCCGGCGCCGAGGTGGCCCAGTCCCCGAACTCCCCCGCAGGCAGCCCGGCGTGCTCGAGCACCTCAGCCGGAACGGGAGCCGTGGTCACCGACCCATCATCTCCGGCCACCGGGCCGGAGAGGAAGACCGCGCGGCCGGGCGAGGCTTCATGAGAACGCGGCCAGCCTGCTTTGCGTTCCGGTCACCGTCCGGCAAGACTCGCAGCCATGACATCCGACACCGACAGCAACCCTGAGGACGAGTACGCCGACGACGAATACGCGGATTACGACGCCGAGGATCGGGAGCAGCCATCGACGTCGACAGAAATTCCGGACGACGAGCCCGAAGACGATGTGCTCGAGCAGCGTCAGGAAGTGCCCTACGGTGACGACGAGCAATAACGGCCGATCTGTCTGATCATCGGCCGGGGGCCCCAACGGATCTGGTCACCCGCGACCCGTCACCTACAGTGCCGGTCACGTAATAGCCGGGGCTGGGCTGGGCTGGGCTTGGCTGGGTTCAAGATCATCGGTCATAACGCGCTGTTCCCACAGCGCGTTCTGACCGAAGTTCCGAGTTCCGGACAGCCGGACGGCTGGGCCGACGATCCGGACATGCGGCGGGCCCCCAGCGCGACCGAAACCCGCAGGACGTCGGCACGGCGACCGAAACC
>WNFI01134410.1_pt1 | contig 10515 bp, 11 predicted proteins | sample 5400471 | NCBI WGS metagenome assembly WNFI01 (sample SAMN13153348, study PRJNA577476) | soil metagenome | isolation source: 100 cm saprolite on Douglas fir-dominated hillslope | place: USA:California | collected 2013-09-17 | reverse complement strand
TCCCAACCATCATCATGTGTGCTAATGCCTTCCATTACGTCGCCGCGAGGTTCTGGTCGGATAAACAGAGCATTACCCCAATGAATGGCGAACATGCCGGCCAACCGTGCGTGATCAACATGGGTAACGAGCCACCAGCCGGTATTGGATTCTAGTCGAAGCATATTAATCATTCTCCTGACTCAACGCGGACTCGTGCCAGTGATGCAGGAAGTACCACTCGAGAAAACTAACCAAGAAAAAGAAGGCGAACCCAAGAGCAGTCGCTACGAATACGAGTGCGAAAAGATAATCCGTTTGCAGCTGCGTACTGGCGTACATGATTGAGTATCCAATCCCGCCTTCACCGACTCGACTAGATCCGGCGAAAAGCTCTCCGGTAATGCCTCCGATCACTGAAATACCGCTCGAAATGCGGAGTCCAACAAACAAGGAAGGAACCGCGAGACCGTGCCAGGTCCAGCCCACATCACGATTAATGGAGAAATGGCCACGATCGGAACCGTCTGCAGCAAGATGGTGTAGGGATAGAGCATTCGACGGATCCAATGGGATTGTGCGAATACTATCGCAATAATCATTCCGGCAATGACACTGGCCAGCAGCCCGAGAAGGACCGCGCTTGATGTGATCCGCAAGGCGTTGAACAACGATTCGCGTCGATTGAAAACAGCAAGCACCACCTCCCACGGCGAAGGAAGAATAAACCGAGGAATTCTGAGGGCCAAGATGATGGCTTCCCAAATAGTGCAAAGCGCGCAAAAGATCAGCACGACACTGAGCAAATCGATGAGCCGATGTCTCGAAGGCAACTTCATTTCACGTTGGGGATAGGCGGTTGAAAGACGCTGCGAAGCTTGTGGGTGACCTCGAGGACCATCTGTTCGTACTCGGCGCAGAGCCGTAGATCGGCGTTTCTGGGAGCATCGAATCGAATCGGTATTTCATGAGCGATCCGGCCAGGATGAGCCGACAGTACGACGACGCGATCGGAGAGGAATACTGCTTCGGCGACCGAATGGGTAACAAAAAGAGCGGTCCAGCGGTTTTCCGCGCGCAAACGCAGAAGCTCTTCATTAAGCCGGTCACGGGTCATTTCGTCCAGAGCCGCAAACGGTTCATCCATCAACAGGACCTTGGGTCGACCGGATAACGCACGGGCAATAGAGACGCGCATCTTCATTCCGCCGGAAAGCTGTCGAGGGTATTGAGCTGCTACGTCGCCGAGGCCGACCAACGCCAAGGCCGCTGTCGCCTTTTCCTTCCGGCGGGCGCGACTTTCCCCGTGCAATTCGAGACTAAGCTCGACATTTCGTTGAACGGTTCTCCACGGAAGAAGCGTGGCGTCTTGAAACATAAAAGCCATGATCTCCCGAGCATTCACTGGTTCCATGCCGTCGATCGCGATCTTTCCTGAGGAAAGCGGACTCAAGCCCGCCACCAATTTCAACAAAGTCGATTTACCACAGCCGGAAGGACCGATAATGCTCACCAGCTCGCTTGGGTGAATATTCAGCGAGATGCGGTCCAAAACATGTGTCCCATTTGGGTAGGTTTTGCTCACCTCTCGGATTTCGATATGCGAACGACTCGCTGGCAGTTCTGCGGTCTGGCGCATCGAGGAGGTAGTTAAAGAGCGGCGGTGCATCGAGTCTCAAGCCTATTTCAACAGATGGCAGCAAGGGGAAGTTCGAGCCGAGAAGGCTTGGCCGGTTCATGGAGGATTGCCTGGGTTGCCCGGCGCCAGGTCGAGGGATCAGCTTCCGGTGGTGGCACCGAAGATCCGGAATTCCGGTCATACAGCGGGAATGCTGAACTCGCGATCTCCAGTCGGACGCGGTCACCGGGCCCGAATACACAGGATGTAGGCTCGAGTTCAAATTCCCAACCAAACGGTTCATCGGGCGCAAGGCCGTGCGCAAACATCCAGTCGGATCGAGCAATGCCGATACTGATAAATTCTGCTCGACCGTCGGGCCGCACCCGAACCAGTTTGCCGACGAAGTCAGTTGATGGTCTCGAGCTGGCGGCGAACAAAACCAATTTTGGATGACCGAAGATGTGAAGTGCTTGGTCTAAGGGCGCTGAGGTATAAACCAGAAGGTTGTTTCCTTGTTCCAGGCCGTACTGGTCGAAGCAACCGGCCGCAGAGGTGATTCCCCCAGGAGCAACGATGGGGACCTCCGGATCGTAGATATAAAAGTCGCGCGGTTCCTGCTTAGCTGGAATGGCGGTGCTCAATTGACCATCGCCGTGGGCGGAATTTGCGTTTCCCGAGCTGCGGAGATAAAAGCTGCAACTGGTCTGTCGTGGCCAGGTTTGGGCGGTGTACCAACGGTTGGTGCCCAGCGCGAAATGGCGAATCGGTGGTTCGTTGGCGAACTCGTCGCTTCCCTTTAGCCAATGATTGAACCAGCGCAGAAGAATCAAATTCGTGTCGAGCGCCGCCGCCTCACCGAAATCAGCGTCACCCACTCGCGTTCCCCATGGGATATGGATCCAAGGACCCGCGATTAGATACTGATTTGGACAGTCAGCCGCTCGGAAAGCCAGGAACGTGTCGATGCTTCCTTTGAGATAGAGATCATACCAGCCAGAGAGGTGGAGAGCAGGAAGCCGCAGCAATCGCGGACTGAGATCAAATCTGCGCCAATAGTCATCCCAACGCGGATGACTGATCCAGTCCTTTACGTACGAAGGCGTACCAGGCTGGTCCAAGGCGGGCAACGCGCCGTATGGAGTGTACAACGGCTGTCGGCGCACATCTAACCAAACATCTTCTAGCGTGCGACTAGCCTCGGCCGATCCGTTGCGGCGAACGTCCTCCCTTAACATTTGAATCCCCCAACCCAGGGTGGCGGCGAGCCGAAGGGCGCCATTATGATAGAACCAGCCATGGTAAAGATCGTGGGTGGTCATCCACGGGGCGATCGCGACCAACCCAGGCGGATGTTCAGCAGCAGCGAGGAATTGCGTAGCTCCCTGGTACGAAAAGCCGTACATGCCGATTTTGCCATTGCAGGCTGGATGCTGAACCAGCCAAGAGAGTGTGTCGAAACCGTCGGTCGCTTCGTTGCGAAACGGATAAAATGTCCCTTCGGAGTCGCCTCGTCCACGAACATCCTGGATGACCACGTGATAGCCGGCTCGAGCAAACCAGACTGGGTGCGCATAGACGACGGTCGACGCAATGTCGCGCCCATAAGGTTGCCGCATGAGAAGCGTCGGGGCAGGTCCGGAAGCGGCGGGGTAGTAATGATCTGAGATCAGAGTTATACCGTCACGCATGCGACAGGGAACTGAGCGTTCCAGTCGGACCCCGTTTCCACAATCGATCAGAGTTCCCGAAGATTTCATTGTGGGTGATGGGACTTAAAGGCGGCCATCGCCAGCAGAGCGTCTGCCACTTTTCTGGCCATGGCCGCCAACCATTGTTGCCCCTTTTCCGGGGTTGAAGGTCGCGGATCACCCAACACACCGGACGGAGCAATATCTTTCATAAGCCAGGCAAACGTCGCGGGCTCGTTCTCCGGGAGCAACATTTCCGGTTTGGTGAGGTCTGCGATATAATTCACGGAGTACTGATCCGTCTTGACTAGCTCCGGGCAGCCGGCCAGCAACAGCGAAGTCTCCAGCTCACCGGCGTGATACCCATATGCCTTTTCTTGGGGATCGAGCCCGATCAGCGTGGCTCCGCCGGATGCGCTTAGGCAGAAGGTTCGCAGGCCAAATTCGGCCCGCAGATCCCGAGCCATGATATCAATAGCCGAGCTATTTCCACCATGGGAGTTGTAGAGCACGAGTCTCTGAAAATCTGCGTGCGCCAAACTGGAACCAATATCTCGCACGACCGACATAAAAGTTGCCGCGGAGACTGCGAGCGTGCCGGCATAACCGATGTGCTCATTGCTCTTGCCGTAACAGATCGGCGGCAGCGCAAAAACCGACGCTTCGCCCGGCAAGAGCTGCAGCGCGTGCCCGAGGACGAGATTGTTTATCAGAGTATCAGTAGCAAGTGGCAGGTGGTACCCATGCTGTTCAATTGCGGCAGTAGGCAAGACGAGGAGTGTCCGTTCGCGTGGTAAATGATCTACCTCCTGCCAAGTAAGATAAGAAAACTGGCGATCGTCCGGAATCCAGGTTTTCACGACCACGCTAGCCCGCAAAGAGTGTGTTGATACATATAGCGTGTGAGATTTGCGGCCTAGGAGGCGGTGGGCTGCTTCAATTTCGTTTTTTGAAATGTCGCCATTTTGCCAGGGTTTAAGAGCCCGTTCGAATCGAACAGGTACTTTGCCCGGAGCTGCCGATTGTCGGAGCGGAAACGTCCGCCTCCTTCGACTTGGTTGACGTGAGGATTAGCGACGCTCACGCCAATCTCACGACAGTAATCGATCATTTCATTGAGGTAGCGTTCCGTTCGATAGCGAACGATCGGTAGACAGCATGGTATGATTTGGCCGGTATCATTCTTGACCATCTCCATGTGGAACCAGAAATCGTTGCCGAAACGCGCGCGAATCAGCCGGAATTGCTCGCGTACTTGACCGGGGTCGAAATTACATTGCAAATAGGTGAGTGCCGGATCGGCTTTGATTGCCCAAAGCGTGGTGTGATTCCAAGTGTAATCGGTCAAGAGCGGACCGCGTCGCAGCTCTTGATACGGTTGCGCCCAGGTGACCTCGCCTCCGGATCCTTCTGCCTCTGCTGTTACCGTCGCTAGTTGTGGATCATCCACTTGGCAAAAAATGGTCGCCTTTCCTTCCCGGCAAATCTTTCGGACCGGGAGGAAGTAGCTCGGAATCGGCCATTCGAAGATGGTAACTAACCGCTTCCGAATGTCGTCATTTTGCGAAAGTCTTTCGCCAAAATCGTAGGCTTGAGAAAAAGTAGGAAAGGCAACTGCGATTTGAGCCCAGTCTCGGCGCGTTCCCAACGCCAGCCAGATCTTGGTAATAATCCCGTTGGTTCCCCATGAGTGAAGGATTTGGTGCACTTCCTCCCCGGAGAAATGTAGGAGTCGCGGCTCCTTCTCCATCGTTAGCATCTCGATGGCGCGCACCGTTTGATTGTCTCGTAACGCGCCGTAAGTAATCGATCCGATGCCGCCGGAGCCGCCGGCGAGAAAGCCGCCCACGGAAGCTTTCACATAAGTGCTCGGGTAACAGCGCAGTTCCCAACCGACTTTGCGGGCCGCTGTTTCGATTGCTCCAAGGCGCGCACCCGGTTCGCAGACTGCGACACCGTCGGCCTCGATCGCAAGGATCTGATCCATCGGTGCGAGATCCAACACAATGCCGCCCTCCAGAGGAACCGCCTGGCCATAGTTTCCGGTACCCGATCCGCGGACCGTCACGGGAATACTTTCAGTGAAAGAATAACTGACCATCGCTCTGATCTCTTCAACCGAGCGCGGTTGAACAATCACTTCCGCCCGCTTGTCATCCAGCAGCGGCTTAAGTATGGGTGAATACCAGTAAAAGTCCTTCGATAACCTTTCGACGGCTTGGGGTTCCCGGATTATCGCATCCGTTCGGCCAAGGCGTATTGCGAGTTCAGCAATTTGGGACTCAGTCATCGGTTGTTTGAACGCCAGATTTCGAATCGCTTGATCATGTTGGGATGAGAGAACAGAGAGGAATAACAGAGTTCCGCTTCGATTGGGCCGACGACTTCGCAATGCATATCGCTCTTGGCGACGAACTCGCTGGCTGATATGTAGATCTGGTTACAATGGCGAGCGGCGTGCTCGATGGTCGCGCCATAGACCACGCGGTCGAGACCCGCCCAAAGGATCGCTCCCATACACATCGGGCACGGTTCACAAGTGGTGTAAAGTGTGTAGCCCCTGAGGAGATGGTTTTTGATTCGTCGGCAAGCAAGCCGGATGGCATTGACTTCGGCGTGACAAGTTGGATCGTTTTTTTGCGAGGCTTGATTGACTGTTCGCACGAGCATCTGCCTAGACTGAGTATTTACGACCATGGCTCCAAATGGTACGGGCCGATCTGTGGCCATGGTTCGTTCAGTGAATCGGATCAGACTAATCATCTGCTCTTGATCAAACGTTGAGCTTGCGAGCGGCTTGATTTCTGAGGTCGCCATGGGTGTGCAGGTCGGAAAGAGCAGATTTTGTTCCTGGATGTTGGCGCGACGCACCCTCCGATCTATGGAAAACTCCACGCGTTCCGGTGTCCGAAGCCTTCTATTCAATCGACGGGTTTGTGCGCTATTGTGCCCTTAATATGCGAGATGACGCACTCGACTCGAACCTTCTCGAATCGTCCATAAGGGAGGTTCGGCAAAAGATACTGACTAAGGAAATCGACATTCGGGTTCCAACCGAGATCGCCAAGACGCACCGTAATCTTTCTCCGGGTCGTAACACTTACCTCGCGACCAATAACGAAAACATCCAGCGACAACTCGATCAGCTTGAGTCACTCGATCATGTGCCGCTCGCCGGCGTCCCGATTTCCATTAAGGACTGCTTCGACGTCGCTGGTTATCCCACCACCTCTGGGTCTCGATTCTATCAGGAACGATCTGGGATTCGCACGGCTGATTCTGCAGTGGCCCAACAAGTACGCTCCGCTGGTGGGATCGTCACGGGGAAGACACATCTCAATCAATTGGCCTACGGTCTGACCGGCGAAAACCAAGATTTTGGAAACTGTTTGCAACCAGCCAATCCGACATTGCTCACCGGTGGATCCAGCAGCGGAGCTGCCGCCAGTGTTTTGGAAGGCTCAGCCATGTGCGCAATCGGGACCGATACCGGCGGCTCCATTCGATTTCCCGCGAGCCTCTGTGGGTTATGCGGTTTTCGAGCCTCTTTGGGAGTCGGTTCGTGGGAGGGAGGACAGCATCTGGCAAGATCGTTTGATACGATTGGATTCCTTTTTCGACATTTGGAAGATGCCCTTCTGCTCGGAGAAGCAATTTTTGAACTGCCAAGGCCTAAAGTAGTTCCGCGTTTCAATAACATCGGAGTAGTAGACGGAAATTTTCTCCGAGATGCGGAGCCGGAGGTGTTGGATGGCGTAGCGACTTGGGCCCGGCTTTTGGAGCAACGCGGATTCTCATTGGAGAACTTCGCACCGATCGATTGGGAAGAAGCGATCGAGATCTTCCGTCCGATCCAGGCCTCTGAAGCAGCAAAGTATCATGCAGGAAATTTCCATGAATTCGAGCCGGAGATTGGGGCGCGCCTCGAATGGGGAGCGAGTCTTGAGCAGAGGGAGTTGGATATGCTTCGAGAACGCCGCGATTTGTTCGTGCAACGAATGCAGCAGCTCTTTTCTCGTTACGATTTTTTGCTTTTGCCGACCGCCCCGATCGCCCGGCTGAAAAACGGAGTGGATCATCGGCCGGTGCGTGATCGGATCCTAAGTTATACGACTCCGGTGAGTGTTACTGGGTTGCCCTGTTTGGCGTTGCCCAATCGTGCGGGCGGAACTCAGCTGGTGGCGCCACCCGGAGCGGATCGAGAGCTGCTGGGCCTGGCGGCGGCGCTGGCGCCGCTACGCGCTGCTGCGCAGCGATGACACATGACAGACTGCCGATTTTGGTGATTGCCCCTTTTCGGCAGGGCGAAAACCCGACTTCGCAGAGCCTACGTCGCGGCCGCGTCTTTCGGTAAGCATGCCTTTCAAACTAGGGCGCGCCGAAGCTTGCGTAGGCGGCCTCGGCGCGCTGGAAAGCATGCGATGTCCGCTTGGATGGCTCGCGCCCGCATCGCCACCGCCGAATCCATTTGTCATTTGTCATGACTGCAACGCAGTTCGGCACGGCTGCTGCTATTTTTGCCATTGATGATCCGCAGTCTTTTCGCTCTTTGTTGTACCGGCTTGCTGCTGTTGGCCGGGTGCGACAAGACCCCCGAACCGCAAAAAACTTCTGAAACGCAGCTTACACCGATCCGTTTTCTTACCGATTGGTATCCCCAGCCAGAACATGGAGGCTTCTATAATGCTCTGGTCCGTGGCTATTACAAAGATGTCGGTCTCGACGTTACGATCGAGCCGGGCGGGCCAAATATTTATCCCACTCAGCGAGTTCCCGTCGGGGCGGGCGAGTTTGGTATGGCCTCCTCCGATGTTGTGCTCACGACGAATGCCGAGGGCCAAGACCTGGTGGCGATCGGAGCGACGATGCAATGGGATCCGCAAGCGATCATGCTGCATGCGGAAGATCCTGCGAATAGTTTTGCCGATTTAGAAGGCCGTACCATCGCGGCCGTGCCCGGTTCAGTGTGGTTTCGCTATCTCGTGAAGAAGTTCAATTTTCAGAACGTCAAAGAAATACCGGCGACTTTTACCATCGCTAATTTCTTGCACGATACCCAGTACATCCAGCAGATCTTTGTGACTTCAGAGCCATTCTTTGTGGAGCAGTCCGGTGGAGCTAAGCCGAAAATCTTACTCATCAAGGACACCGGCTACCAGATTTACCGGGTTTTCTTCACGACGAGGAGCTACCTGGAAAAAAATCCGGATATCGTCCGGAAATTTGTTGCCGCTTCGGTAAAGGGCTGGCGGGATTATATTCAGGATCCGAGTGCTGCGAATGCGGAAATCGCGAAGCGAAATCCGGAGATGAACGTGGAGCGGATGAAGTTTAGCTGGAAGGCGCTGAAAGACGGGGCGTTTGTTTACGGTTCTGATCCGAGCGGCGCCCTGACCGGGAAATTCGACCCCCAGCGTTGGAACGAGAATTACCAGATCTTACGAAGTCTGGGAGTCATTACCAAAGACATCGATCCGGCCCGATGTTATACGCTCGAGTTTACGAAGGGTTTATGATTGATCAGAGGCTGCCAAGTCCGGATCTGGTAGCACCAGCAGTATCAACACAATCCCGATACAGGCGAACATCCGGAACGCTGCATCCTGACCGTTCCAAATCTTTGATTGCCACATCAGGAACCACTCTCCACCCACAGACAAAAAAGCGACGAACCATTGGAGAAGACTGAGAGTTAGCCCGACTATTGCCGGACTCTTGGCTCGTTGAAAAATCGATGACGTGGATTTTAGATTGCGAAGACCATTGAAGGCTCCCCACCAGCAAAAAACGGCAGTAGCAGTTTCCCAGAGGACAATTGCTGCGTAAAAAATCGTATCCTCCAGGCCGGAAGTCAGAGCCCGCCATTTTCCATGGTTTTCAGGAAAAGTCGTATCCATGCTCAAAACGTGTTCTACGAAATGGTAGTTGGAATCGTAGTCGGTCAAATTGTTAAAAACGACCAGCGTGAGAAAGAAGGCAACCGCGGCGACGAGAGCTAGCTTGCAGAAGCGAAGAGTCATCGGGTCCGGAGACGAAGCATGATATATACCCCAGCAGCCCGGCTCGCCCTTCGGGCGAAAGACAGATGACAAATGACAAACGTGGCATCGCTTGTCCTTCGGAAGTATTTGTTATTTGGGATTTGTCATTCGCCCGAAGGGCAAGCCGGGACGCTGTTGCCGTTTAGCCAACGTGGCATTTTTTCGAATTATGTTAAGTATATTGGACATTAGTTTTCGGCCCAACTCTCTCGGTGCCAGGAGGTGCAGTTGAGCGCAATCGAAACACGTCTCAAGTCCCTCGGATTTCAGCTCCCAGACCCGCCGGCTCCAGGCGGCAATTATGTTTCATTCGTAGTCCAGGACCGGTTCGTTTTTTTGGCCGGGGTTATCTCGACCTGGAATGGTGAGCTGATTTCCGGCACCGTGGGAACCGATAAAAATATCCAGGACGGTTACGAAGCAGCGCGCGCTTGTGCTCTCATCCAATTGGCGAACCTGAAAGTGGCCCTTGGCGATTTGGATCGTTTACAGCGTATCATATCCTTGAATGGCTACGTGAATGCAGTTCCCGGATTCGCGGAATCTCCTCAGGTAATAAACGGCGCTTCCGATCTTTTGGTCGAGCTTTTTGGATCTCGCGGCCTGCATGCCCGCGCCGCGATCGGTGTCTCGGCGTTGCCGAAGAATGCGCTAGTCGAAATTCAGATGGTGGCGTTGGCGGCTACGCCGCTATGACAACGCCGCTACGCGGCTATGGCAAATAGCAGATGACAAATGACAGATGACCTTGGTGGCGAATGGGGGAGCCGCTTGCGGATCCCAGAAAAAATCCAGGATGAAACAACGCCCGGATCCCGATTCGATTTATCCGTTCGCCATCGGTCATTCGCCGGTTAAATGCGCGGATCCTCGCGAGACAATTTGTCATTTGTCATCTGTCATCTGTCATGGCTGCGTAGCAGCTCATGCCTGAATTTACTCTGACCGCCGCGTCAACCCATAACCGTTGGAATCGCGATCTGCTGCCTCAACTAACCGTTGGTTCCGATTCAGTGATCCACATTGAATGTTTGGATTCGAGCGGCGGGCAGGTCGGACCTGATTCGACTTTAGCCGACTTTCTGGTCATCGATCGCGACAAGATTCACACGCTGACCGGTCCGGTCTTGGTCGAAGACGCGCAGCCTGGTGACGTTTTACGGGTCGAATTTCTGAAAATTGCGCA
>WNFI01372363.1_pt1 | contig 10516 bp, 10 predicted proteins | sample 5400471 | NCBI WGS metagenome assembly WNFI01 (sample SAMN13153348, study PRJNA577476) | soil metagenome | isolation source: 100 cm saprolite on Douglas fir-dominated hillslope | place: USA:California | collected 2013-09-17 | reverse complement strand
TCAGATGACGACAACTTTCACGCTCTTCTCTTCAATACATGCAAATCAGTACCTTCTCTACGGAAAGCGACGTTCCATAATATTTGTGGACAATGGAGGCACAAAACCAGGTCCTACACGCGTATTCACGATAGTGCCGAGTGGATCGTGACGTAAAGATAATATGAAACCACCTTGCCATCAACATTTGGCGTTCCGAATCTACTCATGCTGATTGATTTATTAAAACTTTGTTGTACAAGTATGATTGATCCCGGTTCAACTTTGCTAAGCTCTGAGAGCGTCGTCCTATTCCGCACCACCGCAGTCCCCCCCAGGTCATGTAGTCAACTCCATCACAGAACCGAATCCTTTTCGTCGTACTGTTGTGTTTACCACCCAAGTGCAATCCCTAATGTATCGATAAACGCCTTGCTAATCTCATCTGGAAGGCGCACTTCATACAGATGGGCGTTCGACTTGAGGAAAGCTTGATCATAAGGGCACACAGGTGTTTGAGTAAGATTAAGATGGTAGAGTGGTAAGTAAGTGATTCCGAGGTGAGGTAAGAGCATGCTGAGTATGAGCGATTGGAATATGACTGGGTTGATGTAGAAGTAGTAATTCAAGATGAGTGTTTCGAATAACATTAAGATCCCCTCACCTTGGGAATTGTGGAAAGAGTACCATGGATCTTTGACTGGATCGTTCAAGGAGTCTGGATGCGTGTGGAAACCTAGCAGAGTATCTAGAGCTGACGAGGATTGAATTGATAGATGGTCGGTCCCGCATCTTCGTATGGCACCCCATTCGCCTCGCCAGATGAACCTCTTCGAATGCATGCCAGGATCAGACAGTATGATAACGAGCGTAGATACGAGAGTCGGAACCCAGACGTCTACAGTGGCACGAACGGCCGAGTAGATAATTTCCGCCGCAGAGACATCAAATGCACTGTTAAAGGTCGAATTGTAGAATGACTCGGGTATGACATCTTTAAAATGATGTACGTATTCCAGTTCCCAATCTCCGATTTCTGGATTACGAAGGCGAAAAGGTCTTGGATATTTCGAGTTCTTGTCGCCTAGATCTTGCATATAGCTCCACGTAGGCGCAAGGACGGGAGCCCTTGACAAGATGACCACGTCCGCACCTCGGACAGAAGATACCCAGTAGCTCTCAGACTCGCGAATGCCAGTGATATGAGAGACGTATGGCTCATTGTGTCGTCTGTGCTTTCGATTTCTTGTAGGAAACAGGGAATAGGTACGAACATAACGAAGGATGGAGACATGCCGCCGATCAGGTGGGAGGAGTTTCTTCCGATCGGGATGCTCCATGGGGTTCGGTAAGGGGTTCTGGGGAGAAAGCGGGATGGAAGAAGTGCGGAGGCATATAGGGTGCCAATTACAGAAGTCGGCACCTGGACAGACCGAATTGTCCGGGTCTGTGGGGATGGGGTATTGGTCCAAAAGAAGATTGTGGAGTGCATGCTGTGAACGATCACCAAGTAAGAGTATGGTCTTTCCGTAAAGATGCGAGCATATCGAGTCTTTCGAGTCCTCCATGTCGTATTCGGAAAGCGAGACATTGGTGAAGTGGCAGTCTGTCGCAAGTAAGGGGTCTCCGAGACCATGGTAAGGAAGATAGCACTTAATACCACGTTGGAGAGAGAGTTCTCTGTCTATCACGTCCTTGTGACGGGGAATAATACGACTAGATACAACTTCAAGAGCGCGCACGCTGACGTTCGTCGCCAATTGGGAGAGTTCGTGATACAGTCCGGAAGAGCGTAGATCCAGGGTACGATGATGAGTTCCAAATGAATGAGGCGAGCGTCGTGTTCCGGTCCATATCAACAGCGAAAGAGCTATACATATCAACCATATTGAGCGAGAGCGACCCTTGAGCACTGAGCGACGCGTCTGCATACGTGTTGATGAGATGAAGTGAAGTGGGCGTGTGAATTTCGGCTTCAAGCGAGGATATAATTCTCCGATCGAGATTATCCCTCGTTCAACAAGACCAGTGAGGCAGACTTCTTGTTTCGTCGAGGTCGATTCTGACATAATATTTATAGTGTGCGGAATACTCGGTCTTTTGCTCCATAACCAAGAAGAAGACGTTGCTCCGGAGATTTGCGAGGGACTGAGCCTATTGCAGCATCGAGGTCAGGATGCTTGCGGCATCATCACCTGTGGTCATAGGGGAAAATTCTACCAGTGCAAGGCTAACGGAATGGTGCGTGATGTTTTTGACCAGAAGAGCTTGTCGACGTTGATTGGCGGAATGGGTGTGGGCCACGGTGAGCACATGAGCTAGTTTGTTCACGTCCGCCTCCACGACCTAATGCCTCAACATCATACAGTCAGATATCCCACTGCGGGCTCATCAGCATACTCTGAAGCCCAACCGTTCTACGTCAACTCGCCGTACGGTATCGTTTTCGCGCATGTACACTCCGTCATCCCATCGTCATCGACTAAAAATTGATGCAGCTTCTGTCATTAGAATGGTAATCTGATCAATACTCGAGAACTTAAACGCTTCCTTGACGCGGAGGCGCATCGGCATATCAATACAGACAGCGATTCTGAATTGCTGCTGAACGTTTTTGCGAATAACCTTCAGAAGACGGGCAAGTTCCGCACCAATGAGGAAGATATTTTCACGGCCATCCGTGGTCTCATGCAGCAAGCAAACGGGGCGTATGCTTGCGTTGCGATGCTGGCAGGCTTTGGATTAATTGCATTCCGGGACCCTAACGGAATAAGGCCAGTTGGGATGGGTATCCGAAGGCATCTTTTGGGGAAACAGGATTACATTTTCGCCAGTGAAAGTGTCGTAGCGGATGCCTCTGGCTTTACTGAATGGGAAGATGTTAAGCCAGGTACGAGAAGACCTTTTTGCAAATCTGTGGGTCCAGGATATTGATTCATTTCTTAGGTGAAGCAATTATTATCACCCGGGAGCACGTGGTTAGACGTCACTTGGTGCCAAATGCTAAATTCGCTCCAGATATTTTCGAATATGTCTATTTTTCTCGACCCGATTCTGTCCTCGATGGCGTCAGCGTATACCGAAGCCGGATGGCGATGGGGGAGCTTCTGGCCGAAACAGTTAAACGAGTACTCGAGGAGAAGGAGATCGAGGTTGATGTTGTCATCCCAGTATGTACTTCACTGTATCTCCAGTAAATCGAACGCATGCTAACCAGCTGGGTACCAAGGTTCCTGATACCAGTCGAGTGGCCGCCTTGGAACTAGCTCAGAGGCTGAAGATACCCTACAGAGAAGGGTTCGTGAAGAATCGGTACGTTGGGAGGACATTCATCATGCCTGGGCAGCAAGCTCGCAAAAAAAACGTACGACGAAAGTTAAACGCAATGGCTTTGGAGTTCGTGGACAAAGCCATTCTTATCGTTGACGGTAGGATTCATTGCTGCTTGGGTGACCCGAAACCTCAAGTTCTGTCATCAGATTCTATTGTCCGAGGGACAACCTCAAAAGAGATCATTCAAATGGCCAGAGATGTGGGCGCCAAGAAGGTACTGATTGCGTCTTGTGCTCCCCCAATCCGGTGGGCCCCTATCCTTGTATGTTACCACTCAGTATTCACCAATTCTTAGGTTCTCGAATGTGTACGGAATCGATATGCCATCACCATCTGAACTTGTTGCTTACGGCCGAAATGAGGAACAAATTGCCAAAGCAATAGGAGCGGACTTAATCATCTTCCAAACACTCCCAGATCTCGTTGCATCAGTTCAGCAATTCAATATTGACCTTAAGGCATTCGACTGTTCCGTCTTCACTGGGGAATACGTGACCGGAGGCGTAGATGGGGAGTATCTTCGTCACATCGATCAGCTACGGAGTGATGGTGCCAAGCAAGAGGCTGTTAATGGACTTTCTCGTCAGAAATCAGACGTGAACCAGACTGGATTGACTTGTAATAGACTTCTGAACGGAGCAGACGAGACGATTGGTTTGCATAACAGCTGGAGTGCGACACCGATAAGTGAACTTACAAATCGCACTATTGTGTCATGATTTGTTTCTGGCCCTCCATAACTCTGGAGTTTCACGCTTGCCTAATGATATATAATATGAGTGTGTATGCGTAGTTTCATATGATGTTAGTACAATGGACAAAATTATTCCTCGTCGCTATCAGTGTCGTCGCTGAGTTCATCCAGTTCTGCGGCTTTCTGGCGCTCGTTGACGCCAGCAGAAAGATTGATGGAGGAAGAATCAAGCCCCTTTGAAGCGAGTAGTCGTTGCCCTACGAAGTCGGTTAGTATTCCGCAGGAATGGCCAGAAAAGAGCTCGCATACGGATGAGAGCATGGATACATTCTTGAGTTTTCCGTTCAAGCTTTGCCAGTTTTTTCTCCATGTCTCTCTTAAGGTCCCAATTGGGCCTTTTTGGGGCAATGTTGAACAGATCCTGAGCACGCCAGTCAATAACGCCACAAATCTACAAGTAAAGCAAGTCCACGACTGACAAGTTCCTGTGCCCGTCGCTCTTCATCCTCAGTAATGATCTTCATGGCCAATCCTTCAACAGCATCCTCCATTGTGTCCTTCTCTTCACTTCTGGCTCCATGCTTTCTGAACATTCGCGTTTCAGGATCATAATTCCGCTGTTTGAAGACAAATGTATGATTCCTTCGTGAAGCCCAGGTTTAGAGCAAGGGTCGAGCCTGGTTGAGCTAACTACTAACCCTTGACCTCCCTCGGATGCCTCTCCCTGTCCAAGCCTTCGATTGCGAAGGGCGATGAGTCGTTCTTTTCGTGCTTCCGAAGTAGCAGTGAGTGACATGGAGAACTCCGAAGTCGGCAAAGTCCCTATTTAAATTGACATATCACTACTAGTTCTGGTGTAACCGCCAACAAGAGAGTTGACCAGCGATGGCCGAACGTTCGGGACGTTTAAAGTCCCTTGCTGAATATGCTATGAGATCGATCATGGCTAACATAGAGACTATCCACGACTTAGGAGATATGCCCTACCGTATCGCTAGACCGATCCTTATGCAATGCCAACCAGATCAATTGCTGGAGATTGAACGTAATTCACCAGTAAGCCCTTTCACGTTGGCGAAGAATTCGTATCTCCTCAACGACTATCCCTCAGCATCTGAAGGCAGACGATCAAGGTTCGTTGCCCCAGAAGTGATCCCCATGACAAGCCACACTGACCCGCAACAAATGTAGAAGTATGGGAAGAGATTTGCGTGCGACAGTTCGATATCCAACGGGACAAATCTGGTTTCACCCCCCCTAAATCATGGCGTAAATTCCATATGGTTTGTTCCGTTCATTTTCCGGGTGTTCACCGTCTCATGCTGGAGTTTCCGAATAGGTCGAAACAGCTCGGCGAAAGAAATTGGAGGAAGAAGCTGGTCTTCGTATCCGAACCAAATACCAGGAACTTGAGGCCCAGAAGCAGGAAAAGCGTCTCGTCTTTACAGGAGGCTCGATTCCGCCAATGAAAAGACTCCGAGTGAATGGGTGTAAGTCGATCCCCTTTTGGCATACAACAATTCTAAGCAAAGGTTGCTCACAGGGGGAAAGAGTTCAGCTCCTAGATCACTTTTTGAAAAAGCACGTTCTGAGACGGCTCGTCATGCTGGCATTTTTGCTGCAAGGTCTAAGCCATTTGCATCAGGTCGACTCAGCAGACCTTTGGCGCGCCCATCAGCACCAGTTGATAGCAATGCTGTTAAGCCTTCTGTGCAAACTAGCCCTGTTATCCTTAGGAGTCATCCTCTGCTACCTCCCGCTTCAAATTCCGGGATAGTTGTCACCTCGACAACCTTGAAGAGGCCTCCGGATTCATCCTCAAGTTCTTCTCATTCAAGCATTGTGGGGTCGTCGCCCCCAACGGACCTTCCATATCCACCACCGCAGCCTGGAAGGCCCTTGCGTACACACCATTCGCCTCCCGCTTTGAGTCCCTTATTTATGCCGAAGCATCGGACGCTCTCACAACTCCCATCTCGCGCTCGCTGAGTCGCCATGCTAACATCGTCTGCTTCTCAGCTCCCTTGATTTTGTTGGATCACTGTATTTGTTTCTTAGCACTTAAGTTTACGCCGATGCTATATGCTACGTCTTCATCTAGCTTTTCGGTTCGTATTTCTGCATTACTCAGACGTTTTCTTTTTGCTATCCCTGCAATGTCATTGTTGTACTGTATATATCACATTATATTGTCAAACCCGCGGCCGTTCTGTGCGTCTACGGTATATGCCAACTTACCCCAACCAGACCTCATCCAAGTAATCCAACACCTAATGGATCAAATCTTACGTCGTGTACTTGCGGTGGGTAAGAAGTCGAGTCACCCTCGGGGATTTCTCTGGGAGGTGGTATTTGCTCGTGCATCATTTGGGGTTTGGCGGATGATTGCTCCAGTGAAGATGATATGTTAGGTGCCGGAGAAGTTCTAGACGATGACATCGAAGAGTGAGTCACAGCTGGTGGAATTTGCCACGGTGACGCATCGCGTAGTGGCGCGGGGTTTGAAGATGGCAAGCCAGATACCTCAAGCGACTCGTCGTTGGCTTGCGAAGGTGATAATGAAGTGAACATCAGCTCTTGAACCAGTCGTTCATCCGCCGTCGATGGCTTCGTATCCGACCCACGGGTGACAATATTACTTGTAGACCATGGATCTTCAAAGTCCAGCGGTAGAGGATTCTGGGATGGTGACGGGCGATTCGAGCCGGATAACCGGGTTCGTCTCGGCACGTATGATGGAGGCCGTGGGGATGTAGAGCCACTTCCCCAGGGAGAATCATCCATGTCGGAATACCCCCTGACCGTCGCGGTTTCGGGTAGTTCCTCACTCCTCACCCTCCACCCGGCCGGGCTTCTTCCTGGTGAGCCACCGCCACCACCTAATAGCTCCTTTGCCGCGCCATCGTAAGCCTCCTGCATGGCAGAGAATGCGGCACTGGCATTAGACGAGAATTGGGTCCACATGGACTTCATACCTCCGCTTGATAATCCAAATGCTCCGGTTTGCTGCTTTCGGTTTGGTGTTAGCGAGATGGGACTAGGCAAGGCCGGTGGAGAACTAGATATAGGAGCTTCTACCAAGTCTTGGGGAGCTGCTGAAGTTAGCTGGGTGTGAGCTGGAAACGGAACGTTTCTATTTGCATGGGATTGTGGGGAGGGAGTACGGAGCATGAGGGATAGAGAAGATGATTGGCGCAACGGGGGGCTTGATGATGTTGATTCGTCGTGCGCATCTGCAGGGGAGAATGGTGAGATGCGATTTATGACAGGATCATCCATGCCTCCATCAACCGGTCCTATAACATCGGCTCCGATATCTTGACCATCCATGATACGTCCGTTCATCTCCTCATCGGTTCGCCCGTACAATTCGTGCCAAAAACGCACATCTTTTGGGTTAGGTACAAGAACACCCATGTCGGAGGAACGGTTGTCTTTCATATCCAAAGACGAATCGTAGTTTGAGTTTAGAAGTAATTTCTTCTCAGACTCGGAATTCAGAGAATCCCATAAGGACTGCGTGGATGCGATGGCCGGTTTCATAGCGCCATCAACTGGTAATCGTCTATCGCGCTCATTGTTAAATAAGAACGTTCCAAACTGACATGAGTAGACATGATAATGCAGCCTCTCCAAGAAGCGTTCGTTGAATTCGAACCGCTTTGGGTACTGGCGTTGGATTTGCCGGACACATTCAAGGAACTGGTGGAAAACAGGGCTTGTCTCCTTGAGATGCGAAGGAGAGACAAACTTGTTTTGGACAGACGCAAGGAAGGCTTGAGGTCGATCTCCATCATTGCTTGGTGTCAGGAAGAATTTTTCTGAAGAAAGGTGGCCACACCGATCCAGGAAGCGATGCCCGAAGGACACCCAATCCTTCTCGATCAAGACTTGGAAACCGCTATACGTGCGATAGTGTGGATCCAAGCAAAGCTGGGAAAGGCTGGAAAGTTGGGCGGTCCGGTCCCATCCGTCGGAGCAATGAATCAGTACGTGCGAGGAATTGACGTGGATATTTTTGATGATAATGGCGGCACCATCCAAGAGAGCCGAAATATGCTTTAGCCACCCCGACCGTCTGAGGCTTTGACGGTCCAACGTGCCAAATTTCCTTTCATCTCCTCGTTCGATTGGGCCAAGTACTGAAACCGATGCATCAGCTTCACGTAGTACATCCACCACTTTGGCAAGTGAGTCTCGCATGACGTGAATGTTCTCCACTCCGAGATAAACCTTTTTCCCATCCTTGTAATAATCCATATTTTCAGTTCCTCCACCTCGTACTACATTGGCGACTCCGCTTGTACCAGACCTAGCATCTATGATGAGATTGGTCGCCGTCGCACCATATACTGTTGAGCGTTGGGGAACACTCGTGAAAGGAGAAGCCGCAGCGTGATGTGATTGGAAAATCGCTTCGATCAGCTTTTCATCTTGCATTGAACGGTTATTGGTTAGACCGACAGTCGGTTGACTAGAACGTGTAATAGAGGCCTGACGTATAATGTATTGTCAGTCACTCTAGAAAGAGATGAAGGATAAGATGAAGATTTACATGATTGTTCCAATGAAGATAAACCAGAGTAGGTATACGTGCTTTACTGCGATACCTGGCCCCGTATGAAAGTACAGTGTCACTGATTTTAGTGGGGACCACAAGAAAGGCAGGATATGTTGAGCAGAACTGAAACGGAACAGTTAGCTCCGTTAATCGTTCCGTGGACTATCGAAACTTACTCCGTAGTCTTTGTTGATGTCCGTGAGGCGCCAAGCTTTCGTCCGGGTTCCTACTCCCATTCTAGCGAATTCCTGACGAGGATGATACATAGACCACCCATCGGTGGTATCGAATGGTGGGTTCGGCTGGTAGAAGTATGCGTAAAGGCTTGTTACCGATGCTAGGTTGATGTCCTTCAGTCTCAACTTTCAAGGCTACTATTGTGCCCTGGCATTGAAACCTACTGGCAACAGTGAGCTCCTTAACACTCTCAAACACGTCCATCGCATCCCTCCCCTTCGTAAAAACAAACGTGAAGTATTCGAAAGTTCGTGATCCGAATGCCAGGGGAGATTGGCCATATAGGGATAAGGGAAGCCGTGTCACAGTAGTGATCATCGGGTAAGGTATCTGTTCCGAAGCATTCCATCATAGACGATAGAGTTAGACGCAGTGGGACACATACCCAGACCTCTTGCTCTCCACCCCCTCCCACATACTTGAATATAAGATGATGTGCAGTTAAATGGAGCGTGCCTTCAGCGCGCAACCCTGCCTTGCTGTATTGCACCCGCTCTACCTGAATGCACGCGTTACGCTATGCATTATGTAACCAAAGGAGACAATGCTTGCATACTTTGGCGATGCGTATAGAATCCATTTAAGCAATGTTGTATATGATCGAGTGAAATGTAACGGAAACAAACCAATGCGCGTTCTCTTGTCTGACGGAGCTTGCCAGGCGTTTGTCCCCACCAGAGTTATTACGTAGCAATGCCGCACAGAAGTAAGGGGAGATGGGCCGTAGATCCAAATGAGTACCACAAGTCATCTTCTATGACCATTACTTGGGATGAACTACCTGGCTGGGTGGGAGATCTGGGTCCCTCATGAACATCCATTGGCTGCACCGGCTAACATTCCTATGGTTGCTTAGATGAAAGATAACGAGTACATTCGCACGTAAGTTGATAGTCACATCCATTCTCATCTTATTGTAAAACCTCCTTGATCCCCTTAATTTGAGTAGCGGATACCGAAGGTAGAATGGTTATTTCATCAGACATCGGTGACGTCTGAAGTGCATCCGTCAACGTCTCAGGGAACTCAGATCACTCGAGGCCTGTTTTTTCTCCATATTTGGATATTTTCACAATGAGACGATCAATATTCACTCTCATCTCTGGGGAGCTGCGTTGTTTACTTTTCTCGCTCTCGCGACGTACCCATGTTTCCTTGCCACCCATGCAAGTGTCACTTGGAGGGACATAGCATCTATCTCCGTATTCCTTTGTGCTGCTGTATTTTGCCTTCTGTCAAGTGCGATGTTCCACTGCTTTAGTTCTCATTCGCGGGTGATCTCCAAACGTTGCAACGCCCTTGATTACTCAGGTATCGTTGGTGAGTTTGGGCGTTTACCCTTAGGACAAATTCTCCTCCTAACATAGCTACCTTCTCCTGCATATTCCCGAATGCAGCCCTTATCGTAGGGTGAGCTCTTCTAGTTGCAGCCCCGAAATCCGTGCTTGTAACTCACTTGCCGAGCCTTGCATAGGTCCTTCTTTCCCACCCTTCACTTTGGCTTTTTTTGCCAACCAATGCTCCATCACCTATACTTAACAGGAATCTGCAGCGCAGGTATCTGTACGTTTCTATCTTCATCTGTTATCTGTGATACTGAAGCCTTATGTGACACTGAATAACAGTGGCAGCCTATGTTGTACTTCATCCTTCATATTCTACTCCGATGTATCGATGGGCGCGAACAGTTGTGTTCATTGCTCTGGGATTTG
>WNFI01372252.1_pt1 | contig 10516 bp, 11 predicted proteins | sample 5400471 | NCBI WGS metagenome assembly WNFI01 (sample SAMN13153348, study PRJNA577476) | soil metagenome | isolation source: 100 cm saprolite on Douglas fir-dominated hillslope | place: USA:California | collected 2013-09-17 | reverse complement strand
TGATGACGCCGTTTTCCGCCAAGCGAAAGCACGTGGAAAACGTATCGTAGCGGTGACCGGAAGGCGCAGGGCATTCCCGGCGAGGTCGAACTGTTCGTCTACCGCCGCTCCTACGAGGCCGGCGACACCGGCGTGCTGCTGGAAGGACTGAAGAAATCCCATGCGGCGAGTTTCGGCACGGAGCTGCAACTGGCCGCGCCGGTGATCTCCAGCATGTGGCGCGACGTTTCGATCTTCAACGAGATGGGCATTCCTTCGATTACCTACGGACCGCCGCGCAACTTCAAGGGCCAGTCGATGACGGTGGACGACATCGTCCGCATCGCCGAAATCTACGCCAATCTGGCCATCGAGGTCTGCAACAGGGTGAAGCTGACCAAATAGCTTCTCCCGGCTTTTGATCTTCGGCCGCGCCGCGTCTATAGGAAGGGTCCGCTTCACGAGTCCGCCGATGACCAGGTCGATTACCTACACCGCTCTGCCGAATATTCCGCTGGTGCAGCCGGGCGACGACGTCTGCGCGATCATCAAGGCCGGACTGGCGGACGCGGAGATCGTTTTGCAGGACGGCGACGTGATCGTCATCGCCCAGAAGATCGTCTCGAAGTCGGAAAACCGCTACGTCGATCTGGCGCGGATCGTGCCGTCCGCCATGGCGCAAGAACTGGCTGAAGTGACAGGCAAGGATGCCCGCCACATCGAGGCCGTGCTGGCCGAATCCTCGGAGGTGCTGCGCGTCAAGAAGAATGTGATGATCGTCGCGCATCGCCTCGGATTCGTGATGGCCAATGCCGGCATCGACGAATCCAACATCGCCCATAGCGAAGGCTCCGGCCAGGTGCTGTTGCTGCCTGTCGACCCTGACAAATCCTGCCGCGAGATCAAAGCGACGCTCGATCGGGATTTTGCCGTCTCGATTGGCGTCATCATCAATGACAGTTTTGGTCGGGCGTGGCGCAACGGCGTCGTCGGCGTCGCGCTGGGTGCGGCCGGCATCTCGTCGCTGCAGAACCTGATCGGGTCGCCGGACCTGTTCGGCCGCGCGATGAAGGTGACGGAAGTAGCCGTTGGCGATGAACTCGCCGCGGCGGCGTCGCTGGTGATGGGACAGGGCGCGGAAGGGCTGCCGATCGTCCACGTCCGCGGCTTCCGGAACCGCGCCCCGGAGAATGATGCGGCCGCGCTGATCCGTCCGAAGGACATGGACATGTTTCGCTGAACAAGGACAAGCAGATGCCGGCGCCGAATGTCGTCTTCGATGAAACAAAAACGGTCGTCGCGATCTGCGGCGGCGTAGGCGGCGCCAAACTTGCGCTCGGCCTGCAGCATCTTCTCGGCGAGCGGCTGACCGTGGTCGTGAACGTTGCCGACGATTTCGAGCATCTGGGGCTGCGGATATGTCCCGATCTCGATACGGTGATCTACACACTCAGTGGCTTGAGCGACGAGGTCCGTGGCTGGGGCCGGGCCGGCGAGAGCTGGAATTTCATGGAGGCGGCCAGGCAACTCGGCTGCGAAAGCTGGTTCGCGCTCGGTGATCGAGATCTTGCCCTTCATGTCGAGCGGACGCGGCGCCTTGCTGCCGGCGAGAGCCTGACCGGGATCATCGCACGCATTGCCAGGACGCTGGGAATCGCGCCGCGTCTGCTGCCGGTGACCGACGATCAGATCCGGACCAAGGTCGATACCGACATCGGCATCCTCGATTTCCAGCGCTATTTTGTCGAACACCGCTGCGAGCCGGCGCTGCGCGGCATTTCGTTCGAGGGCGCCGAGACCGCGCGGCTCAGTCCCCCGGTCAGGGCGGCGCTGTCGTCGCCAGAGCTCGGCGCGATCGTCATCTGTCCCTCGAATCCCTATCTCAGCGTCGATCCAATCCTGGCGGTGCCGGGACTTCGCGACGCGATGACGCGCAGCGGCGTCCCTATCGTCGCGGTGTCTCCGATCATCGGCGGCCGGGCCATCAAGGGGCCGACCGCCAAAATCATGAACGAGATGAAGATCGAGACGACCTCCGCCTCGATCGCGAAGCACTATGCCGGCCTGATCGACGGCCTGCTGATCGACAGCGGTGACGCTGCGGACGTCTCCGGCATCGCGACGCGCGTGCATGCCGTGCCGACGTTGATGACCGATCTGCCGTCGCGCATCGCGCTGGCCCGTGAGGCGCTCGCCTTTGCAGGGCGCCTGTCCAGCCGGTGACGCGGCGATCGCCTCGTTTTCAAACGGTGAAATCCGTCGATCGGAACGGCGCACCGCGTCGCTCGGCGTTGACTCGCCCGCCGTAAGTTGCGACAATAAATGAAACACTGTACCGATATTTGCACAGGGCCTGACACGATGTTGTTGAACGAAGCGCGGCTCGACGAAATCCTCACCAGAGAATCGCTGGACGCGGTGATCGGGACATCCCCGGAAAACGTGCTTTACCTCAGCGGCTATTGGGCGATGTCGCAGTGGGTGCGCCGCGGGCCGCAGGCCTATGTGCTGCGTCCGCGCAAGGGACGGGGCGAGGCGGTCGTGGTCACCAACACATCCTTGCTGGACCTGGTCGCCGATCAGGATATCGCCGCGGACGTCCGCCGCTATTCCTATTTCAAGACTGACGTCGACGAGACCGCGACGCTCAGCGCTGCCGACGTGCGCCATATTGGGTTGTTCACCAGCGAGGCGTTTGCCGGGCCGGTGGAGGCGCTGGCCGCCTCGATCAAGGAACGAGGCCTCGCCAGATCACGGATCGGCATCGACGAAATCGGCATCACGCCGCAATGCATGGAGCAGCTGGTGGCGGCGCTGCCGGACGCCACGTTCGTGCGGGCGTTTGCGCTGATGGAGAAGGTCCGCGCCATCAAGACGGCGGACGAGATCGTCCGGTTACGCCGCGCCGCCAGCATTTCCGAGCAGTCGATCGAGGCGGCGTTGAGCGCCGCTGTGGTCGGCATGACCGAAATCGAAATGGCACGGGTGTTTCATGGGCGCACCACCGCTCTCGACGGCGTGCCCGTCACCGGCTGCATTGGCTTCGGCGATCGAAGTGCCATGAGCAATGTGCAGCCGTCGTCGCAGGCCTTGAAGATGGGCGACGCAATCCGCTTCGACGTCGGATGCCGCTACAAATATTACCGCTCGGATATCTCGCGGATCGCGGTGATGGGTGAACCCTCGTCGAAATTGCGGCTGTATCACGAAGCGCTCTACAAAGGCGTGCAGCGCGCCTACGAGATCCTCAAGCCGGGCCTGAAGATCTCCGAACTGTTCCGGCAGGTCGTCGACACCGTTCAGCAGGAAGGCATCCCGCATTACAACCGCGGCCATGTCGGCCACGGCATCGGCATCGAAGGCTACGATCCGCCGAACATCGCCGGCGATTCAAAGGACGTGTTCGAGGAAAACATGGTGATCTGCATCGAGACGCCGTATTACGAACTCGGCTTCGCCGGCCTGCAGGTCGAGGACATGATCCTGATCACCAGGGATGGCGCCGAATCGCTGATGGCCCGGGATGGTAAATTGCGGGTGCTCGCCTGATGCGCCTTGCAGGCGTGCGCGCGCTGATCGATTGCGGCTGCAATGCCACGAGAAACCAAGGAAATCTGTCATGAAGTTCTCGGTGTGTTTGTCGACCGGCTACGAAGGCCTCGCCTATCCGATTCCGTTCTGCGCGCCGCAGGATCTCGTGAAAACGTCGGTGCTCTGCGAGAAGCTCGGCTACGACGCGGTGTGGGGTAACGACCACATGACGACGCAAAATTATGTGCGCGAGTTATTTCCGGATTCGCCGCCGAATTTCTACGAGCCGCTGATTACGCTGGCGATGATCGCACAGGCGACCACCAGGCTGCGCGTCGGCACCGCGCTTTTGGTTTTGCCGATGCGCGAGCCGGTCTATCTCGCCAAGCAGATCACGACGATCGACCAATTGTCCGGCGGGCGCTTCATGATGGGCGTCGGGCTCGGAGCTTACCGCGAAGAGTTCGAAGCCTGGGCTGGCGACAAGGCCAAGACCTATCGTCGCGGCGACATGATGGACGAGGGCCTGAAGGCCCTGCACACCCTGCTGACCGACAAGGTCTCGACCCATGCGGGTCCGTATTACGCGTTCAGCAACGTCGAGCTGTTTCCCAAGGCGATCCAGAATCCGTTCCCGCTTTATATCGGCGGCCACAACATGGCATCGATCGAGCGCGCCGCGCAGGTTGGACAGGGCTGGTTGCCGGGCTGGCGTCCGTTCAATGAGATCGATGAGCGCATCAAGCAACTGAAGGACCGCGCCGCCGAACTCGGCCGTGATCCAGGCGCGATCGAGATCGCGCCGCAGTTTTCGCTGCTGCTCGGGAAGACCAATGAGGCTGCCGAAACGACCTACATGCAGAGCGGTCTCGTTCACCACCGTGTGTCGCTCGCCTATACCGGCCGCGATCCGAAGCATCAGGTAACGGCGAATCTCGTGGGATCGCCAGCCTCGGTGATCGAAAAGATCCAGACGCTGCGCGCCATGGGCGTCGATCATTGCGCGGCAATGGTGGTCGCCGTCAACTCGCTCCAGGAATACAACGAGCAAGTGCAGTATTTCGCCGAAGAGGTGATGCCGCACGTCAGATAGCGCGCGAGCATTGACGCTCTGGCGCGCTGCAATTCAACAGTCGAAGGATAGCACGATGTCAGAGACCAGAACAGTTGCGGCGATTGGCGGCACCGGCGCTGAAGGCAGCGGCCTCGCGCTGCGCTGGGCCAATGCCGGCCATCGGGTCTTTATCGGTTCGTGGGATGCCGCCAAGGCCCAGGCCACCGCGGATGAACTCAATGCCGTCCTCGGCAAGCCTGCGTTGTCCGGCAAGAGCAACGCCGAGGCAGTCGAGCTCGCCGATATCATCGTGCAATTCCCGGATGCCGGCATTGCCATCACCGGCCTGGAATGAGATCTTCGGCGCGGCGTCGGCGTCGGGTTGGCCCGCTTCTCGCATTAGGACGACAGAATAGATATATTCGCGCTCCATTCTAAGGCATCGGCAACAGACATCTGACATGAAACCGCTCGCGATCATCATTCCCGTCAAGTCACCTCGGGAGGGAAAATCCAGGCTCACCGAAGTCTTGCGGGCGGACGATCGCTATCAACTCAATTCGCAGCTGTTGACGCATACGCTCGACCAGGTCGCGCGGATGGTCGACATCGCCGACGTCTATGTCGTCAGCAAGTCGCCCGACGTTCTTGCGGAAGCGGAGCTGCGCGGTTTCACCGCATGTCCTGAATCGGACCTTTGCGAGCTGAACAAAGCCATTACGCTGGGCGCCAAACAGGCTGAGGCTCGCGGTGCAACGGAGATCATGGTTCTGCCGATCGACCTTCCCTGGCTGTCGTCAAGTCGCTTGCGACATCTGGTCGATGAGTTTCGAGCCGATTGCGACGCGATGATCGTTGCCGACCGCGCCGGTGATGGCACGAATGTGTTGCTGTGGCGTCCGATCGAAACGGCGAGCTTTAAATATGGCATTGGCAGCGCAACGAGGCACGCTGATGTCGCCAAAAACCTCGGCTATCGCGTCGTGATACGCCAGGATCGGCACCTGTCGTTCGATCTCGATACACCGCAGGATCTGAAAATCTGGTCGCGCAGCGAGGCCCCGCCCCGCCACTCGGCAACGCGCCAAATCGACCCGACGGTGAGTTAGGCGCCGACCGGACGCGCGACGCGGCGCTTTGGCGCCGGAATTGGCGTCACCTTGGCGACCGGCTTGCGCTGCGGCGCCGGCTGAACCTTCCTGGGCAGGAAAATCCCCTCATCGATCCGGGCGCCAAGCCGCCGTGAGGCGTTGTTGGCGGCTTCGACCACCAGCTTGATGACGCGGCTGCGCTCTTTCTTGGTCAGTCCCGAACTCGGCACGCCGCCGCTCAGCGCGCCGATCGCCCGGTTTTCGGAATCGCGGACGATGGCACCAGCGGAATAGACGCCATAGCGGTTCTCCTCGTCATTGGTGGCATAGCCTTGCTCGCGAACCTCCTTCAGTTCCGCTAGCAATTGCGGAATCGAAATCTTGGTCCGGTTGGTGAGGCGCGGCAGCGAGGCTTCTTCGAGCAGCTGGCGAACCTGAGCATCCGGCATCTCGGCCAGGATCGCCTTTCCCAGCGCGGTTGAATGCAGATAGGTCTGCGAGCCAGGGCGGTGGGTGAGGGCGATCGGCCCGTTGCTCTGCACGGTCGCGAGATACACCACAGCGCGGTCCCGCAGCACGCCGAGGAAGCCGTTGATGTGCTGATCCGCGAGCGCGTAGAGCTCCGGCATCACCGCGGAATGAATGCTGTTCTGGCCAACGAAGGCGTTGCCGACCTGAAACGCGCGGTAGCCGATGGTGTAGCGCGATGCCTCGCCGGTTTGTTCGAGATAGCCGGCATTCGCCAGGGTCCTGACGAGGCGCTGGGCGATGCTCGGCGCGACGCCGAGCTGGCGCGCGATTTCCCGGACACCGAGTGGCGATGACGTCGATGAGAGCAAATCCAGCACCGCGAGCGCCCGCGCCACGGATTGATTTTCGGATGTCGATTTTTCAATGGACGTCATGAAGTCCTCGGCGTCGCCTTTTGCATGGGCTGATCTGCCGCAGCCCTGACTCGGATCAAATTACCGCGCTCGATCGCAGCGCAATCGCGACGACTCCCCGGCTTCGCGGCGATGTCCTGCCCCTTGAAGCGGCAGCTCTGCTCATTAAACAGCCGGGCGTTGCTTCGCAACTCTTCCCATCGTCCGTCAGCCCCATATTCGTTGCACTTTCTGCGTTGCAGCCGTGCTGGACCAGCGTTCGCTGCGCGGCGCGTTGCGCGGAATACAGCGTTGACGAACCGGGCTCCGCCCGCCTAGTCTCGCAGGAACAGTGTACCGGTATTGAGCACGTAAGGCAACACCATCGGTTGGAACGTGACGGGGTTCAATGCGCGCGCGGAACTTCCGATGAATGGCTCGACGGCAGGCGGGGCGCCGGTCGTGGAGGTCGTTCGCGAATCTCGCATGATCGACATCGCGGCGCTCGACAAGCGTTTTGCCTCGCGTTCGGGTGAGGCCGTCGTCGCGCTGGCCGGTGTCGGCCTGTCGGTTGCGGAGGGCGAGTTCGTCTCCGTGGTCGGGCCGAGCGGCTGCGGCAAGACAACCCTGCTGCGCATCCTCGCCGGGTTGGAAGCGCCGACCGGCGGCAAGGCCACCATTGCAGGCAAGCCCATTCATGGTCCGCGCGACGACGTTTCGGTGGTGTTCCAGGCCGCAACCCTGCTGCCGTGGTACAACGTCCTGGAAAACGTGCTGTTGCCGGCGAAGCTCAAGGGCGACTTCTCGGAGGCAACGGCCGCGCGGGCCCGCGATCTGCTCAAGCTGGTCGATCTCTCCGACTTCGACAAGAAATATCCGTTCGAACTGTCCGGCGGCATGCAGCAGCGCGTGGCGATTTGCCGAGCGCTGATCCGCAATCCGAAAATTCTTCTGATGGACGAGCCGTTCGGCGCACTCGATGCGATGACGCGCGAGACCATGAACGTCGAATTGATGCGCTGGTGTTCCGAGGCGAAGAAGACCGTGCTCTTCATCACCCACAGCATTCCCGAAGCGGTGCTGCTCGGCGACCGCGTCGTCGTGATGTCGCCGCGCCCCGGCCGCATCTCGAGCATACTCAATGTCAATATTCCACGCCCGCGCGATCTCAAGACACTGGCGCTGCCGCAGTTCGGGGCGCTCTGCGACGAAGTCCGAACCATCTTCGGCGCGCAATCCGCCCGTGCCCGTGACCTTTGAAAGGCCGTCACATGACGTCAAGGTCGGTTAGATCAGCGCAATCGCTGCTTTTGCCGTGCGTCATCATCGGCGCCTGGGAAGCCGTCATCCGCATCCTTCACAAGGTCGCCAGGGTGGCAAGCGACGCCGTCGCGCCGGTCGGCGACATCCACGCATCGCCGGCCTATCGCCGCTCGCTGTTCGGCACGCTGGTCGAGCGCGCACTGATCCGGTCGATGGCGCGGACGTCAGGCGGTACTCATGGACATTAGTTTTGTGCTCAACGGGCAGACGATCCGCGGCGATGTCCGACCGCGGCTGACGCTGGCCGATTTTCTGCGCGACAGCGCCGGCCTGACCGGAACGCATCTTGGCTGCGAACACGGCGCCTGTGGTTCCTGCACGGTCATTGTCGACGGCGTCGCGGTCCGCTCCTGCCTGTTGCTGGCGGTGCAGGCCGACGGCAGCGAGATCGTCACCGTCGAAGGCCTCGCGCCGGGGGCCGATCTGTCGCCGCTGCAGGCGGCATTCAAGAAGCATCACGCGCTGCAATGCGGGTTTTGCACGCCGGGCATTCTGACGACGATGCATGCGTTGCTCACCGAAGAGCCCGACGCCGACGAACGGCGGATCCGCGAGGTGCTGTCCGGCAACATCTGCCGCTGCACCGGCTATATCCCGATCGTCCACGCCGTGCTGGAAGCCCGCAGCTTTTATCAGCCGGCGGATCGGGGCTGACCATGCGCAGGCACAATACGCTGGTAGGCAGCCCGGTCGAACGCACCGAAGACCGTCGCTTTCTCCGTGGCGAGGGACAATACGTCGCCGACCTTAAAAGCGATCGGACGACCTATGCCGCGATCCTGCGCAGCAGCGTCGCCCATGGCCAGCTGATGGCGATACGCACGGAGGCGGCCCAGGCGCTGCCGGGCGTGCTCGCCGTCATCACCGCCTCGGATATGATTGCCGGTATTCCAAAGATCCCGTTGCGACAGCAGGTGCTCGACGAAGGCCTGCCGTTCCTGCAGCCGGTGATTGCTGATGGCGTGGTGCGCTATGTCGGCGAACCCGTTGCCGTCGTGATTGCGGAGGATCTATCGGTCGCGGAAGACGCCGCCGCCCTGATTGAGGTCGAGATCGCACCGCTTGAGGTCGTGCCGGACGCCGCCAGCGCCGCCACGGATCACGTGTTGCTGTTCCCGGCCGCCGGCACCAACAGGCCGATGACATTCACGGCCTCAAAGGGTGACGCCGACGCCGCATTCGCCAACGCCGGTTACTCCCGCCGCGAAACTTTTAGCGTACAGCGCCACGGCGCCATGCCGATGGAGACCCGCGGCCTGTTCGCCGACTGGAACGACCTGAAAGGTCATCTCACCGTCCATGGCGCCGCCAAGGTGCCGTTCTACAACCGCAGCCTGCTGGCACGAATGCTCGGTCTGGAGGTATCTGCCGTCGAATTGATGGAGGTCGACGTCGGCGGCGGATTCGGCGCGCGCGGCGAATTCTATCCGGAAGACTTTTTGATTCCGTTTTGCGCGTTGCTTCTCAAGCGTCCGGTGCGCTGGGTCGAGGACAGGCGCGAACATTTCACCGCCATGAACCATGCCCGCGACATGTCGGCGGAAATCGAGATCGCCTGCACGCGTGACGGCAAGGTGACCGGCCTGCGCGGCACCATCCATGTCGATCTCGGCGCCTATGTCCGCACCAACGGTTTCACCGCCCCGCGCAATGCGGCGCAGTTTCTGTCCGGTCCCTATCACGTGCCCAACATCGCGATCGACGCCGCCGTGTTCATGACCAACAAGACGCCCGCCGGCACCTACCGCGGCCCCGGCCGCTTCGAAAGCAGTTTCTTCGGCGAGCGGCTGTTCGACATGGCGGCATTCGATCTCGGCATCGATCCCGCCGAATTCCGCCGTCGCAATCTCGTCACCGAAGCGCAGATGCCCTACAGACTGGCGCGGATGCGGCATATCGATCCCAGTTCGGAAACCGAATGCGACGGCGGCGCCTATGAGACCGTGCTCGACCGCTGCCTCGAGGCCTTCAACTGGAAGGAGCGCGCGCACCGCCAGGGCGAGTTGATCGACGGTCGGCATCACGGCTACGGCCTCGGCATGTTCATCGAAGGCGGCGCCGCCGGCCCGCGCGAAGGCGCAAAAATCACGCTCAATGCTGATGGCACCGTCACCGTCGCAGTCGGTTCGTCGGCGCTGGGGCAGGGCCTTGAAACGGTTCTGGGGCAGATCGCATCTGACGCACTCGAAGTGCCGATGGACCGGATCAAGTTACTGCACGGCTCGACGACGCTGGTCACGGAAGGCTTTGGCTCCTTCCATTCCCGCTCCACGGTGATGGGCGGCAATGCCGTGCTCGTCGCGATCGAGGCGCTGAAGACCGAGATCCGGAACGTCGCGGGCGCGCAGTTCGGCTGCGCGGCGGAACACATCGACGTGAGTGAAGGCGTCGCTCGTTACCAGAATAATGCGATGTCTTTCGCCGAACTCGGCGCGCTCGGCGTTGGCGTCGAACGCAGCTTCTCGAATTCGAAACACACCTACAGCTACGGCGCGCACGCCGTACATGTCGCCGTCGATGCGCGCACCGGTCACGTCGAGATTCTGGATTATCTGACCGTCGAGGACGTCGGCAAGGTCATCAATCCGGCGACGCTGCATGGCCAGGTGCTCGGTGCCGTGGTGCAGGGCCTCGGCAGCGTGTTCCTCGAACAGATCCATTACGACAATCAGGGG
>WNFI01050317.1_pt1 | contig 10516 bp, 9 predicted proteins | sample 5400471 | NCBI WGS metagenome assembly WNFI01 (sample SAMN13153348, study PRJNA577476) | soil metagenome | isolation source: 100 cm saprolite on Douglas fir-dominated hillslope | place: USA:California | collected 2013-09-17 | reverse complement strand
TTCGTCCCGGTGCCGTCCGCGAACCGGGAGGCGAAAGAGTAGGCTCCCGAGAAGGCGCCGCTGCCGAGCGTGACCTTGCCGTGGCCTCCTTTGAGGCCGCCTTCCCATACTGCATCTGCCTTGCGAGCTGGCATGTCTCCTCCTTTGACGAAAACCGCCTTGGAACTTTTCCTGGCCTGCGGAGTTTGGAGCCTGGTAAGCCGGGCCGTGACGCGAAGCGGCATCGCCGCCGGATCGTAGCATGCGGCGTCGCTCACCCCGGCCCCTCACCGCCCTGGCGCCCGCCGCGCCGGCGGCTTGGTTTGGGTTGCCCGTGTCGGCTCGCATACAGTGCTCTTCGGTCGTCGAACCCGGTCAGAAGAGGAGAAGAGCATGAGCCAACGGCACGAGGTTGGGGGGCATGGCCCCGGTGAGCTGCGGTTGGGGCGCTACGCGGCGGCGGTCGAGCGGCGCCTGGAGAGCTGGCGGGCGCAAGCGTTCGGCAAACGCCTCTGGCAGAAGGATCCGACGCTCTGGACATCCGACCCCAAGACCCCCGAGATCGCCAATCGTCTCGGCTGGCTCGACCTGCCGGAGTCGATGCGATCGCGGCTGGCCGCTCTCCAGGGTCTCGCCGAGGCGGCCCGGAGCGACGGGTTGCGTGACGCGGTGGTGCTCGGCATGGGCGGTTCGAGCCTGGCGCCGGAGGTCTTCGCGCGCACCTTCGGCCCGGCGCCGGGATACCCGGCCGGGAGGGTGCTCGACAGCACCCATCCGGCGGCGGTCGCCGCGCTGGCGGCGGACCTCGACCTGGCGCGCACCTGGTTCGTGGTGTCGAGCAAGTCCGGCACCACGACCGAGATGCTGTCGTTCTTCTACCTGTTCTGGGACCGTCTCGCAGCGGCCGCGGCGACGCCGCCGGCCGAGCGGGGCCGTCACTTCGTCGCAGTGACCGATCCCGGCACCCCGCTGGCGCAGCTGGCCCGGGAGCGGCGCTTCCGCGCGCTGGTCGAAGCGCCGCCGGACGTGGGCGGCCGCTACAGCGCCTTGACCCCCTTCGGACTGGTGCCGGCCGGGTTGACGGGGGTGGACCTCGACCGCCTGCTGGGCGCCGGCCGGCGGATGGCCGAGGCGTGCGGCGGAGACGCGGCGCCGGCGGACAACCCAGGGCTGCGCCTGGGAGCGGCGCTTGGCGAGCTGACCCTGGCCGGCCGCGACAAGGTGACCTTCGCCGCCACGCCCGGGCTCGCCAGTTTCCCTCTCTGGCTCGAGCAGCTGATCGCCGAGAGCACCGGCAAGATCGGCCGCGGCATCGTGCCGGTCGCCGGCGAGCCGCTGGGTCCGCCGGAGGCCTACGGCGAGGACCGTTTCTTCGTCGCCCTGCAGCTGGGCGACGAGGGCGCCGACCTGGACGAGCGGCTCGACGCGCTGGAGCGCGCCGGGCATCCGGTGGCCCGCTTCCGCCTCGCGGCGCCGTCCGACCTGGCGAGCGAGATGTTCCGCTGGGAGGTGGCGGTCGCGGCCGCCGGTTCGATCGTCGGCGTCAACCCCTTCGACCAGCCCGACGTGCAGCTCGCCAAGGAGCTGGCCGGCAAGGCGATGAAGGCGCTGGCGGCCGCCGCGCCAGGGCGCCGGACCGGGCACCTACCTGGCGGTGCAGGCCTACCTCGCGCCGGGCGGCGGCGGCGACGCGGCGCTCGGCGCCTTGCAGGCCGAGCTCTCCCGCCGCACGCGCTTCGCCACCACTCTCGGCTACGGCCCGCGCTTCCTGCATTCGACCGGCCAGCTGCACAAGGGCGGCCCGGCGAGCGGCCGCTTCCTGCAGCTGGTGGACGAGCCGGCCGCGGACCTGCCGGTGCCGGAGACCGGCTACAGCTTCGGGACCTTGATCCGCGCCCAGGCGCAGGGCGACCGCGAAGCGCTGCTGCAGCGCGGCCGCCGCGTGCTGCGCGTCGAGCTCGGCGGCGACGTCGCCGGCGGTCTCGCCAACCTGGGCCTGGTGGTCTCCCGCCTCGAGGGGACAGCGTGATCCAGGTTGGAGCTCGCGAGCGGCCATGACCCCTCCACGGCTCCTGGAGGTCGAAGGTGGCCGCGCCCGGCGGGGGAGGCCGAGCTTGATCCTGGCCGGCGACGTGGGCGGAACGAAGACCGATGTCGCCCTCTTCGAGCTGGCGGCGGGCGTCCCCCGCATGGTGAGCGCGGCCACCTTCTCCAGCGCCGACTACCCCGGGCTGGCGCCGGTGATCGAGGCGTTCCTGGGCCAGCTGTCCGCGGGCGCCGCCGGCGCCGGCCTGGGCGACGGCTCCGGCGCCCCCGGCCCTTCCGCGGCCGGCGCCCCGGCCATCGCCGCCGCCTGCTTCGGCGTGGCCGGTCCGGTCATCGACAATCGCGCCAGCACGCCCAACCTGGCCTGGGAGATCGACGGCAGCGCCGTCGCCGCCGCGACCGGACTTCCCGCCGTCCGCCTGATCAACGACCTGGTCGCCACCGCCGAAGGACTGCCGCTGCTGCAGGCCGGCGAGCTGCTCACCCTGCACGCGGGCGAGCCCGGCGGGACGGGCGAGCCGGGCCCGGGCAATCAAGCCCTGATCGCCGCCGGCACCGGCCTGGGCATGGCCCTGCTGCCGCTGGCCGGGAGCGAGCGGGTCACCCTGCCTTCCGAAGGGGGCCATGCCGACTACGCGCCGCGCGGCGAGGACGAAGTGGAGCTGCTGCTCTACCTGCGCCGCCGCTTCGGCGAGCACGTCAGCACCGAGCGGGTCGTTTCGGGGCCCGGCCTGGCGGTGATCTACGAGCACCTGCGCGACGCCGGCTACGCCGCCGAGAGCGCGGAGGTGAGAGCCGCTCTCGCCGCGGGCGATCCGGCGCGGGTGATCGCCGAGACGGCGGTGGCGGGCGGCGACCGGCTGTGCAGCCGGGCGCTGGACATGTTTCTCGCCGCCTACGGCGCCGCCGCCGGCAACCTCGCCTTGATCGGCACCGCCGTCGGCGGCGTCTATATAGGTGGCGGGATCGCTCCGAAGATCCTGCCCAGGCTGACCGCCGGTCCGTTCGTCGGCGCCTTCCTCGACAAGGGGCGCTTCGCGGCGTACCTGCGGCGCATTCCGGTCTGGGTGGTGCTCAACGATCGCACCGCCACGTTGGGAGCGGCGCGGTGCGCGGCAGCCATGGTGGCGGACGCGGCGGTGTGATGGCGGCGTAGGGCGAAGGACAGGGAGGGAGAAGCCGGTCGGCGGCCGCGCGAAGCGGTTGGAGAGAGGTGTGCCGTTTTGGCGGTAGCGTCGGAGTGGCACGCCATCCGTGTCGGCGGATGCTCTGTTTCGGCAGTTCATCGAGAGGGATGTTCTCTCGGGAAGGACTGCTGCGCGCACCGGATTGCTTGGCATCGCCAGTGCACTGTTCCTGCCTTGGGACGGAGAATCACCTCCGATCGTTGCACTGGTAAAGGAGCGCTCGATGCGCAAGACGTTGCTGCTTACCCTGGTCCTCTGTGTGATCGCCGCGGTCGCCTATGCGCAGGCCCCGGCCCCCACCGGCACCGGCACCACCTCGATGACCACCGGCACGACCGGCACGACCGGCGGCACCACCGCGACCACCACCAAGACCAAGACCAAGACCACCAAGCACCACAAGGCCGCCGCCAAGAAGTTCAAGGGCTATGTCAACGGGGTCGACCAGACCGCCAAGAGCTTCGGCGTCTCCTCCACCAAGACCAGCCAGGACGTCGTCACCTACAAGGTCAACGGCAAGACCAAGTACAGCCCGAAGGGCAAGACCTGGGACGACCTCAAGGTCGGCGACCATGTCAGCGGCACCTTCAAGACCGACGGCGGCGACAACTGGGCGCTCACCGTCCACATCTCGGCGGCGAAGGCTGAGAAGCCCGCTCCTGCCGCCAAGACGGGCCGGTAAGACAGTCTCGAGCTGCAGCGTTCCTTGACCGACCGGGGAGGGGCGAGCGATCGCCCCTCCCTGTCGTGTTTTGATGCGGTCCCGGCGGTAACGTGGGAGTTGGCATCGCTAATGCACGATGCCTGCCCCGGGACGGAGAATCTCCTCCGATCGTTTTCTGACAAAGGAGCGCTCGATGCGCAAGACGTTGCTTCTCACCCTGGTCCTCTGTGTGATCGCCGTGGTCGCCTACGCACAGGCCCCTGCCGCCGGCACCGCCAGCACCCCGGCGGCCACCGCCTCTACCGGCGCCGCCTCCACCGACACCGCCGCCACCACCGGCACCGACGCCAAGGCCAAGCCGGCCAAGCACAAGAAGGCCGCCGCCGCCAAGCACTACAAGGGCGAGGTCGCCTCGGTCGACGCGACGGCGAAGAGCTTCGTCGTCCACCCGGCGAAGGGCGCCGACGTCACCCTCAAGGTCAACGACAAGACGACCTACAGCCCGAAGGGCAAGGGCTGGGATGACGTCAAGGCCGGCGCGGCGGTCAGCGGCGGCTACAAGAACGACGGCACCGACAACTGGGCGACCAGTGTCAAGTTCGCCGCCGAGAAGGCTGCTGCCCCGGCCAAGACCGGCAAGTAACCGTTCTTCGAGCTTCAGCGTTCCTATGGTGGGGAGGGGTGAGAGATCGCCCCTCCCCTTCCTATTCAGGGCTGGAACCGGCCGGCGAGGGCGGGGCTCAGGCGGCGCGCTGGAAGCTGAGGCGAGGGTTTTTGCGCGCTCGCTGCAGGTAGGAGGCGATCTCGCCGAGCAGGACGGAGCTCATCCGGTCGGCCGCGGCGGCCTGCTGGAACGCCATCAGCGCCGCCACCGCGTGGCGGTGGATGTCCTGCGCCAGGAAGATGGGCAGCATCTCGTCGGCGAGGCCGCGGATCTCGGAGCGCTGGCCCTGCTCGAGGTAGAGAGCGGCGAGGTCGAGCATGGCGATGGACGCCTCGTACGCGAGCCCGCGCTCGATGAACTGCGGCAGCAGCAGCCGGAACCGCTGCTCGGCTTCCTGGGAGCGGCCGGCGCGGCGCGCGATACGGGCTTGCAACCATTCGAGGCGCAGCTCCGCCCCCGCGTCCCCGAACAGCTCATAGCTCTGCCGCACCCCGTCGAGCAGCCGCTGCGCGCGGTCGAGATGCCCGCAGTCGTTGAGGAACCAGGCGAGGCTGTGTCTGGCGGTCAGCGCCAATCGCGGTTCCAGCTCGCGGTCGAGCAGCGCCAGCCCCTCCGGGATGAGCTTGATCGCCTGCTGCGGCCAGCCGGCGTAGCCGAGGTAGATTCCCCGGCTGATCAGGGCGCGGCCCTTGCGGTGGAGGTCCTTCACCTCGTCGTAGATGTCGATGACGGTTCCCAGCAGCCGGGCCGCCTCCTCGAACCAGCCCTGGTCGGCGAGCAGCGACGCCTTCAGGTCGAGCAGCCGCGCCTCCTCGAGCGGATCGGCGGAGCCGTCCTCGGCCAGCGACTCGGCGAACGCCAGCGCCTGCTCGGCGCCGGCGAAATCGGAGCCGATGCGGCGGGCGGTGCCCAGGTAGGCCCCGCCTCGCGCCTTCATGTCGTGGATCACCGCCGAACCGTAGTAGTCGCTGTCCAGATGGTCGGCGAGCAGGATGCCGAGCTCGGCCAGCGCCACCGCCTCGGCGCTGTCGCGATAGGCGGTGTCGAAGCTCCTGTCGAGCAGCAGGTCGCAGAGTGCGTAGGTCCAGAAGCGGCGGCCGATCCGCAGCAGCGGCATGCGCTCCGCCGCCGGCAGTTGCAGCAGCTCGGCCAGCAGGCGCGGCGCGCCGTCCCGCTCGCGGTCGAGGAGCGCCAGCCGCTGCTCGAGCTTGACGCGGATCCGGTCCAAGGAGGCGGCATCGTCGTCCGGCGACCGCCGCGGCGCGCCCGCTTCGATCCCGCGGGCCTTGACGGCACGGTCGGCGGCCACCGTGCCGAGCGCCAGGCCTTGCGGCGAGGCGGCGCGGATCTGCGGGTTGCGGCCGAAAGGGAGAGGCTCGAGGGTTTCCTGGAGAGGTGGCGGCTGGACATGCGCCGCCGCCGACCCTTCGAGGCGGGGCAGAAGGGCGTCTACCGTTCGCTGGCAGATGACACACCCCGAGCGGATGTGGTCCACGATCCAGCCCTCCGCGGCGGCGAGGATCTCGCCGCGCGCGAAGCTCTCCAGCGCTTCCTTGTCAGGATGATACTCGCCCAAGGTGCCCCCCCTTCAAAATGCAAACGATCTCATCAGCGGCTCGAGGCGGTCCCATGGGTGCCCCCTTCAAACCGGCCCATCCCTCTAGAGTTATAGTTGCTTTAAGGGCAAAAAAAGTGACACGCGCCCGGAAAAAACGCCGATGTGGCCGCATCGGCACGTCAAAAAGACCCTCCGGGGGTACCGATGTGCCTCCCTTGGAGGGCGGGGGGTCGCCCCAAAAGGCGAAGGGGACCGGATGTCCGGTCCCCTTGGAGAGAAGCGCGCGCGACCGGTGGGTCGCGGAGTCGGGGCGGGGGGGTGCCGCGGTGCGGGACGTTCCGCCTTGGGGTTCCGGGCCGGGGGCGGACGCTCCCCGGCGGAGCCCCGGAAGGAGGGCCGCGAGCGCCGGAGCGTCGCAGCCGCGGGATAGTTATACACGAATGAGCACGTTTATGGAATAGAAATTTCTCCATAACCACCGAGTGGACCCTGATAGATTCGCGCCGTGGGTCGCAGAGCGCCATGCACCGGGGGTGGTGGCCGGCGGGGTCGCCGGGGATGAAGGACTCCGCGGCGGCCGCTGCGCCAGCCAGGTCGGCCAGGCTGCGCCGCTGGCGCGAGTGGCTGGGATCCCTCGAGTTCACGCTGGCCCGGCGCTTCGGTCTGGCGACCCGCGAAGAGCGCATCTTCTTCCTGCTGATCGGCGTGGTCGGCGTGGTCGGCGGCCTGCTGGGCATGGCGACGGAGGGCTTGATCCAGGCGGTCCAGGCAGTTCTCTGGGGATCGCCCGGCGACCTCCTGGTGGTGGCGCGCAGGGTGCCGCGCTGGGTGGTGGTCGCGGCGCCCAGCTGCGGCGGCCTGCTGGTGGGCCTGATCGTCTGGCTGGGGCGGCGGCCGGTCGGCGGCGAAGGGATGGCCGTGCTGATCGAGGCGGTGGCGCTCTCCGGCGGCAAGGTGGCGCCCCGGCCGGTCCTCTGGAACGCTCTCGGCGCCATCGCCACGGTCGGCAGCGGCGGCTCCCTCGGCCGCGAAGGGCCGATGATCCGGCTCGGCGCCATGATCTCGTCCTGGCTGGGGCAGCGGCTCGGGCTGCCGGCGCACCGCATCAAGATCCTGGTCGGCTGCGGCGCGGCGGCGGGCCTGGCCGCCACCTACAACGTGCCGATCGGCGGCGCGCTGTTCGCCATGGAGGTCATCCTCGGCAACTTCGCGCTCGAGATCTTCGGCCCGATCGTCGCCTCGTCGGTGATCGCCACGGTCATCGCCCGCTCGGTGGTCGGCAACGTGCCGCTCTACGCGGCGCCCGGCTACACCCTGGTGAGCGGCTGGGAGCTGCTGCCCTACGCCGGGCTGGGGATCATCGGCGCCCTGGCGTCGCTCGCCTTCATGTTCGGGGTGGAGGGAGGAAGGAAGCTCTTCAAGCGCCTCACCTTCATTCCCGCAGCCGCCAAGCCGGTGATCGGCATGTCGCTGCTCGGCCTGCTGGGTCTATACGTGCCCTACGTCCTCGGGCGCGGCTACGGCACCATCAACCTGGCGCTCACCGGCCAGCTCCGCCTGCCGCCGCGGCTCAACCTGCCCCACGAGTTCACCATCCTGCTGCTGCTCGGCCTCGCCGCCGCGAAGCTGCTGGCCACCGCTCTCACCTCGGGCAGCGGCGGGTCCGGCGGGCTGTTCACGCCCTCGCTGTGCTTCGGCGCGCTGGTCGGCGGCGCCTACGGCTACTGGGTGCACTCCTTGTGGCCCCACATCGCGTCGCCCTACGGCGCCTATGCTGCGGTGGGAATGGCGGCGCACCGAGCCGCTGCGCAGCCGCGGCATCGAGCTGCCCTGGCGCATGGAGGAGGCGGTGCTCGCCGGCCTCAAGGCCGAGGACCTGGCGCGGCCCGATCCGGAGGTGCTGCACCCGAGCGACGACTACCGCAAGGTCGTCGAGAGCTTCCTGTCGGGGCGGCGGCAGCGCCTGTTCGTGGTCGGCGACGACGGCCGGCTGCTGGGTGCCGTGTCACTGCACGACATCAAGCACCTCCTCGAGCACCCGGAGGCGCTGACGGCCGTGGTGGCGCACGACCTGATGGTGCCGGTCGGTCCGGTGGTCGGCAAGGACGAGCGCCTCCACACGGTGACGCAGCTGTTCGCGCGCAGCGATTACGAGCGGCTGCCGGTGGTCGACGACGACGGCCGGCTGCTCGGCGTGCTGGCCAAACGCGACCTGATGGCGGTCTACGCGCAGGAGGTCCTCGGCAGGCCGTCGCTGCTCGCCACCTTCGTCTCCAGCAACGACTCCGGGACGAGCCGGCAATATGTCGAGCTGCCTCCGGATTTTGCCCTGCGGATGGTGCCGGTGCCGGTGGATCTCGTCGGCCGCAGTCTCGCCGAAGCGCGCCTGCCCCAGGTCCTCGGCGCCCGCATCATCGAGATCAAGCGGCAGGGGCGGCTGGGCGAGCAGCAGGTCATTCCCGATGCCGGCACCGTCTTGCAGGCGGGCGACCTGCTGGTGCTGATCGGACCGACCGCGCAGGTCGAGAAGCTCGGCGAGGGCAAGTCCCCGGCGCTCGACGAGGCGCTCGCTCACCGCGAGCTCGACTGAGCGGCGCGCGGCAGCGGCGAGACGGAGGCAGCGAGCGCGACGGCGGACGAGCGCGAGATGGGCGCAGAAGAATCGGAGAGCGGAGGCGACGAGCGCGGCCGGCTGCTGGCCCGCCTCGGCGCCTCGCCTGGACTGTGCGCCGAGTGCGTCCATCTCGGTCTCGTCGCCTCGGCGCGCAGCGTCTTCGTACGCTGCGGCCTCGCCGCCACCGATCCGGCCTGGCCCTGCGGTTTGCCCGGTGGAGAGGCACGAACCCCTCCACCCACCCTCCGGGCGATGGCTTTCTCTTCGGTGAGAGGCTGACCCGGCAATAGCGGGGCCAAGCTTGGCGCTGGGGTTGGGTATCATCGGGCCGGTGACCGGTCTCGCCCGCTACTGCCGCTTCCTGCTGGGCTACAACCTGGCGGTGATCCTCTGGGGGGCTTACGTGCGCGCCAGCGGCTCGGGGGCCGGGTGCGGCAGCCACTGGCCGGACTGCAACGGCGAGGTGGTGCCGCTGCGGCGGTCGGTGGCGACCTGGATCGAGTACTCCCACCGGCTCAGCAGCGGGCTCGTGCTGGTGCTGGTCGCCGCGCTCGTGCTGTGGGCATTTCGCACCTCTCCCAAGGGCCATCCGCTGCGGCGCGGCGCCGTCCTTTCCCTGCTGTTCACGCTCTCCGAGGCGGCGGTGGGCGCGGGGTTGGTGCTGTTCAAGCTGGTCGCACATGACGAGTCGCTGGCGCGGGCGCTGGCCATCACGACCCACCTGCTCAACACCCTGCTGCTGCTCGCCGCGCTGACCCTGGCGGCCTATGCCGCCGGCGCCTTCGGGGTCGCAGCCGGAGGGGCCCCGGCGGCCGCCGTCGCCGAGCGCCGCCGTCTCCGCGGGCGCCCCGCCTCCCTGGGGTGGGCGTTCGCCCTCGGCCTGGCGGCGACGATGGCGATCGGCGCCACCGGCGCCGTCGCGGCGCTGGGGGACACCCTCTTCCCCGCCGCCTCGCTGCGCCAGGGTTTCGCCCAGGACCTGTCGGCGGCGTCCCACCTGCTGCTGCGGTTGCGCGGCGTCCATCCCCTGCTGGCGATCGCGCTCGGCGCCTACCTGCTCTACCTCTGCCAGCTGGTGCGGCAGAGCGCCCCGGCCGGCGCCGAGCCGCGCCGCTGGGCCCAGCGCCTGCGGCTCCTGGTCATGGGCCAGTGGGCCGTGGGCGTCGCGAACCTCGGCCTGCTGGCGCCGGTCTGGCTGCAGCTCACCCACCTGCTGGTCGCCGACCTGGTCTGGATCGCCCTGGTGCTGCTGGCCCTCTCGACCCTGGCGCTGCAGCCATCGCCCGCTCGCCTGCCGCCGCTGGCGCCTCCGGTCGCGGTGCCGGCGGCCCGCGGCTGAGCCGCGCTTCGGCTACACTGTCGGGCGCCATGCCCAGACGCCAAGACCTGCGCTCCATCCTCGTGCTCGGCTCGGGGCCGATCGTCATCGGCCAGGCCTGCGAGTTCGACTACTCCGGCACCCAGGCCTGCCGGGCGCTGCGCAGCGAGGGCTACCGCGTCGTGCTGGTCAACTCGAACCCGGCCACCATCATGACCGATCCGGATCTCTCCGACGCCACCTACGTCGAGCCGCTGGTGCCGGAGGTGGTGGAGAAGATCCTCGAGCGCGAACGGCCCGACGCCCTGCTGCCGACGGTTGGCGGCCAGACCGGCATCAACCTGGCGATCGCCCTGGCCGAGCGCGGCACGCTCGAGCGCCTGGGCGTCGAGGTGCTGGGCGCCGGCATCGAGGCCTTGCGGCTGGGAGAGGACCGCCAGCTGTTCAAGCTGGCGATGCAGGAGGTGGGGCTCAAAGTGCCGCGGA
>WNFI01505617.1_pt1 | contig 10517 bp, 9 predicted proteins | sample 5400471 | NCBI WGS metagenome assembly WNFI01 (sample SAMN13153348, study PRJNA577476) | soil metagenome | isolation source: 100 cm saprolite on Douglas fir-dominated hillslope | place: USA:California | collected 2013-09-17 | reverse complement strand
ACCTGTCGCTGCGCAAAGTCCTCGACATGGACTCCACGACGCTCGAACGCGCGGTGCGCGACCGCATCGTTCTGGTCGGCGAAACGCAGCCGTTCTCCGATCGCATTCCGGTGCCGGTGAATCTCGCCGGCTGGGAGCCGGCCGCGCCCGATTCGCCCGCGATCGTGGTCCATGCGGCGGCGCTTCGCACCGCGCTCCTCGCGGGCGCCCCCTCGGAGGCCTCGCGACCGATGGTCGTGCTGCTCCTGTCGGCGGCCGCCCTCGTGTTCCTGGTGCGCGGCCTGGGCATCGCCCTCGCCGCGGCGCTGCTCTCGGCGATCGTCGCGTTCGCGGCGTCCCTGCTCGCGTTGCGCGGCGGGCTCGTGCTGCCGGTCGCATCGATCTTCTTCACGCTGGCGCTCGCCTGGGGCGCACGCGCGGCCGGAGCGCTTCGCCCGACTCGGGGCCGTTGAAGCGCTGTCGAATATTCGGCACCGCGCCTGCCCACTTTCCCACTGCGCCACGCGCTCCCCGGGGCGAGAATTCAATCGGGTCGCGGGTTACCTCCTCTCCCGCGGCCGGCTAGGCGACGTGAGGCCAAGAGCATGCCGCCTATTCTTACTCTCCCCGGTCCCCCAGGGCCGGGGAGAGCTTGTTTTCCGGCCTTCCGTGCGTGAGACAATGACGCCATGTGCGGAATCGTCGGAGCCATCGCCGGTCGTGACGTCGTGCCGATCCTCACGGAGGGCCTGAAGCGCCTCGAATATCGCGGCTACGACTCAGCGGGCATCGCGGTGCTCAACGGCTCCATCCGGCGCGTGCGTCGCGTGGGGCGCGTTGCGGAGATGGAGAGCGCCGCCCGCGCCGAGAACCTGAAGGGCATCATCGGCATCGCGCACACGCGCTGGGCGACCCATGGCGGCGTCACCGAGCCCAACGCGCATCCCCACGTCTCGAGGAACGAGATCGCGGTGGTGCACAACGGCATCATCGAGAACCACGAGGAGCAGCGCGCGCGATTGAAGGCCCTGGGCTATGCCTTCGAGTCCCAGACCGACACGGAGGTGATCGCGCACCTCATCCACCACTACTTCACCGAAGGCGGCGACCTCCTCGCGGCGACGCGCAAGGCCGCACGCGACCTGCATGGCGCCTACGCGATCGGCGTCGTCGCCCTTAAGGACCCGGAGACGATGACGGGCGCGCGCATGGGGTGCCCGCTGGTCGTGGGCGTGGGCGAGGGCGAGAATTTCCTCGCCTCCGACGTCTCGGCCCTCATCGCGCAGACGCGGCGCGTGATCTACCTGGAGGACGGCGACGTGGTCGCGCTGCGGCGAGCGAGCGTCGAGATTGTCGACGCGAAGGGAGCGGTGGTCGAGCGCCGCGTGCATGTCTCCGAGCTCAGCGCCGATGCGGTCGACCTCGGGCCTTACCGGCATTACATGCAGAAGGAGATCCACGAGCAGCCGCGCGCGGTCTCCGATACGCTCGAGGGCGTGATCGACGCGGGCGTCGACGTCGACGCGCTCTTCGGCACCGGCGCACGCGAAGTCTTCGCGCGCATCGATTCGGTGTTGATCCTTGCCTCGGGGACCAGTCACTACGCCGGCATGGTGGCGCGCTACTGGGTCGAAAGCCTCGCCACGGTGCCTTGCAGCGTCGAGCTCGGACACGAATACCGCTATCGCGACTCGATTCCCAATCCCAACCAGCTCGTCGTCACCATCTCGCAGTCGGGCGAGACGCTCGACACGATGGAAGCCCTGAAGCGCGCGAAGGAGCTTGGACACGAGGCGACGTTGTCGATCTGCAACGTGCGGGAAAGCGCCATCCCGCGCGTCTCGCGCTTCGTGTTCTATACCCGCGCGGGGGCGGAGATCGGCGTCGCGTCGACCAAGGCGTTCACCACCCAGCTCGTGTCGCTCTTCACGCTCGCCCTCGCGCTCGCGAAATCGAAAGACCGTCTTGCCCCGCAGGCGGAAGCCGACGCGATCGGACAGTTGCGATTCGTTCCCGGAAGCTTGCAGCACGCGCTCAACCTCGAGCCGCAGATCCGGGAATGGGCGGCGCTCTTCGCCGAGCGCGAGCACGCGCTTTTCCTCGGTCGCGGCATCCACTACCCGATCGCCCTCGAGGGCGCCCTCAAGCTCAAGGAGATCTCCTACATCCACGCCGAGGCCTATCCGCTTCGCCGACCTGGACAGCCATTTTTCGGAAAGCGAGGGCGTCCACGTCATCCGCACCCCGCGGCACGCGGGCCTCCTCTCCCCGATCGTGCACGCGGTCCCCGTCCAGCTTCTCGCCTACCATACGGCGGTCAAGCGCGACACGGACGTCGACAAGCCGCGCAACCTCGCGAAGTCGGTGACGGTCGAGTAGCTCGTCGCCGCACCCGAGGCGGACTAGTTCGATGGGACCACGCGTTCGCCTGTCCTACGTCCGAATCGGTGCCTTCCCGCAGACCGGCGGCGCCCCAGCCCCGAAATTGGAATCCTCTACGTACACAATATCGGAGGATGCCATGACCCTCATCTGGGCGATCCTGATCGGATTCCTCGTGGGACTGGTGGCGAAGTTGCTGATGCCCGGGCGCGATCCAGGCGGATTCATCATCACGGCCCTTATCGGCATCGCCGGATCGCTGCTGGCGACCTTCCTCGGACAGGCCATGGGCTTGTACGCGGCGGGCCAGTCGGCGGGATTCATCGGTGCGGTGATCGGCGCCATCATCCTCCTCGCGATCTACCACATGCTCCGGGGGCGCAGCAGCGCGCTCTAGCTCAGTACGAGCGCGGCAATCCCAGGACGTGCTCGGCCACGTAGCCTCGGCCGCCTGCCATGAGGCCTTGGCCGCGAGGTACTTCGCCATGTTCGCCTCGGCCCCGCACGGCTCGCCTGCGTCGAAGAGCTGGCACGCCTTGAACCGCATCAGGTTCGCCGCCTCGATCTCGATGTAGGCCTGCGCGATGGGAAACTGAACGCCCTGGTTGGCACCGATCGGGCGGCCGAACACGATGCGCTCTCCGGCGTACTTCGTGACCCGGTCGATGAACCAGTGACCGTCGCCGATGCACTCGGCGGCGATGATCGCGCGTTCGGCGTTGAGGCCGTCGAGGATGTAGCGAAAGCCGCGGCCTTCCTCGCCGATCAGGTTCTCCGCCGGGATCTCGAGGTTTTCGAAGAAGAGCTCGCTCACGTCGTGGCTCACCATGTTGGCGATGGGCCGCACCGTGAGCCCCTTGCCGATCGCCTCGCGCAGGTCGACCAGGAAGATCGAGAGCCCCTCGGACTTGCCGCGCGTCTCGCCGGGGGGCGTCGTTCGCGCGAGCAGGATCATCAGGTCCGAGTGGTGCACGCGCGAGATCCAGACCTTCTGCCCGTTGACCACGTAGCGCTCGCCCTTTCGCCGCGCAAATGTGGCGATGGCGGTGGTATCGCTTCCTGCCGAGGGCTCGGTCACGCCCATCGACTGCAGCCGCAGCTCGCCGCGCGCGATCGCGGGCAGGTACTTCTCCTTCTGCGCCGCCGCGCCGTGTCTGAGCAGCGTGCCCATGTTGTACATCTGGCCATGGCATGCGCCCGCGTTGCCTCCGGCGCGGTTGATCTCCTCCATGATCACGGAGGCCTCGCAGACGCCCAGCCCCGAGCCGCCGTATTCCTGCGGGATCAGGGCGGCGAGCCAGCCGGCCTTCGTGAGCGCCGCGACGAAGTCCGCGGGATATTCGCGCCGCGCATCGATCCTGCGGAAATACGCCGCGGGGAACTGCGCGCACAGGGCGCGGACTCCCTCGCGAATCTCAGCGTAGTCCCCGCCGTTGGACCTCACGGAGTCAATCGGCGTATACCCCGGCCTTGCGGATCACGCGTTGCCACTTGTCGATCTCCGCCTTGAGCCAGGTCTGCAAGCCCGCCGGCGTCTGCTTCGATTCCGGCACGATCTGCCCGCCGAGCTCCGCCAGTCGCGCCGCGACGTCCGGATCGCGCAATGCGGCGCGCAGCGACGCATTGAGCTTGTCGAGCGCCTCGCGCGGCGTTCCCTTGGGCGCGTAGACGCCGTGCCACACCACCACCTCGAATCCGTTCAGTCCCTGCTCGTCGAGCGTCGGCGCATCCGGGAGCGCCGCGATGCGCGTGAGCGTGGTGACGCCGTAGAAGCGCACCTTGTCTGCCTTGATGTGCGGAATTGTCTGCGTCGTCTGGTCGCACAGCACGTCGACCTGTCCGCCGAGGAGCGCGGTGAGCGCGGGCGCGGTGCCCGAGAAAGGCACCGTGGTGGATGAGCGTCATCGGGACGTCGGCCGCCTGCCCGATGTACTCGAAATCGGTGAGCGGGTTGAACGGCAGCTTGCGGTACAATCCAGTCGCCGTGGCCATGCCGTTGTGATGAATGAAGATCGTGTAGCCATCGGGATTTGCCTTGGCGACGTAGTTGGCGGCGATGGTGCCGCCCGCCCCGAGCTTGTTCTCGACCACCACCGTCTGCCCGAGCGACTTCGACATCGCCGCGCCGAGCGTGCGCGCGACCACGTCGGTGGGGCCTCCTGCCGCGAACGGAACCACCAGCGTCACTGTTCGCGTCGGGTAGCCCTGGGACACGGCCCACCCGCTCCATGCGAACGTCAGGATCGCGCAAGCCAACCCCGGTATCGTCATGCACTTGTTCATCGCCGTCTCCTCCTCTCAGGCACGGGTCATGGTCGCGCAGAGTCTACCGCGACCCCCGGTCACGCGGTTCGATCCCCGGCGCGTCGTCGCCGTGATGCCATGAAATTCTCTCCGGAGTCGATGCCTGGGATCTCTCCCGGCGTGACGCCCGTCGCACCGCCGCCGAGACTTTCGGCGTGGATCGTGGTGCTTCTCGTGCTGGCCTACGCGCTTCCCGGAATTCTCGGCCACGATCCCTGGAAACCCGACGAGCCCTACACGTTCGGCGCGGTGCTCGACATGCTGAAGAGCGGCGATTGGGTCGTGCCGACGGTGACGGGGTCGCCGTTCGTCGAGAAGCCGCCGCTTTTCTTCTGGCTCGCGTCGGTCACCGCCTCGCTCGCCTCGCCGCTGCTGCCGCTGCACGACGGCGCCCGCCTGGCGAGCCTCCTGTGCCTCTTGGCGAGCGTCGGCGCGACCGCGGGCGCCGCGCGATTGTGCTGGGGCGACGGTGCCGGAGCGCTCGCGGCACTGCTGTTCTTGAGCGCGCTCGGGCTGGAAGGTCATGCCCAGCGGCTACAGGTGGACCTCGCCCTGCTGGCCGGATTCTCATTTGCCCTGCTGGGCTTCGCAGCCTGCATTCGCGATCGGCGATGGGGTGGCGTCGCGCTAGGGGCCGGCATCGGCGCAGGATTCCTTGCCAAGGGAGTGTTCGCGCCCGCGGTGATCGGCGTCACGGCGTTGCTGCTGCCGCTCTTCTTCAAGCAATGGCGGACACGGCGATATGCCATGCATCTCTTGGAGGCTTTCGCGATCGCTGCACCCGCGCTGCTCATCTGGCCTTTGGCGCTGCAGGCACGCTCCGAGACGCTGTTCCACGAATGGCTGAACAACAACTTCGGGCGCTTCAACGGCTACTACCTTCCCGGGGCGGTCAGCGAGCAGGGCCTCTGGGGTGCTTCGCTCGCATGGGTTCTTTTTCCCCTCTGGGTTTACGCAGCCGCGGCGATCGCGATCGAGAGGCGCAAGGGTTGGCTACAACCCGGGATGCAGATCGGATTCACGATGGCCTTTGTCGCCGCCCTGGTGCTGGCGATCTCGGCCTCGATGCGCGCGATCTACGTGCTGCCGATGATCCCGCCGCTGGCACTGGCTTCGGTGGCGGCGCTGCGCCGTCCCGATGGAGTCCTGGAAAAGACACTCGCGGTGGCGAGCACCGCTTTCGCGGTAGCCGGGGCGGTGCTCGTGTGGTCGGCGTGGGCGATGCTGGCGATCGAAGGCCGCATCCCGAAGTGGTTACCGTTTTCGGGCTACCTCACCGCGGAATTCGCGATGCCCATCTCGATCGTGCCCGTCGCCGCCGCGCTCGCGCTGAGCGCGGGCTTCGCTGCCCTCGTGGTCCTTCGCCGCCGCCTTGCCGCGTCGGGCCTCGCGATCTGGGTGGGGTCCATCGCCTGCGTGTGGGGCCTCGCGCACACCCTGTGGCTGCCGTGGCTTGACGATGCAAAGAGCTACCGCACGCTCTTCGCCGAGCTCGCGCAGCACCTGCCGCCGGGCACGCGCTGCATCGTGACGGCGGGCGTCGGAGAATCGGAACGCGCGATGATCGAGTACTACGCCGACGTCATGCCACGGCCGCGTGCGTCGAATCGGCAGGACGATTGCCCTGCTCTGCTGCTGCAAGTGCGCAAGTATCGGGATCGGGAGCCGCCCAAAGCCGATGTCTGGCAGCCCGTGTGGCGCGGGGCGCGGCGGGGAGACGTGGAAGAGGCCTTCGCCCTCTACGTGCGCCGGTAATCGCCGCGGCTGGCGGATAATCCATCCCGCGATGGACGCTCCTCTTTCCAACCTCAAGGTCGTCGAGCTCGGCACTCTGATCGCCGGGCCGTACTGCGCGCGCCTCCTCGCCGAGTTCGGTGCCGAAGTCATCAAGGTCGAGGCGCCCGGCGAGGGCGATCCCCTGAGGAAGTGGCGCAAGCTCCACGAGGGCAATTCGCTCTGGTGGTACGCGCAGGCGCGCAACAAGAAATCGGTCGCGGTAAACCTGCGCGAGGCCGAGGGCCAGGCCGTCGTTCGCGCCCTCGCGGCGAAGGCCGACATCGTGGTCGAGAATTTCCGCCCCGGCACGCTCGAGAAGTGGGGCCTCGGATACGACACGCTCAGCCGCGATAACCCGGGGCTGGTCATGGTGCGCATCTCGGGATTCGGGCAGAGCGGCCCGTACAAGGACCGCCCGGGGTTCGGTGCGATCGGCGAGTCCATGGGGGGCATGCGCTACATCACGGGATATCCCGATCGCGCGCCGGTGCGCGTGGGCATCTCGATCGGCGATTCCCTCGCCGCGCTCTTCGGCGTCATCGGCGCCCTCGTGGCCCTCCAGCACCGGTCGCAGTCCGGTCGCGGCCAGTACGTCGACGTGGCGCTCTACGAGGCGGTCTTCGCGATGATGGAATCGATGCTTCCGGAGTACGGCCTTGGGGGTTTCGTGCGCGAGCGTAGCGGCGCTTCCCTGCCCGGGATCGTCCCCTCGAACACCTATCCGTGCGGCGACGGCAAGTACGTCGTCATCGGCGCGAACGCCGACTCGATCTTCAAGCGCATGATGCGCGCCATCGGACGGCCCGATCTTGCGGAGGATCCCTCCGTCGCCACCAACGACGGGCGCGTGACGCGTACCGCGGAGCTCGACGCCGTGATCGCCGAATGGACCTCGCGCCACGATCTCGACACGGTGCTGAAAGTGCTCGACAAGGCCGAGGTGCCTTCGGGGCGGATCTATTCGATCGCGGACGTCGTCGCGGACTTGCACTACCAGGCGCGCGGGATGATCGAGAAGCACAAACTCGGCGACCGCGACCTGCTGCTCCCCGGCGTGGTGCCGAAGCTCTCGCGCACGCCGGGCGGCACGCGCTGGGTCGGCCCGAAGCTGGGCGAGCACACCGCCGAGGTGCTCGGCGAGCTGGGCTATACCGAAGCGCAGATCGCGGCCATGCGTGCCCGCGGCGTGGTCGCCTGAAGCGGCGCTATCCGCCGCGGCGCTTGTAGAAGTAATAGTCGGCGCTGAAGGCGACCCGCGCCTCTTCTCCCTGGTGATTCGCATCGCAGCCGCCGGCGGGCGCCACGCCGCCCTGCGGCGCGGCGCGGATCGAGCCGCCCACGCTGCTTGCGGCGCCGGTCGACTCCCACTGGTTGATCGAGGCGTGGCGCGCGACGCTCCGCGCTCCGTCGCGCAGCGTCGCGTCGGGTGCCACGAACGCCCACGAGTAGGTTTCCGGGTCTGTTCCCATCACACGGCACGTGAAGACCTGGGTGCCGCCACCCGAGAGCAGGAGCGCCGGTTCCTCGTCCGATGAGGCGCGCAGTTTTCCATCGAGCCCCGAAGGCTCGGATACGGCTCCGGCCACGCCGGGCAGGGCGAGCGCGGCGACGGCAAGCGCAGCAGCAAGAGGAGCATGGACCATGGCAAACCCTCCACCGAAGGGGATTTAGCGGGAAGACAAGGTCCGCGCCTGCCGGGTTCCGTGGCCGCCGCCGCACCCCATCCGCCATTCGGAGAGGTAGAATCGCCCTTCCGCGCCATGCGTCTCTACATCAACGACGTCGCCGTCCGCGACGGCTTCCAGATCGAGAAGGCCTTCGTCCCCACTGCGACCAAGGTCGAGCTCGTCAACCAGCTCGCGCGCACGGGACTGCACCGCATCGAGGTGACGTCGTTCGTCTCGCCGAAAGTGGTCCCCGCATTGGCGGACGCGAATGAGGTGCTCGCCGGAATCGACCGCGTTCCCGGGGTCATCTACGTCGCGCTGGTGCCCAACCTGCGTGGCGTTCACAACGCCGCGGCCGCGCCCCGCAAGGCGGACGAGGTCAACGCGGTCGTATCGGCTTCGGAGACGCACAATCGCGCCAACATCAACCGCACGCACGAGCAGTCCCTGCAGGAGCTGCCGGCGATGGTGAAGTCCGCTCACGACGCGGGCATGAAGATCACCATGAGCCTGTCGACGACTTTCGGCTGCCCGTTCGAGGGCCACGTGAACGAAGACGTGGTGCTCACCTTCGTCGAGCGCTTCCGCAGCCTCGGCTTCGACGGCATCTCGCTTGCCGACACCACCGGGATGGCCAATCCGCGCCAAGTCGGCGAGCTCACGCGCAAGGTGCTCGAGCGCTTTCCCCCGCGAGACGAGACCTACTACACGCTGCACTTCCACAACACCCGCGGAATGGGGCTCGCCAATGTCGTCGCCGGAATCGGCGCGGGCGTGCGCTCGTTCGATGGCTCGGTCTCGGGGCTGGGCGGCTGTCCGTTCGCGCCGGGTGCCACCGGCAACATCTGCACCGAGGATAACACGACGTTCCCGGACAGGTGATGAAAGCGGGCCAGACCCTCGAGCTGCACGATCCTCCCGAATTCATGAGGTCTCGATGAGCCTGCGACTGCTATCTGTTGTTTGCGCGCTGGGCGCGACGTGCGCGAGCGCCGCCGATTTTTCCCTCGGCGCGCTGTCGCAGGACGATTTTCGGGGACTCGCGCGCGATCTGGGTGCCGCGATGTCCTACAAGGGAGTGACTCCAGGAACCGCGCTCGGCCCCATCGGCTTCGACATCGGCGTCGAGGCGACGGATACGAAGCTGGAAAGCTCGTCGACATTCGCCCGCGCGGGCGTCGGCGATCGCTCGCACCTGGTGATTCCCAAGCTGCATGTCTACAAGGGGCTGCCCGCGGGCTTCGACATCGGGGCCTTCGTCGGGGGAACGACCGAGGTCAACGCGACGCTCGTCGGCCTCGACCTGCGCTACGCGATCATCGACGACACGTTGACCTCACCGGCGCTCGCCGCGCGCATCTCGGGCACGCGGATGACCGGAACGGGGGACCTGAAGCTCTCGACCGGCGCATTCGACGTGATGGTATCCAAGCGCTTCACCCTCCTCACGCCGTACGTCGGCGCGGGAGCGGTGCGCGTGCAGTCCCAGGCGCGTGGTACCACGCTCGCCGAGGAGAAATTCAGCCGCGGGCGAGTGTTCGGCGGACAAGGCAGGAGGAGACGATGAAACGACTCATGCAGATCGTGTTGGCCGCCGTCCTGGGCGTGGCGCTCGCCGGCGGCGTGGCCGCGCAGGCTCCCGAGAAGCGCAAGATCACCATCGCGGTCGGCGGAAAGGTCCTCTTCTACTACCTTCCGCTCACGGTCGCCGAGCGCAAGGGATATTTCAAGGACGAAGGCCTCGAGGTCGAGATTCCCGATTTCGCCGGCGGCGCGAAAGCCCTGCAGGCGCTCGTCGGCGGCAGCGCCGACATGGTTTCCGGGGCCTACGAGCACACCATCAACATGGTCGCGAAGAAGCAGCCGATCAAGGCGGTGGTGCTGCAGGCCAAGTTCAGCTCGATCGTGCTGCTGATGCCCAGGGACAAGGCGGCGAAATACCGCGGCCCACAGGACCTGAAGGGACTCAAGGTCGGCGTGACCGCCCCGGGTTCGTCGACCAACATGTTCGTGAACAACATCCTCGCCAAGGGGGGACTGCAGCCGACCGACATCTCCGTCGTGGGAGTGGGCACGGGCGCGGGAGCCTTCGCGGCGCTCGACAAGGGCGAGATCGACGCGCTCTCCAACCTCGACCCGGTGATCACCCAGCTCGAGGCGACCGGGAAATTCGTGCCGGTTGCCGACAGCCGGACGGAAAAGGGCATGAAGGAGATCTACGGCGGCGACTATCACGCTTCCGTGATCTACATTACCGAGGAGTACATCCGCAAGAATCCGAACACCGTCCAGGCCGTCGTGAACGCGATGGTGCGCGCCGACAAGTGGATCGCCAAGGCGACGCCGCAGGAGATCATCGATCTCATGCCCGCGGAATACAAGGCCGGCAACCCGTCGCTCTACAAGGAG
>WNFI01372141.1_pt1 | contig 10517 bp, 16 predicted proteins | sample 5400471 | NCBI WGS metagenome assembly WNFI01 (sample SAMN13153348, study PRJNA577476) | soil metagenome | isolation source: 100 cm saprolite on Douglas fir-dominated hillslope | place: USA:California | collected 2013-09-17 | reverse complement strand
GTAACTTTTTGAGAATAAGCCCTTCCTTTAGAAACCATATCTTGCATATTATCAACATGTGTACCAAGAAACAAGTGTTTTGGATTAACACAACTTGGGTTATCGCAACTATGCAAAACTAACAAACCTTCTGGTATTGCGCCATTAATTAACTCCCACATAAACCGGTGCGCCATAATATGTTTTGATTTATTGTTTTTATTTCTATAATTAAACCTCCCATAGCCATCGTGAGTTTTTCCGGCACACCACAACCAGCAGTCATTTTCACCGCGTTTAATATATTTCCCGTAGTGAAAGTTATCCAATGTATTTCTTATATCATTTATCTCCATTTCTTTTCTCATTTATTTATTAGATCATTCGTCGATTGATAAACTCGTTTGCATCTTTCATATCTGCATCGACCATTTTATCAAACTCTTCTCCAGCGGCTTCTAATTCTTCGCTGGAAAGAGTTTGCCTATCTTCACAAATAAGAATATGGGCGTTGTAATCCGGCGTATACTGATACCTCTTACCACAATACGGACAATACTTGAATGAAAGATCATAAAGTGGAATTTCTGATTGCTTTATTGCTTCGTACGCTGAGATGATTTTATCAGTATATCCGATAATTCCATGCCAATTGAGAAAAGCATTAAATGCATCATATACAGAGTACCTTTCAAATTCTGCTGTATCTACCATTTTCTTTGCGTCACTGAAGGAACTTGGGTCAATTAGGTGCCACTTTTCTAAATCAAGCATTGTTTTCTCCATTGTTTATGGTTGTAAGATCAGGAATGATTGGAATACGCATTTCTTCGTATTGAATGTATTGTGGTTTGTTTCCCTCCTTTGTGGGAATTGGTTCGTTTATATCTGGATGAATAGTTTTATATTCTTTTGTGAGATTTTCTTGCTCTATTCTTAATATTTCTAGTTTCTCTCGCATTGTACGCTGGGAAGTTATGCGCTTATCATGTATAACTGCTGTCATTCTGTCCGTTATTTCGTCGAATTGACGTTTATAACTTTCTTTTGGATCGAGAATAGCGAGAATTGGGTCAGGTTGTGTAATTGGAAATGATGGCGGATGAATTGACGCTGGGAAAAGTTTGTGGGTGGTGATAGATGGCGCATCATTTGATGCATTGTGATCTTCGTATGCTGAGAGAGTTACCTCTTTCTGCGCTAGGTGAATTTGTTGAGTAATTGTTTCCATTTCATTTAGTGTAATTGTAGAAAGTGAAACGAGTGCGGAAAGAGCGACGCTGTTGGAAATTTGATTTTTCTGACGAAGTGATAGTATTTTCTTGGAGGAAATACTAAAGTCATTAATAACTCCTGCATAGGTTTTTAAGTCCATTAGAGTTTTTTATTTTCCTTTTTTATAGAAAGATTAGTCGCAATATGATGATTTATATGACTTTATTCTTATACATGTTAAACATACTTGGCCTTTACTAGAATGAATGTAAGTATTTTCTTTAGTATATTCATGTCCTTTAAGGCAATGTGTCGGAGCTTTCTTTCCTCCTCTTCCTTTGGAAACCATATCCGCGTTATTATCTTGCCTGGTACCTAGGAATAGGTGGAGAGGGTTTACACATTTTGGATTGTCGCATTTATGGCATACGAACATTCCAGGAGGAATTTCACCAAATTTTACTTGCCACATAAATCTATGCGCACTTATAGGTTTTGGCAAGTATTTATTGTGAAAAATTCCATAATCTGAAACAGAGTTGGATTTCCAATTCCAGCATTCTATTTCACTTTTAATATCAATTTTGTTTAAGAATTTATTCCACACTTCTTTTTCTATTTGATCTTGAATTTTATTTTCATTCATTTTAGTAGACACCTGTCTCTTCGTCATTGACCTACTATAGTATAACACAGATGGAGGGTACTGCCAAGATTTATTTTTAGTGGTTTGGAGGGATGATCGAAGGGAATTGAATGGGTAGAATGATTGTGATAGGTAGACAAGAGTGAGTTATAATAGCGTGCAGGATAGAAAAGAAAAAGGGGGAATCACTAGTTACTCTCCAGGAGTTTATTAGAAAAACTTAAATGGTTAGTGGGGGGGTTTTCTATATTATTGGAATGTAGAGATTGATGATATAGAGGGGAGAAAGTGTCTGAAAAGATATAATAAGAAATGATTATAGATATATGATATGATGATTAGATGATTTTTTTTTCGGGAAAGGGCCTTGTGTGACCCCTTTTTCTAATTCTAATTATTTTGTCTCCAAAAGCGATGTCTACCTATCACAATCCGTCTACCTGTCACAAGAATTCTACTAAGACAAACTCAGTAGACAAAATGAGCCCATTCTGAAAAAGTTTTGATTACTAAGTAATCAAAAAAAAGAGCCCCGAAGGGCTCTTTTACTTACGCTTAGTTTTACCTCCTTTCTTTTTAACCGGATGGCAGTGTGGACAAAAACCAATGGGATAATGTTTGGGAACATTATCTCCGCAGAGTATGCAATTGCGAAACGGATTTGGCTGATTAATAATCATTTTATTCTCCTTAGAGTTGTGAAACGACGATAAGCACAAGAAGTAAACAATCAATCCATTCAACAAACGATGTAGGCATTAGGTTCTCCTATCGGTAGACCCAATAAGCAAACAAGAGAATTAGGGCAAGAGAGAAGAAAAAGCCGACTAGAAAGTCGGCTTTTGTTGGAAGGTTTGGCTTCACTTCTTTTCACTAATTTCTTTTTCATACTCCTTTCGCTTTGTATCACACATTACTTTTAACAAACAACTGTTACATTTATTAGGTTCTCGGCATTCTGCTAATGTTCCAAACCAAAAACAAACTTTCATTTTTTTCTCCAGTGTGAGTTAAGAAACTATTTCCTTAATCCTACGCTACGTGAGCGCAGGATAAAAGAAACAGTCAAACTGCACGATACCAGTTTTCACAGGTATACGTGGCTACTTCCAATTCAGAGGATAGGTTTCGCGCTACGATAGTGTCATAATTTATCATAGCGACGAAAATCCATCCTTCATCGAATAGGAAGTCAACGAGTTTTTGGAGTTTATGATATTCCATTAGTTTATGAACTCTTCAAACCTTTTCAGGTTTTCCACAGTGGCAGGGATAACGGCAAGCGACTTAGTTGTGTAAACACGGAAATACTTCTCGAATTCCTGCGCATACTCCTTGTTTTCACAAACGATTACGTTCGTGACAAAGCGAGTTTGAGGTTCTGCCAAAACAAGCAAGTGAGACATTTTATTCCCTTCCGGTGAATAAGTGAACGAGATTATTCACTTAATCAAATGCCTAGTGGCACTTGATTAAATGAACAAGCTATACTACTCTACCGAAAAAGCAAACGATAGGTTTGTTTGAATTCTCGATATAGAGTCCATATGCTTGTCGCCAAACATTTTTAGTGGTATGCTCATGCCACATGATATTAAGAGACAAGCCAAACAAGTTAAAGCACTTCATTATATCCTCTTCCGGCGAATTGAGTGAATGTTCACTCATTTATATACTCTGTTAAGAGTTCATAAATGAATGGCCGGATTACTCCGGCAATTTACTTTGTGATAGGTAACGGATTATCGCGTTGCGATAACTATTACCAGATACTGCGCGTCGTAATTCTTGTATTATCGTGTTGCCTGTGAGTTTGTTACAGCCTTCCCATAAGATTGTATTAACTCCGTTATTGTCTTTCCATACCGCTTTATAAGTGCCGTATTGAGTTTTGTTTAGTTCTATAAGAACGTTCATAACTCCTACTTTCTTCAGTCAAAAGACTGAATTAAACGGCTACAAACCGTTTAATACAACCTTCATCCTTTAGTCGATAACGCCGTATGGACCATGTTGCGTCCATACGGTCGTCATCGGTGCGAGCTACGCGGCTATGGTGGTCTGTGGGGCGTCTGTGACGGGTTCCTCGCCTTCCTCTGGCACGTCGGGCAGGAGGGAAGTGAGTTCCGTCTGCCAGTAGGTGAGAATTCCGCTTATTGACGCCGGAATTTTATTTCCGTCCTTAATGTAACGCTCGGAAATTGCTTTGTATTTTGCAACTTCCTTTTTTGCGGCGGTTACTTCCGGCGTTTCGTTTGCCAGATCGTAACGCAATGCTTCTTTGCGAATGTATTCCGAATGGTCGAAAACTTCGTCCAGCGGAATAGTAGTGTTTCTTCCGAGTATCATCTTACCGATGATACTCGCGAATAATTCGCCCGTTCCGTAAAACGGAATGTTAAGTGACTTACAGAACGAACGCAACCTTGCGCGTTCCGTTGCGGTCACTGTGATAGAACAGAGTATCGAATGTTCGCCGGTACCGTGATACATTACCTTTGCATTCGCCTGTTGTTCTTTCTGTTCCGGTGTTAACGCCTGACGACCGCGACCATTTGTTACTTCAGACATTTGAGTTCCTTTCGCTATATGAACCGTTATCATATAGCTCGTGAGATTGACTAGTATTTATCCGCTAGTCAGATTGTCAATGTACGCCGTCACTACTCAGATTACTCTGCTTAACCTTCGGAGTTAAGAATGGTAGTTTACGTTACGTGATCTAACTCTTTAAGAGGAAGTTAGTCCATATGCTTTATTGAGTACCTCCGCGGCTTTCTTCGCGTATTCCTCCAATACGAATGCGGAATTGACTGTTCCATCGGGGTTCCTTACTACGAAGCTGTAACCGTCTTTTGCTACTGAGTACATTAGAGTTCCTTTCGCTATCCCTACTCTGCATTGTGCAGGTACATCTTTAGAATGTACAGTGGTAGGTTACGTTACGTAGTCTAACGCAGTTGTGATTGCAATGCGTATGCAATTTGTCCGTTATCTAATTCGACTTCGTAGAGTTCTACGGAGGGATCGTCGGTGTATGGAGTTTCTATCCCGATGATTATTCCGCTCATATGAGCGAATGTAACGTAAACTGTTTTGCCGAGCATTAGAGTTCCTTTCGTTAGTGAGTGTATTAGGTTACTGAGATTATAGTCGGTTCTCAGAATAACACAATACTGAATGTTTGTCTGTGCGAATGATGTATTAGTAGGCTGTAATGTATCTCTTATTCTGTCGCGCTCAGATCAATTCTCTGTCAAGGAATTGTCACGATGAGACGCGATAGAGAAGAACACGGCTTAGAGTACGCGCGGTCTAATTCATTGCGAGGGAGGGGCTGGAGTAATGTACGCGCAAATTAAGAGATACAACTATGTCTAAGCAGAAGGGTGTCTACTTATATGTGAGATTTGCGTTCGCGCCGCGATAGTCCAACATTTGTAATAACTAAATTTTTCAGAATTTAGCTCCAAACCACATTTTATAAATTAATTTTAAGAGTTTTATCCACTAATACATTATCCATCCTTTAGTCGCTCGTCTCCAAAATCGACTACATTTGTAATACACTTTTCCCAAAATCCTGTGGTATACTACCCACATGAGCACGAATTCTGCCACTCTCTACCCGCCCTCGCCCTATCCTCCTTCGCTCGCGCCTCCTTCGCGAGAGTTAGTTTCTGTCACTTCTAATTCAGTTTTACATAACGAAACTAACTTTTTATGGACAGAACAAAGAATCCGTGCATGTACATTACTAGCAGATGGACGCTATACGATAGAAGAAATAGCACAAATAGTAGGCACTTCCATCCAAATCCTCACTAAATGGAAAGCTAATTCTATTTTCTCTGATAAATTACAAGCTCTACTTAATGAATTTCAAGATAAAGTATTAGCCACTTCAATCGCCCTAAAGACTAACAGATTACAAGCCTTACAGCGACGGCATCGTTCTCTAGAATCCATAGTTTTACAACGTACGCAACAAACGGATCCATCTTCGCCATTTCACAATCCATATTTTTCCACAGTGCCTGGCTTAAATACTGGATTTATTAATCCATCACTAAAGAGTGTAAAAGTAGGCTTAAACGCATATGAGCTATACACAATAGGTGAAATAGATAGTTCCTTACTTAATGAATTCCGTAGAATAGAAGAGCAAGCTGCTAAAGAAACAGGGCAGTGGACAGAACAACATTCAATTTCTATATTACAAAAAGCATATATAGGAATAGATATAAATGCTGTATAATAAGAGTTCGGTTGAGTGACGAGACAGACAATTAGCCCGTATAAGTAGGGTGTGACTTATACGGGCACTTTTTCAAAATTAAAATGATACAAATAGCTAAAAATATATATAATGGACAAAGTAGAGGTTGCTGGTTATGTATACAGATTAGATATACAATGATCTACTTTCTTCGACTTTGGGATAAAAATGATAATAAACAAGGTATTCGTATTAATATAGCAGCACCAGTGCATAATCCAGAATTAGGTTATAGATGTCTAAAGTATGGAATAAAGAATTATGATAGGCATTTAGTTCGATGAAACTAATTTACATATCACTTATTATACTTCTTTTATCATATTTTCCACAGCGGCAACATCCTGGGAAAGAACGATGGACCGTTAAAATATGTACTGATCCTCTCTCTAATTCTATTAATACTACTCCAATTTTCACTAATACCTCTTCTCTCATTTTATTAACTGCTCCACATCCATTTCCTAAAAACGATAACTCCTCTAGACATGCACAAGAGAAACAAACTTATACTATAACTACAACTATCAGAGGCTTTAAACAGGAAACTGATGGAGATTATCATATTGTAGTAGGAGATACTTCAGATCATACAATGATTTGCGAGATACCAAACCCAGATTATGTAAATTCTTCCCGTTTCTCAGCGCAAATTAAAGCAACACGGAGTAAATTTGAGCAAATGTTCGGTATTCCGAGCAAATATAAGAAAATACAACGAAAAGTGACGCTAACAGGCGTCTTATTTTTTGACTTTATACATGGGCAAACAGGTGTTGCACCTAACGGTGTAGAGCTACATCCGCTATTGGAAATAAAATGAAATGGCTAGATGAAGTAATAGGTACTGCATTTGTCGGTGGTTTTCTTATCGGTGTTATTTTAACTAATATAATATATTTTACAGCTTTTAGGTCTAGACGTATAGATTATCATTCATTTAGTTATCCATATATAGACGGGCCTTCTGATCCGGATTTATAAATTATGAATTTAATTATTTATATAGCTTTATTGTGGTTATTAGTGTATATAATTGTTACATTAACACCAATAGAACCTAAAGCTAAACAAGTTATAAACGTAATCGCTATGGTAATTACAATACTTCTTGTTTTATCATGGTTTAACTTAGTACCAAATAATATAACTGAAATTAATCACTGGCACAACGGTAGGTAAGCAAATGTCAATTTCAAATGCTGACCTTTCAAATACTCCATTATCATTAACAGCACCACTGGATATAGATTTTAGAAATCATGTAACTATTCCTAATACTGGCATGACATCTGATCCTCTTGATTTAGGTGGATTTCAGATAACGGGAATTATAACTCCTGCTGGATGGACAGCTGCTGATTTATGCTTTCAAATTTCTAATGACTCAACATCATTTTATTCATTGTTTACTACAGCAGGCGAAGTTAAAATTCTTTCAGCGTCAATTCCTACTGGCGGAGGCCAACATTATATAGCACTTGATCCTGCTATTTTTCAAGGAATACGTTTTATTTTATTAGCTTCTGGTATAGAAGGGGCAAGAGTTGCTCAAGGTGCAGATAGAATAATATATGTAGTTACTAGACCGCGAGGTAGTTATCTTAAATAGATGAACGAAGATATAGAATTTCTTAGATCACTTTCGTTAGATGAATCATTATATGATACTACGCCATCTAAAGGTATAATTCCGCAGCAGCAACCATATAAACCGTATGGGAAAGCGATTAATGATTTATTCTATTTTAAGGGAGCAATTGCAGGATTAAGCGGTCCGGCTGGAACAGGAAAATCAAGAGCCGTATTAGAAAAAATACACTTATGTATGGAGAAATATCCTGGTTCACGAGCATTCATAGCTAGAAAAACAAGAGAAAGTTTAAGTGAATCTGCTTTATATACATTTGAGGAAAAGGTAGTTCCTGCTGGACACTCTATTTTAACTGGAGTTTCACGAAGATATAGACAAGATTATATATATTCTAATAGTTCGATGATTGTTGTGGTTGGATTAGATAAACCGCAGAAGATAATGTCAACTGAATTTGACATTGGCTACGTGCAGGAAATGATTGAGTGTGAGTTAAATGATTTAGAATTGCTAACTACAAGATTACGAAATGGTGTTATCTCTTATAATCAATTACTATTTGATTGTAATCCTGACAAACCAGAGCATTGGATTTATGTTTCTTCACTAAATGGTAAGTTTCCAATGTGGGAAACACAGCATGAAGATAATCCAATGCTGTGGGAAGATAACATAAACGGAACTGAAACTGCATATGATGGAAGAAAAGGCAATTGGACAGAGCGCGGTAAAGCGTATATAGCTAAATTAGATGATTTAACTGGAAGTAATAAACTTCGATTAAGATATGGAAAATGGGCTTCATCGGAAGGCTGCGTTTATACAGAATGGACTCCTAATCCTACTGGATTACATCCTGGTCATGTAATAAATAGATTTGAAGTTCCTAATGACTGGAGAAGAGTTTGGACCGTTGATTTTGGAGTAACACATCCATTTGTTTGGCATTCATATGCAATTGATCCTGATGGAAGGGCATATTGCGAACATGAAATTTATATGACTAATAGATTAGTTGAAGATCATGCTAAACAAATGCTTGCAACTTGTGGATGGGAAAGAGTAAAAGATGAAACTGGTGAGCCAACAGGAGAATATAGAGCAATCCGAGAAAATCCAGAGCCATTTCCTTCCTATTGTCTTGGAGATTGGGATAAAGAAGGATTACTTACTCTCGAAAAAGAAACAGGTTTCCAGTGGACAAATGCTTATAAATCTATTAATGACGGAATCCAAGCAGTCTCATCCCGTCTCAGATTAGCAATAGATAATAAACCTAGAATTAGTTTCTTTCGTGATTGTCTTGTAGAAGTTGACCCAATTTTATTAGAAAATATGCTGCCTACATCGGTAATTAAAGAGTTTCCTGGTTACGTATGGGATACAAAGAAGGGTAAGCGGAAAGGTGAAGTTCCATTAGATAAAGATAATCACGGAATGGATGTAATACGTTATTTTGTAGCACATGAAGATGGGTTAAGAGATAAATATGTAGCTAAAGATGTTCTAATGGAATCAATGCCACTGGCAAGAGTTATAGCTATACCACGAAAAATATGGCAGCCAGAATCTGACACAGAAGTAGTTTTGAGAGTTAAGAATAAGCGAAGAGAAATTCCATTTACAACACGATCACAGCGACAACAATTAACTGGTAGCAGACGGCAAACAAAATTAAGGGATAGATTTGAGTAAGATATTAATAGCAGCAGATGGTAAAGGTACTTCTCCAATTGATAGTGCTAATCAGCCACTTAGTTTTGATTTAGCAAAGAAACTTTTTGATAAAGCTACATATTCTGATGAATTTATTTTTAATGATGGCTTATATAATTTTATAGAGCCAATAATTATAAGAGGTAGTGGTAAACAAGGAACTCCATTACGATTTTCTTCACGTAGTAAAGGTGGAGCAGTATTCAAAGGATTAGGTAAAAATACTCCTTTTCAGTTAGCTAATGGTGAACATCAAAACGGATTTGTATTGCGTAGCGGATCGTGGGTTGAGATAGATGGATTAGAAATTTGTGATATACCATATAATGCTTTTGATGTTGCAAGTCCTAATACTCATATAGTTAATTGTATTGTTAGTCGTTGTGGACATGCAGTAAAAGGAAGATTTGGTGGAACTGGAATATTAGCAGGCCCACTTGCAGAAGGGTCTATTTTTGAAGAAAATTATATTGAACATACGCGTGAACATATTGTATATATATCTAATGGTGCAAGTAAATGTGTTGTAAAAAATAATATATGTATGTTTGCATGTGATGCTGATGAATTAGGGTGTGCAATTCAAGTTAATGGTGAAGGTACATTAAATGGATGTTTAGATAATAAGATAATTGGTAACACAATTATTGGAGCTACATCACGAGCTATTTTAGTTTTATTTGGACCAAATACTGAAATTTCTGGAAATATTTGTCATAATAATAAAGGACCTGGAATTCAACTATCTATGGGTTCGAGCAAATCTAAAGTTGTCAGTAATCATATCATATCAGATAAATCAGCTTTCTATATTAGTAAAGATAATAAAGTTACAAGTGACGTTGAGTTAACTGGCAATATACTATATAATACTGATTCTCACTATACACCAATTACTGTTGAGTTAGCTCAAAATTTTAAGAGTGAACATAATATAATTAAATCAGCTAGCAAATATGTTGCTCTGGTAGAGGGCAAGCCGTTAGATAAGTCTGCTTGGCAAATTGCTGGATATGATAGATCATCAGATTTTGGTTTAGTTTAATATGGCAACTGCAATAAAAAATGGAAATGGAACGGGAACTTTA
>WNFI01071061.1_pt2 | contig 10519 bp, 10 predicted proteins | sample 5400471 | NCBI WGS metagenome assembly WNFI01 (sample SAMN13153348, study PRJNA577476) | soil metagenome | isolation source: 100 cm saprolite on Douglas fir-dominated hillslope | place: USA:California | collected 2013-09-17 | reverse complement strand
TAGCGCTTAAAGCAAGGCCATTGAGCTCCAGGCCCCCGAAGTGCGGGGTTGCAACTTACCCCGTTTGATCTGCGTCTCGGCCACGAGCAGAAGCCCCGTGGGCTTGCTCGCTGTGGCAGGATGCCTGACTTCCTGGCTTTCGCTTCTGCATCGGCTGAGCAGCTCTGGAAGAGTGTGGAGGACCAACTTCACAACGCCATCAAGGCTGCCCGGGCTGGGCACCTGCACGATCAGAATGCGCATACGCAAGCAATCACGGACTGCATCGCCCTTCATCTCGTACGGAGCATCCGCTACCTAGAGTTGCATCGGTCCATTATTGCGGATAGCACCGAGAGTGTGCGCCGGAGGGCGATGCTCTCAAAGGCCGGGATGCTGCAATCTGAGTTCCGGCGCCGCTATGGACTGGAGGCAGCCGGGCCGGAGGCCCTTGCCATCATTCTGGACGATCCTATATCAAAGTGGCAGCTCTTGGAGAAGCGTGGTGCTCTTGTTCGGACGAGTATGGAGGCGATGTTTCACCGTGCACGCGATACTCTTCGTGCCCAGGCCGTCGAGGTCTGGCACGTTCCACGTGGTTATGAGCTTCTAATCTCCGACTCGCCCGCTGTCACATTCCGATACCTCGCAGAGAATGCAAGCATCGAGCCGAATGTCGCTATTGGTGACTCCGATAGCATTGTCTTGCCTTTGGCGCGGGATTGTATGGTGGCGATCCGTCCGGAGGCCAAGGATAGCGAACTATTGCCAGATCAGGTCTTTTTCTTCAATCGACTGCAGGTGGAAATAAGTCATCGGTACGTGTACTACTACCCCGGAGGCGAGCTAAACGAGCTCGTGCAGGAGACGCTGCTACGACGAAGGCGCGGAGAGCCATGAGGGTTGCCCGCGCTGCTTCCGGTTAGAGGAGGAGCACGATCTGAGAAGATCGAGCGAGGGCTGTCGTGTCCGTGGCGTGGCGTCCGACCGGACGGCTGATCAGCGGGTCAGAGACAGGCCAAGCCTCCACTGCCGGGTCCAGTCGGGTGTTAACACCGGACGTGGGCCTCTCACAGTCGTCTCACAGACTGGCTGGACGGTGCGGGACTGAGACGGCCGCTTCGGACACCTAGTAGACCCTGACCTGCGGATGCGGATATCGGCGCACTGGCCGGATGGCCTGCACTGATCTACGGAATAGATGGCCGCGCTTGATCTTTAGCTCGTCGGTGTTGCGGAAGAGGAAGCTGCCGCAGCGCTGCGGGTCCTCGGTCGTCAGCGTTCCCTGCGGTCCGGGTCGGCTTGCCACCTGCTCACGCACGGCGACATCCCCAAATACGCCCCAAAGTTTGCGAGCCCACGGAAGAGAGCCAGGTCGAGGCGGCCTTCGGTTTGGTCTGCGGCGTCGGCTGCGTACCGGTATCGCCAGCGGTTGGGCGTGCATGCTGCTGTACTTCGCTGCTGTACTTCGCGGCCTGCCCCCAGCTTGGAATGGCGCGACTGTGCTGTGGCCGGAGACCTGGGCGTGGCGGTCCTCAATCTCCTGCAGAACCCGCGTCATCCGCTTAATGAGGCGCCTCACCGACCAGGGCCCGTAGCACCCAGCTCTAGCTCTGTGACATCTCCGCAGGCCGCTCAGCAACGCTGCCGGGGTGCAGGAAGAGGTCTAGACCAGTACAGCGTGAAAGTACAGCAACCGGGCTGCACAACGGGGGACTAGGGGGCACGTCCAGGGACGTGCCCAAGCCCGTGACCTGGCCAGGAGCAGGGGAGAAGCACCGCTGTCCAGTAGCTACGGATCAGAAGGTTGGGGGGTTCGAGTCCCTCCGAGCGCGCCAGCAAACTCGCAGGCCAGGGCTCTGCTCTATCTAGTTGTCACGACCCTTAGAAGATCAGCAGGGCCGGTGTTGCCACATTTTTGTCACACGGACCTGAAACCTTGCCCAGCGTGTCACTGATGACGGCCAGCTCCGGCCGTGGTGCGCTCAGATAGGCGCTCCGGTTGACCTGGATCGTGTGGCCGAGCCAACTGGCACGCAAGGTCTCGGGCACGCCGAGCCTCTCCAGGTAGTCGTTCACCGAGCCGCGGGGGTCGTGCAGTCTGATCCGCGGGAGATCCCCGGCGATGCGCTGGAACTCGTCGGAGTAGTGCTCCGGGTGCAGTGGCGCGCCCATCTCATCGGCGGCGATGTAGTTGCTGTCGACATCGGCGGCGTAGGCGTCCCCCGCCGTGGCCTTCTCGGCGAGCTGGGCCTTGTAAAGCGCTTCGAGCGCGCCGGTCCCCGGCTCGAAGAGCGGCAGCGTGCGCGCTGACCGCTTGCCCTTCGGGTACTTCTCGACGATCTTGCCGTCGACCAGGACCCTCGTCCTGGTGATGGTGAGCGTCCCGGCCGTGAACGAGATATCCGACCACTTGAGGCCGAGCACCTCGGCGCGCCGCAGGCCGAGCAGCGAGAGCAGCCAGCACGCGAACAGGCGGTCCGCAGCCGCGGCCGTGATGAACTGCCGGATCTGGCCCTCGCTCCACGTTCCGTGCTCCTTCGCGTCGGACCGGGCCCGCTTGACCCAGCGCACCGGGTTGACGGCAACTTTCCCGTCCTTCTCGGCGAGTGCGTAGGCGGCCTCCAACTGCTGGAGCGACAGATTCGCCGAGCACGCGCTCAGCCCGGTACCCGGCTTCCCGCCGCGCCTGCGGCCCTCGGCGCGCGGGTGATCCCGGTACTTCTCGACGTCTTCGCGGCTGACGTCCCGGGCCTTGCGGTGAGCGAACCACTCACGGACAGGCTGGAGAGCCAGCCGGTAGGACAGTCGCGTGTTGGCCTCCCAGGCGATCGCGCCGCTGGACAGGTAGGAGTCGATCACCTCGGGCACCAGGCCGTGCCATGGCGCACGGTAGGTGCCGTTGCCGACGCTGACGCCGAGCTTGGCTAGCTCGGCCTCAACCTCGCGCTTCGTCTTGCAGGTGATGGTCCGCTGTGTTCTCTTGCCGGTCACCGGGCTCTTGCCCACGGACACGCCGCGAGCCCGCCACCGGACCGTCTTGCCGTCCGCCAGGACGATTCTCTGGATCTTGACCATGTTCCCTTCTTGATCGTTATCGTGACTTGCCGGGGCGAGTGTCCTCGGCCCCGGACTCGCCGCGGGGCTGGCGGCGAAGCTCTTCCCGGTACGCCTCAAGCGCCGCGGCCTCGCGGCGGCGCTCGGCGATCAGAGCGTCGATAAGCGGGCCCGGTGCCGCTTCCGTGGTGATCTTGGGCCGGTCGCCATCCCACGTGAACGTCCCGTCCAGGCTGGTCAGCCGTGCCGCGCCCACAGGCTCGCCGCCGGGCAGCGTGACGGCCGCCAGTCCCGGCGGCGGCGCGGTGAGCACGGGCACGGTTGTCTCAAGCGCGATGGACAGGGCGAGCAGCTCCTCGGCGCGGATGGCGCGCCGCCCGGCCTCGATCTCGGAGACGGTCTGCGGGTGCCACTTCCAGCCGAGGGCGTTCATCCTCGCCGCGAGCGACGACTGGCGGATAGCGCCCGCCCGACCCGCCTCCAGGCGGCTCGATCACAAGCCTGATGATTCCCGAGGCGCAGGTGACGCCACGCATCGGCGGGGGCCGATCGATCGCATGGCGCACGTCAGTAGATCTTGCTGCGGTGCCCGACTTCGAGGACAACGATGGTCAGCTCATCGTCGTGGACCTCGTACAGGACCCGCCAGTCACCCGTCCGGGCACGCCACGTTCCGGGGTCGCTCACCAGCGGGGTGGCCTGCCCGGGACGCGGGTTGTCAGCGAGACGGTCGAGCAACTTCTCGATCCGCTTGCGCACGGCAGGATCGAATCCGGCGAATGCCTTCCGGGCCGCATCACGGAGGACGAGCTTGTATGCCACGGATTGTCAGCGGCTGACTTCGGCCTTGACCTGCTCCCACGGGATGAGCGGCTCTCCCGCCTCGATGCTTGCACGGGCCTCGCGGGCAGCGACGGCGTCGGCGAAGTCTTCGAGCAGCTCGCGGAACTCCCCCGGCGACATGTTCTCCAGCTCTGCGGCGATCGCCGCGGGGACGATACCGGCCAGGCGCTCCCCGTGCACGGTGATGTAGACCACCTGCCCGCTCGCAGCCTCGCGGGCGGCAGCTGCGACAGCAGGCGTTTCCTCGGCAGCAAGCTCGCTCATCTTGATCTTCTCCCTGGCGGTGCTACTCCGGTGCTTACCCGGGTAAGCATGACCACCTGTAATGTACCCCGCCAGGTACAGCCGACGCTGGCAGCGAGGCGCACCCTCACCCATGGAACTGGCACCGATCGATCGTACGCATCGGCCGATCGATCGGTGGGATGATCAGGTCGTGGCCGGAACGTTCAGCGCCGCTGACGGCGAGCGGCGGTGCGTCGCAACCAACAGCCGCGGCGAGCGCTGCCGGAAGTGGGCGATCAGGGGCGCTACCGTCTGCGGAACACATGGTGGCCGACCAGCACGGCGCCAGCGCCGCCTATACCGACCGGGCTGGCCGGGAGCAGGTTCGCGCCGCGTTCACCCAGGAGCAGAAGTGGCTCGACTCCGTGACCAGGGTGCTCGGCGCACTGGCGCAGGCTAAGCAGGCTGCCCACGCGCAGAAGACCGGCGCCGACGAAGTCATCGACATCGTGGCGGACGCCGTCGACCGCGGTGTCGTCTTCGTCGTGCTGCGCCACCCGGAGTGGGGCCCCCTGAACGAGGTGCACGCCGAGATCATCGACACCGTGCGCGCCTCCATGCGGGCATGGACCCGTAACCGCCCGGACCCTGGGCACCCATCTGCGGCCTGATCAGATGCGGCATGCCGCACGATGGGGCCGCGTCACGGCGTGTCACGCACCAGCGCGGCTACCTTGCGCCTGACGGCGCGTTAACGCCGACATCGACGTGGAAGGCTGCCAATGAAGCCCGTACGAACTCACGCCCGACCTCTTGGGGTGGCTCGATCGAAGCGAGCAGTGCTCGCCGCGGCAGGCGAGGCGAGCCATAGGACGTGAACACGTCATCTTTATGACCCATGGAAAGCTATTAGGCACGACGGCGCGACAACATGATCGCCCAGATCGACGCCGCGGCGCCGATCAGAACGCCGCGGCTCTGATCGATGAGGTCGACCTCGGCCGGTGTCTCCCGGAGCGGCCTGCAGCCTGATCCCTGGCGCGGCAGCGCTGCCCGAGAGGGCGCGGTGCGATGCGGGACGGTCGATGTAATGCGCCACCTCGCCGCGGTGGGAACGGTCGTTACGCCGCGCTGGCATTCGTCCACCAGCGGGATAGGATGCGGGCGCATGGAGATCATCCCCGACAAGCGCAAGGTTGTTGGACTCGTCGAGCAAGCACACGAGGGCAAGATCTGCCTTCCCAACTTCCAGCGAGATTTCGTCTGGACACGTGAGGAAGTCGCCGACCTCGTGCGGTCGATCGTTCGCGGCTACTTCATCGGTTCGCTGCTTCTGCTGCGGTGTGATGCAAGCAACCCTCCGTTCGCCCCGATCTTCCTCCGCGGTGCCAAACCCCCCATTCAGGAGCCACGCCCCGAGCTCCTGATCCTCGATGGCCAGCAGCGGCTGTCGTCCCTGCTCTACGCACTCACTGCCCCGGATCTCTCGCTGAAGGACTCGAGCCAGCGGCACTGGTTCTTTCTGAACCTCCAGGTCCTGCTGTCCGAACCGGACAGTGATGACATCGTTTTCGACCGCGCGCGGCGCGAGCTTCGAGGACTCGATGCGCTGGAGACGCAATACCAGCAACGTATGCTGCCCTGTTCCGCCCTGCTGGCACCGCGAGCCTTCTACGCATGGCGAGACGGCTTCGAGGACTGGCTGCGCAGCAATTCGCCAGATCAGCTCTCTCAGTACCGGTCAGAGTGGCGCGACAGTTGGACGGCCGCCGTTACTGAATTTCAGAACTTTGATGTACCGCTCGTCGAACTCCCACGGGTCGACGAGTCCGACAGCGAATCCATCGGCCGGGTTTGCGCAATCTTCGAGAAGCTCAACTCGACCGGCGTCGAGCTCTCGGTGTATGACTTGCTCACCGCGCGGCTGTACCGCTCGGGTATCCACCTCCACGATCTCTGGACGCAAGCATGTAGGGACCATTCGCGCCTCCGCACATGGTCAAAGGGCAAGGCGGATGAGCACAAGTTCGGCGTGCTTGTTCTCCGCACGCTCGCACTCTTGCGCGGTCTTGATCCGAAACCACGCATTCTCATCGATCTCGATCCATCCAATTTCGCAGCTGACTGGCGTCGAGCAGCAGGAGCCATCGAACGGGCGCTCGAGCTCATCACCCACGTCGGACCTGATGGTTTCGGTGTTTTCGACGAGAAGTGGCTGCCAGGGTTTGGCCTCATCCCGATTCTTGCTGCCCTGCGAGCCGAGATCGACAGCCGTCGGCTGGGCCAGAAGGAGCGGGAGGACCTGCGCCGCTGGTACTGGTGCAACGTGTTCATGGAGCGTTATTCGAGCGCTGTGGAGAGCAAGTCCCGAAAGGACTACCTCGAGATGACGCGCCACTGGTTGGAGGGGAAGGCAGAGCCGGAGGTCTTCCGTGAGGCGCAGAACTGGATCGGAGCTCCCGGTTTCCGCATCCGGGGTTCGGCCAGCTACGCGAGCGCCGTATACAGCGGCGTGTTCTGTCTTCTGGCCCTGCATAATGCTCGCGACTGGAGCCGCGGTGAGGATATCCGCCTTCAAGAGCTCCAGGACCACCACATCTTTCCGCAGGCGTATCTGAAACGCCACGACATCACGAAGCGGATTGACGTCAACACGATCGCAAATCGGACCCTCATCTCCAATGAGACGAACGGGCGGATCAAGGACAAAGCACCGGCCGCCTACATCGCCGATCTGGCGATCTTCCCATCTGGAGCGCAATCCGACCTCATGGAGCCGCATTTCGTCGACGAGGTGGGCCTCTCACTCATACGGGCTGCGACCGAATCCCTGACCCACGAGCAGGCATCGGACACCTACGACCGCTTTCTCCAAGCTCGTGAAGCCGCCATGATCCTAGAGATCAGGCGTGCCTGCGGCCTCACCGCGGCTGCCACGGGCACGAGAGAGGATGCCGCCCCCGACGACGTCGCCGCGGACATCCAAGCGGGCGCTGAAGCACTGGAGGACGAGGCCGAATGGCTTGAAGCCGAGACGCAATTCGCGTCTCCCACGACGCACGCCCAGTGATCTGACTGACGTATCACGCCACGGATCAGCATCGCGGCGACCGTCGGCAACTCGATCGCTGAGAGTTTCATGACGTACGACCAGGGGTGAATACGGCCCAGTACCTTTATCGGAAGGCAGACCTCGCGGGGAGATCGATGGATGGCAACGGCGACCACGGGAGCAGGGTGTGACGTCCGTGTCTCATGCTCCAGGAAGCGCGACCCCAGAGGTCGGCCAGCTCGTGAGGGTGCGCGACCGCCATTGGGTCGTCGGCGACATCCAGGCATCCTCGTTCGGCTCAGACGTCGTCGTGGGAGCGGCGACCGTGCAGCACCTCGCCGAGCTGTCGTCAGTCGAGGACGATGGGCTGTCCCAGGAACTCTCCGTGGTCTGGGAGATCGAACCCGGGGCAATGGTCTTGGAGACAGCAACGCTGCCGCATCCCCAAGTTGACCGGTTCGATGACCCGGGGCGGCTCGATGCCTTCCTCGACGCCGTGCGATGGGGCGCGATCACCTCAGCTGACAGCCGCGCGCTGCAGGCGCCCTTCCGTTCGGGGATCACGATCGAGCAATCGGTACCTCGACCGGTCAGCGCTGTGCTCGACGCTCGCCGGCGACGGCATCGGCTACCTCGAGACGTAGTGACATCCGTGGGCGACGACGACAGCGTGGTGCTGGCGATCCGCCGGGCTGCGACGGAGCTTCCCACCAATCAGCTGCACAAGCTCGCCAGCGCACTGGCAGGCCACGATTCCCCGACCGCCCTCACTCGCCACGCGGTCGTCAACACGGTGCCGACCGCCATCTTTCGGCATCACGCGGCGGCACTATGCATGGCATGGGCAGGGGAGGATGCAATCTCGGGGCGGTCGCTGGCGCTCGCTCTCCGGGTAGCGGCGGACGCGGTTGCCGACACTCGTGGCGAGCAGCAGGTGTCGGTCGTGTGGACAGGACCGTCCAGCTACGAGGTGCCTGTCCGAGCCACCAGCGCCGTGCTGACCGACGTCATCGCCGAGGCCAGACACGAGCTGATCGTCGTCAGCTTCGCTGCGTACAAGGTCGCCGATGTCGTGGAGGCGTTGCGATCAGCCGCCGACCGGAATGTCACCGTACGTCTCGTGCTGGAATCTGTGGCTGACTCCAAGGGGAAGCTGACCCACGACGCGAAGCTCGCCTTCGACACGCTTCCGGATGGCGTTGAGTTCTACGTGTGGCCGGCAGAGCGGAGGGCGACACCAGCGGGCGGTCATGCCGCGATGCATGCCAAGTGCGCCGTCGCCGATGGACGGATCGCATTCGTGACATCCGCCAATCTCACCGGAGCAGCCATGACCGAGAACATGGAGCTCGGGCTCGTCGTTCGAGGGGGCGACGTTCCGCGGCGCATCGCCGCACACTTCACGACTCTCATCTCCTCCGGGGAATTGCGCGCAGTCACATGACGACAGCGGGTGGTGGTCGCATTCGTCCGGCGGGTAGCCGACGGCCTGGTCGCGTGGCGCGCCAGCTGCGATGAGTAGGCCAAGGTCCGCGTCCTCACGGTCGCTGAGGTGTGCCTGCAGGCGCGTTTTCATGGAGCCGGATCTGCGTGGGTGCCAAGCGTGTGACATAGCGTGGGCCGACAGCCTGGACGCTCCCGCATCTGACAGGCGCTCAGGTTCTGAGCGTCCGCCCCAGTGCGGCCGAGATGGTCAGGCGTTGACTGCATCTAGCTCCTCGATCAGGGCGTAGATCGCCTCTATGGTGACATGCCGCACCCGGTCCCACGAGTCGGCCCAATCGCCTGTGAGCCGGACGCCAAGCCGCGCGGCGGCTTGCCGCGAGTCCTGCGCCGCGTCTGCGTGTGCCTGGCCACGGCGCAGCTTCACCAGCTGTTGGAGCGTCGCCACCGCGTCGGTCGCGCGCTCTAGCGATTCCGGGTCCGCTATACGCAGCTTGAGGTCTTCCCTAAGGAAGTTGAGGGGGCCTTCGACCTTGTCGACTTTGGGGACGGTCAGCAGTGAAAATACGTCGTAGAGGGCGTTGCAGCGCGCCTCGAACTCGAGTGCGCTGGCTGCCGCCTCGGCGAGTGACGCCGCACGGGCAAATCCTGGACGCTTGAAGAGCCGTTGCCCGGCCAGCAGGTTGGCCCAGACGACGTCCAGGTGATCCAGGGCACGCGGCAGCGCGGACGGCTCGACCGGTGCCCCGGAAGCTGGTGGCTGCCGAGGGCCCCCGATCCGTTCCTCGAGCGCCGCGAGGTAGTCGGGCCCGCTTTCGACGGCGAAGGGGCGCAGCGACCCGAACCACAGGTTCCAAGTCCAGTCCGTTGAATCGGGGTTGTGATTCACGCCCAGCCAGGTCGGCGGCTCACCGGCCAGCATGAGACGGACCTGACGGTGGTTTACTTCCGCCAAGGGGCCAAGCTGCTGCCTTACGCCCGCGCTCAACGCATCACTGGGGAGGGTGACCGGCTTGACGGTCACAGCACTGGGCACAAAGGTCAGCTGGCGCGCGTAGCCGACGGAGACGCTGGCCAGAAATGACCTGACGATCTGATCAGCGGCCCCGCCCCCGCAGTGCACCAGCCCGTGAACGGTGGGCACGATCTGCTCGCCAAGCTCGACGGGGGCATTCGGCAGCGGGTTGGACCACCTGAGCACGCGGACCGCCCGGTACCCATGATTCCACTCCGGGAGTTCGCGGACCACGTCGCTAAGATCCAGGTCTGCTCTTGCCATGTGGTGCGCAACATACTGCCGGATCGGCCATTGGTCGGTCCGTGCCCAGGCTTCCATCAGGATGTCCAGCAGGTGCCGGGCATCAGGACCGATATCGTCTAGCAAGCTCGCCACGAACGCGAGACTAGAGCAGGCTGCCGCCAGATGCCGTAAGTCGGCGCGTTTCGCGGGGGAACGTCCACGAGTCCTCGGCGAGTCAGGCCCCGGCTAATGCGTGCGATGATGACGCCCCGCCGTTCTGCCCAGAAGGGGCTGAGGGACAGCGGGGCGCCGCGTCCTGGTGTCAGTTCCCGCCGAGGTGCTCGCGCCGGAGCCGCTGGCACTCCTCGAGGTGCCGCTCGAGCAGCTCGACGCGCTCGTCGGCAGCCTGGCGGGCGGTGATCCGCCCGGCATCTTCCTCGGCCCGGACGTGAGTCAGCGCGTCTTCGAGGTCGTCGTCGGCCTGCGAGACGGCCTCGTAGTAGGCGGTGTGCTTCTCGCTCAGCCTGGTCATGACGGGTCCGGGGCGTGGTCGTAGGCTTCGTCACCCAGGCTCGCGGCCGACTCCCGGAGCGAGACGAATGCGGCCATGATGTCGGCCGGGTCGTCCTCGATCTCGCGGTCGGCGATGATCTTGCGGCAGGCCAGCAGGACCAGGCGGG
>WNFI01701428.1_pt1 | contig 10520 bp, 9 predicted proteins | sample 5400471 | NCBI WGS metagenome assembly WNFI01 (sample SAMN13153348, study PRJNA577476) | soil metagenome | isolation source: 100 cm saprolite on Douglas fir-dominated hillslope | place: USA:California | collected 2013-09-17 | reverse complement strand
GCGCCACCGTGCGCCGGGGCTGTCGGCCGGAGGATCATCGGCGCCACAGTGCCATCGGGTCGCGCGCGGGCTTGAAACCGGCCGACTCGACCATCTGTGTCGCCACCTTGAAGCCTTCGGCCACCTTGTCCGGCTGGTGCGCGTCGCTGCCGTACTGCACGGCCTGGCCACCCAGCTCACGCCACCAACGGACCACCGTGATGTCCGGGCTGAGGACTCGTCCGCGAGTCGTGTTCACCTCGAGCACGCGACCGGTGGCGGCCGCCGCCTTGAGCACGGCTCGAATCTCGGCCTCGTAGTCCGCCTCGCGATAGGGTTTCGCGCCGTCGAGCCAATAGCGCTTGGGGTAGTCGATGTGGGCGAGGGTCTCGAAGGCCTGGCCGCTCTCCACCATGGCCAGCGTCTCGCGGAAGTATTCCCTCACGGCGCCCGGGAAGTCGCCGGCCGCGCGTTCCGGAAACTGGCTCGCGTCAACCATCTCTCCGTCGATGCGAATGCAGTGGATCGATCCGAGCACCTGGTCCAGGGGGCCTGAGGCGAGGACCTCGGTGGTCTCGGCCGGGTACCAGTGGGGCTCGCCCAGCTCCACCCCGGTCAGGATGCGGAGCCCCTTGAACTTCGCGCGGCAGCGCTCGATCGCGTCGAAGTAGCCCGCCAGGTCGACCGAGTGCTGTCCTTTGTGCACGAGCGCCCAGTCGGCGTGCTCGGTGAAGGCGATGGCGGGCAGACCGACCTCGATCGCGCGCTCACAGCTGCGCTCCATGGAGCCGTGTGGTGCGTCCCAGGACCATTCGGTGTGCACGTGGAGGTCGGGCGGCGGGGGCATCGGACAAGGCTACAAAGTCCGGGCCCGTGACAAATCCCGGGCCCTCCCCACCCGGCGCTGCGCGCCACCCTCCCCGGCGAGCGGGGAGGGGAGACTGTCTATAGAATGGCCCGCCGTGGGGTGGGTGGTGCTTGGGATTTCCTATGCGGTGGGCGCCCCGCTGCTCGCGATTGGGCTCTACATCGTCCTGCGGGGCAGCTTCCCGGGCTGGTGGATGGAGTGGATGCTGTGGCCCGTCAAGAATGTGACGCCCGGGATCGCCCGCCTCCAGGGCGCGACCGTGGTCGGTCTCGGACTGTCAGCCGTGGCGATCGGGTTGAGCATGTGGGTCTCGGAGCTGGTCGGCGGCGCGCTGGTCTTGGTGGCGATCGCCGCCTACCTACTAGGTGCCGCCCTCTACGTCTACAGCGCGTGGCTGTCCCGTCGAAGGCAGCAAGAGCAAGAGCTAGCCTAAAAGTCGAACCAGGAGCTCTCTGGCCACCTTCGGGTTGGCTTGAGGCGCCCGCTTCGTGAGGTCGGCCATCAGCGCTCCGAGAGCCTGCTTCTTGCCCACTCGGTAATCCTCCACCGCCCGTGGGTTGGCCTCCATCACCGCCTCGACCACGGCCAACAGGGATGCCTCGTCGCTGACTTGCGCGAATCCGTGCTCGGTCACGATGTCGGACGGAGCGCGCCCCGTTTCCACCGACTCCATCAGCACCTCGCGTCCCTGGTCGCGAGTGATTCCGCCCGACGTCACGAGCTTTACGAGGTCCGCCAGGTGCTCGGCGGTGGGAATCTTGCCCGTCGGGGCCACCTCGCCGATGATCCAGTTGGCCACGTGCTTGGCGTCCGCGCCCGCGGCGACGGCCCCTTCGAACAGGTCGGCGAGGTCGCGGTCGGCGGCGATCAGCACCGCGTCCCCCGTGGGCAAGCCGTAGTCCGAAACCAACCGGCCGCGCCGCGCGCCCGGCAGCTCCGGCAGCGCCATGCGGAGCTCGGCGATCCACACCGGGTCGATCTCCAGCGGTGGCAGGTCCGGCTCCGGGAAATAGCGGTAATCCTCGGCGAACTCCTTGCTCCGCTGCGAGAAGGTGCGGCCCTCGGCTTCCGACCATCCGCGCGTCTCCTGGACGACAGTGCCGCCCGACTCGAGCAGCTCGGTCTGGCGGACCACCTCATAAAGGATGGCGCGGTGCAGGGCGCGGAACGAGTTGATGTTCTTCAGCTCGGTCTTCACCCCCAGCTCCTCTGTGCCGATCCGGCGGATCGAGATGTTCGGCTCGGCGCGCAGCTGGCCCTTCTCCATCTCTGCCTCGGACGCGCCGATGGTGCGGAGCAGCGTGCGGAGCGCGACCGCGTAGTCGCGCGCCTCGTCGGCCGATCGAAGGTCCGGCTCGCTCACGATCTCCATCAGCGGAGTGCCCGCGCGGTTCAGGTCGACGAACGACTCCCATGCCTTGTGCAGCTTGTCGCCGGCGTGGATGAGTTTGCCCGTGTCCTCCTCGAGGTGCACACGGCGGATGCGCACGCGGCGTCCATCGAGCTCGAGGAAGAGTGCCCGGCATGCCGAGGCAGATCTCGCACACGTTGGAGTTCGGCGGGTCGCCGAGCCGGCCGACGGCGCAGCCGCAGAACATCTTGCTTCGCGTGGTCGGCTGCACGTGCACCTCCATGCCGATCACTACTTCCCAAGGAGCTCTAGACAAGTGGAGCGACCTCCGCCTTCACCCCGCTCGCCACCTCATAAGCGCGGGCCACGCGCAGCGCGACGTCCTCGCGCCACTGCGGGGCGAGCACCTGCAGTCCGACGGGCAGAAGCTGTTCGGTCATGCCGCACGGCACGCTGATCCCCGGTAGTCCCGCGAGGTTGCCGCCAAGGGTGAGCACGTCGCACAGGTACATCGACAAGGGGTCTTGCGTCTTCGAGCCAATTGGAAATGCGACCGTGGGCGACGTGGCGCCGATGATCGCGTCGCATTTCTCGAACGCCGCGTCGAAGTCGCGCTTGATCAGCGTACGGACCTTCTGGGCTTTGAGGTAGTAGGCGTCGTAGTAGCCGCTCGAGAGCGCGTACGTGCCGAGCATCACGCGCCGCCGGACCTCAGTCCCGAAGCCCTTGCGCCGCGTGCGCTCGTACGCCTCGGTGATGTTCAACGCGTCTTGGCTCGACATCCCGTACCTGACCCCATCGAAGCGCGCGAGGTTGGAGGAGCACTCGGCCGGGGCGATGATGTAGTAGGCGGCAAGCCCGTAGTCCGTGTGCGGAAGCCCGACGTCGACGATTTCCGCGCCCGCCTCGCGAAGCGACTTGATGGCCGCCTCGATGGCGGCCTTCACGGCGGGCTCCATGCCCTCGACCTCGTTGTACTCGCGCGGCACCCCGATCCGCATGCCCTTGACACCCGCGTCGAAGTCGCGCAGGACGTCGTTGGCTCGGGTGGAGGACGTCGCGTCGAGGGGATCGTGGCCGCCCATCGCCTCGAGCACGATCGCGGCGTCCTCCACCGACCGCGTGAACGGACCGATCTGGTCGAGACTCGACGCGAACGCGATCAGCCCGTACCGGCTGACGCGCCCATACGTCGGCTTCATCCCGACCACTCCACACAGCGCCGCGGGCTGGCGGATCGAGCCGCCCGTGTCGGTGCCGAGGGCGATCATGGCCTCGCCCGCCGCGACAGCGGCCGCGCTCCCGCCCGAGCTTCCCCCGGGAACGCGGTCCAGGTCCCACGGGTTGCGCGTCGGAAAATAGCCTGAGTTCTCGGTCGAGCTGCCCATGGCGAACTCGTCGCAGTTGGTCACACCCAGCATCACCGCACCCGCATCGAACAGCCGCGCCACCGCGGTGCCGGTGTAGGGCGGCCGGAAGCCCTTGAGGATCTGAGACCCCGCCGTGGTCTCCACGCCACGCACGCAGAGCACGTCCTTGACCGCCATCGGGATTCCGACCAGCGGCCCCAGGTCGCCACGCGCGATCCGGCGGTCCGCCTCGTCGGCCTGCTTCTCCCAGAGCTCCGGCGTGAAACGCAGGAACGCCTTCACGCGATGGTCGACCCGCTCGATCTGCTCCACATGCGCCGTCACCAGCTCGGCCGCCGAGAAGGAACGCAGACGCAGGAGGCGCGCCGTTTCCTTGATCGTGAGCTCGGTCAGCTCGCTCACGCCTCCTCCTGGATCGAAGGCACTCGGAAGAATCCGTCCACCGCGGCGGGCGCATTCGCCAGGGCCTCATCCTGGCTGAGGCCCGGGCGCGGAACGTCCTCTCTCAACGTGTTGGCCACCTCGACGACCTGCGCGGTGGGAGGGATCGCATCCGTGTCCAGCTCCTTCAGCCGGTCGATGTGCGCGAGGATGCCGCTCAGCTGCTCGGCGTAGAACTCGACGTCGCCGGGCTCGAGCCCGATGCGAGCGAGCATGGAAACATGGCGGACTTCGTCCCGAGAGAGAGGCATTAGAGTGTCCCGCCCCCGAGGCTCCGCGCATCTTCGCGCCCTAGGCGGCCGGGCGCCTTCGGCGCTGAAGGCTGCGTCAAGGGGCCCGGCGCCGCGTCGTCACGCATCCACGATGCGCTCCTAGCGGCGCCACCCTTTCCTTGCCTCCGGCCGCCGATGGCGCGAATCTGCATCGGACCTCGGGGTCGGGACACTCTGAAGTAGCTTAGGGTTTAGAGGAGTTGCGGCTCGACCAGATCCCGATCAGCGCCGGGATCCCCGCGATCGCCCCGACGACGGAGAACGTCATCGCGGCTGACGCGATGCCGGCGAGTGTGCGGCCCCACCGCTTGCTCCGCGCAAGCCCGACAGCACCGATGACTCCGACGAACGCGGCCCCGATCGAATAGACGATGGATGTGATGAGGACGATTCGCGATCGCCCGACCGCTGAGGGCTCCGAGAGAAACCCGACGATGAACCACGCCCAGACGACCATGATCGCCGCCCCGAGCACGAGCACCGGCCAGACCCACGTCGGCGTGGCAGCCTGCGCACGTCGCTCCTCTGTTCCAAGCACCGCCGGGCGAGTCTAGTCGAACGTCACCTGGGTACGAGGGCCAGGAACTGCTCTTCGTCCAGGATCGCGACCTTGAGCTTGTTTGCCTTCTCGAGCTTGGACCCGGCGCCGGGGCCGGCCACGACGTAATCGGTCTTCGAGCTCACCGCCGAAGCCGCTTTTCCGCCCAACTTTCTGACCAGCGCCTCGGCATCCGGGCGGCTCATCGTCTCGAGAGTCCCCGTGAAGACGAAAGTCTTGCCGGTCAGCGGGCCCTCGCCGGGGGCCTCGACAGCCTGCGGCTCGACGCCGGCCGCCAGCAATTTGCCCACCAGCTCGCCGCCGTGCCCCTCGAAGTAGAGATGCACCTCCCTCGCCATGTTTGGACCAACGCCTTCCACCCTCTGCAGGTCCTCTTCGTTCGCGGCACGCAGATTCTCGATGGTGCCGAAGTCGCCCGCCAGCAGGTCGGCCGTCGCCTCGCCGACCTGTGGGATGCCCAGGGCGTTGAGGAACCTGCCGAGCTGGGGGCGGCGGCTTTCAGCAAGCCGGTCAACCAGGTTCTTGGCCGACTTCTCGGCGAAGCCGTCCAGCTGAACGACCTGGTCCTTGGTGAGGCGGTAGAGGTCGCTCGGGTCCTCGACCCATTCGCGTTTGATGAGCTGATCGAGGGTCGCATAGCCCAGCCCTTCGATGTTGAGGGCGCCGCGGCTCGCGAAATGGCGCAGGCGCTCGAGACGCTGCGCGCCGCAGAACGGGTTGATGCAGCGATGAGCGATGTAAGGCTCCTCGCGCACGACCTCTCCCCCGCACACCGGACAGGTGGCCGGCATCTTCCAGCCGGGTTTCGGGTCCTTGACGCTGACGATCTCTGGGATGACGTCACCGGCGCGGTGGATGACGACGCGAGCGCCGACATAGACGCCCTTCTCGTTGACCTGCGCTTCGTTGTGCATGGTGATGTTGCGAATGGTCACGCCGCCCACCACCACCGGCTTGACGTGGGCAACAGGCGTGAGCACGCCCGTCCGGCCGACGTAGCACGCGATCTCTTCGACCTCCGTCTCGGCCTCCTCGGGCGCGTACTTGAACGCGATCGCCCAGCGCGGTGAGCGCGCGACGAACCCGAGCTCGAGCTGCTGCGGAAAGCCGTCGACCTTGACCACGATGCCGTCGATCTCGTGCTCCAGCTCATGGCGCCGACGCTGCCACTCGGCGTGGTACTCGATCACCTCGTCGATCGAGCTCAGGCGGCGCCGGTGCTTGTTGACGCGGAAGCCCATCTTCTCGAGCGCGCCGAGCACCTCCCACTGCGACCGCGCCGGGCCGCCCGGGTCGAGCGTGTACATGAACGTCTGCAGGTCGCGGCTCGCAGTGACGTTCGGGTCGATCTGGCGCACGCTGCCGGCGGCGGTGTTGCGCGGGTTGACGTAGCGCGGCCTGCCCGACGCCTCCACCTCGCGATTCAGCTTTTCGAAAGCCGCGATCGGGAAATAGACCTCCCCTCTCACCTCGAACAGGTCGGGCATGCCCTTCAAGGGCGTGATCGTCAGCGGCACGCTGCGGATCGTCCTGATGTTGGCGGTGACGTCTTCGCCCACGGTCCCGTCGCCACGCGTGGCGGCGCGCTGAAGCCGGCCTTTCTCGTACGTGAGGTTGATCGCCAGGCCATCGATCTTCAGCTCGGCGCAGTAGGTGACCTGGTCGCCGATCGCGGCACGCACGCGCTTGTCGAAGGCCCGGATCTCGCCCTCATCGAAGGCGTTTTGAAGGCTGAGCATGGGCGAGCGATGCCGGACCTTCGCGAACTGGTCAGACGCTTCGCCTCCGACGCGCTGCGTCGGCGAGTCCGGCGTCACGAGGGCCGGCCGTTCCTCTTCGATGCGGCGCAGCTCGAGGAACAGTGCGTCGTATTCGGCGTCTGAGACCTCGGGCTGGTCGAGCACGTAGTAGGCGTGCTCGTGACGGCGGATCTCTTCTCGCAGCTCGACGACCCGAGCCGCGGGATCCAGCTTTTTGCGCTTGCTCATTTCGTCAGGGGCGCGAGCATGCCGCTGAGGATTTTCAGGCCCGCCTTGTCGAACTTGATCACGAGCTCCTCGTCGGTCCGCGTGAGCGTGCTCTTCACCACCGTCCCGGGGCCGAACGCCGGATGCTTGACCCGGTCGCCGCTTGCGAACCGCTGGACCGGCGGCGGCGCGGGGGCTGCCTGCACCTGCCGCTCCTGGAAGCGCTCCTTGTAGCCCTGGCGTGGCGGGGCCACGGGGGCCGCGCCCCGCGGCGTTCCGAGCATCGACTGTGGGATCTCGGTCAGGAAGCGGCTCGGAAAAGCCGGCTGCGAGCGCCCGTACAGGTGGCGGCGGAAAGCGCAGCTGAGGTACAGCCGGTCTTTCGCGCGGGTCATTCCCACGTAGCAGAGGCGGCGCTCCTCGGCCATCTCGGTCTGCGCTCCGACCGCCGACGGATTCTCTTCGCGCTCGTCCAGCGCTCTTTGGTGGGGCAGAAGCCCTTCCTCCATGCCGACCATGAACACCACCGGGAACTCGAGGCCCTTGACCATGTGAAGCGTGATCAGCGTCACGCCCTCGCCGTTCTCGTCGTAGGCGTCGACGTCCGACGCGAGCCCGCGCAGCTCGTTGAGGTTCTCCATGCGCGCCTCGCCCTGCGGGGTGCCATCGAGGTAGTGCTGGCGGAGACCCATGATCTCGATCACGTGGTCGAGCAGCTCGCTGGGTCTCATGACGCCCATCACCGACCGGACCGATTCGATCTGCGCGCGGAACTTCTGCAGCGGCGCGACGGCGGCTCGCGGCACGCCTGAGACCAGGGCCGGGCCTTCGAGCAACTCGAGGATGTCAGTGTCCCGGACGCGAGCCGCGACGTTGAGAGCGTCGACGGTGACGCTGCCGATCTTGCGCGCGGGCACCGACACGATGCGCGAGAAGCTGAGGGCGTCTTTGGGGTTGAAGCAGAATCGCAGATAGGCGACGACGTCTTTGACCTCGCGCCGCTCCCAAAAGCGAATGCCGCCGACGAGCCGGTAAGGGATGCGACGGCGCGCGAGCACATCCTCAAAGGACCGGGACTGCGCGTTCGTGCGGTAGAGGACCGCGAAGGACGAGTAGCCGCGGCCCTCGGTGCGGCGCAGCCGCTCGATCTCGTCGGCCACGAACTCGGCCTCCTCGATCTCGTTGTAGGCCTGGGTCGCGATCACCTTCTCGCCGCCGGCCCGTTCGGTCCACAGACGCTTTTCGGCTCGCTCGGGGTTGCTCCGGATGACGCTGTACGCGGCATCAAGGATGGCCTGGCTCGAGCGGTAGTTCTGCTCGAGGCGCACCACATGGGCGTCCGGGTAGTCCTTGCGGAAGTCGAGGATGTTGCGGATGTCCGCGCCGCGGAAGCGATAGATGGACTGGTCGTCGTCTCCGACCACCACCACGTTGCGGTGCTCGAGGGCCAGCTGGTTGACCAGCACGTACTGCGCGCGGTTCGTGTCCTGGTACTCGTCCACCAGCACGTGGCGGAAGCGGTCGCGCCACTTGGCGAGCGCCTCCTCGTCGGTGTTGAAGAGCTCGACCAGCTTCATGATCAGGTCGTCGAAGTCCAGCCCACCGGACCGGCGCAGCACCTCCTGGTAGGACTCGTACACGCGGCGGACCACCTCATCGGCGTAGCTGCGATTTGGATATTCGTGTGGGCCCTTGAGCTCGTTCTTGGCCTGAGAGATCGCGTTGCTCAGGGCGCCGATCGGGTAGCGCTTCGGGTCCAGCCTCAGCTCGTCGAGGACCCGCCTCAGCGCGGCGCGCGTGTCGTCCTCGTCGAAGATCACGAAGCTGTTGGTGATCCCGATCCGCTGCGCTTCGCGCCGGAGGATCTTGACCGCGGTCGAGTGGAACGTGCCCACCCACATCTTTTCGGCCCCTTCGCCCACCAGGTTCTCGACCCGGGCGCGCATCTCTTTCGCGGCCTTGTTGGTGAAGGTCACGGCCAGCAGGCGGTCGGGCCAGACGCGCTTCGTGGCGATGAGGTAGGCGATGCGCGCCGTGAGCACGCGAGTCTTGCCGCTCCCGGCCCCGGCGAAGATCAAAAGCGGGCCGTCGCCGTACGTGACCGCTTCTCGCTGGGGCGGGTTCAGGCGCTCCAGGAGGGCTTCGGCGGCGGGCATGGGTGATCCGTCGGTGGACATTGGGAGTTCGAGTTTACCGGCGGCACCGTATTCGCCTGATTCCCGGTTTCGCTTCGTTATGCTCTCCGTGCCCTTGGCTCACGAAGTCGATCTAGGCATACGTGATCACCTGCTCTACGAGCTGGCGCGCGATCTCAGCTCGTCCCTGGAGCTTGACGTCGTGCTGCGCAAGGTGATGGACCGCGTGATCACGCTGATGAAGGCTTCGCGCGGCTTCATCGTCCTGGTCGATCCCACCACAGGCAACATGTCCGTGCCAATGTCCGGTGGCGAAGCCGACCCTGAGAAGACGCGGCACTTCCTGGGCTCGAAGACGGTCATCGAACAGGTCGTCAGGACGGGTCAGGCGGTCGTCTCGACCGACGCCAGCCTCGACGACCGTTTCAAGGGCCAGCAGTCGGTGATCCTGCAGAACCTGCGCTCGATCATCGCCGTGCCGCTCGTCACCAAGAGCAAGGTGATCGGCGCGGTCTACGTGGACAGCCCGTTCCGGGCGGCCATCTTCGAAGAGAAGGACAAGGAGTTCCTCCAGGCCATCTCCGACCTCGCCGCCATCGCGATCGACAACGCGAGGCAGTACGAGCGCTCGGAGCTGCTGCGCTCACTGTTCGAGCTTCACGTCAACAAGCAGGTGACCGACTACGTGCTCGCGCGGTCGGACCGCACGACCCAGTTTCTACACGGAGAGCGGCGCGAGGTCACGATGCTCAACTCCGACATCGCGGGCTTCTCCGCGCTGTCGCAGCGCATGGAGGCCGAGGAGCTCGTCGATTTCCTCAACCGCTACTTCGAGCGGATGATCGACGTGGTGCTCGCGCACGGAGGAAACATCGACAAGTTCCAGGGCGACGGCATGCTGGTCGTCTTCGGCGCACCAAACCCGATGGAGGACCATGCACACCAGGCGCTGAAGGCCGCGCGGGGGATGGTCAAGGAGATCGACCGGCTCAACCGCGAGCTGATCGAGGCGGGTCAACCCCCGATCTCGGTTGGAATCGGCCTGGACACGGGCTACGTGGTGGCTGGACATGTCGGGTCGCAAAGGCGCCTCGAGTTCACCCTGATCGGCGTGCCGGTGAACAACAGCTCTTACCTGTCGAAGGTGCGGCCGGCCCGAGTCCTGATGTCGGAGACCACCCGCGATCTGCTTCCGGCGGGCTTCGAGGTGACGGACTTCGAGCCGATGCTGCTCAAGGGCGCCGGCCTGCCCCAGCCGATCTTTCAGCTGGAGCTCACCGTCACCATCGAGGAATAGGAGGTCCCGCCTTCTAGCTAGAGGCTGGGCCGCGGTGTGACTCCGGCCATTCGGGCACAGATGGCCCTATCCACAGCTCTGAACGCGGCCCTTCGGGCACAAATGGCCGTGTCCTCCGGCGTCAGTGCGGCCATTCGGGCACTAATGGCCCGGCACGGCCCGGGAGATCAGCCCTGGCAGGTCCAGCGGCCCGGACCGTAGTGGCTGTACAGCCACGCGGCCGCCTGGGCGTTCGCGACCGGGTCGAACGGCGACTGGCTGGCCCAGGGAGTTCCACCCCA
>WNFI01450725.1_pt1 | contig 10520 bp, 10 predicted proteins | sample 5400471 | NCBI WGS metagenome assembly WNFI01 (sample SAMN13153348, study PRJNA577476) | soil metagenome | isolation source: 100 cm saprolite on Douglas fir-dominated hillslope | place: USA:California | collected 2013-09-17 | reverse complement strand
GAGGAGAGACAGAAACAAAGGCTCCAGCTCCTCGTACCACTGGCACTCCAAGTCCATTCCCGTTAGGAGATGGCTCCTTTAGTATTCGTAGGAGAGCTGCCCCTCCTACTGGAGTCACAGAGCTTGGTGCTAAAGATACCTCTGGACAGCCATCGACTCGGCCTATTTCTGGGGCGGGATCCGTTAGTGGAGGCCGTTCCGTCGGAAATGGGAACGGGAATGGCTCTATTAGAGAGAGTCGCGTTGCATCTAGTCTCTATGCTAGTGACTTTGATAACCAGTTAAGGCCTGATCAAGAGGTGAGAGTATTATACTCTTTCCGGGATTCACTCTAATCTCTTCGATCTTTAGCCTCTTCGTACCGGGCGACTTTGGTATCTAAACGTGCACACTCCCCCTCCTTATCGATGGGTTCAGACGCGTGCTGTGCTATATCCAAACAAATTGATTTTATCATGGATTGTCCCCGGGGGAGGCCGTGGTGTAGTTGCATTGGATTTATTGAACTGCACAGAAGTCCGCAGTGTCCCCAGCCCTTTGCATCGAGATGCTATCGATGATATTGGTAGTATTGCCGCGAGGGAACAGAGCCAAGAGGAGCGAAATGGAGCTGGCGCCGGCCTCGCTGACTTTTTGTGCCCGTTCCAGTTGCTGTATAGCGATGGTTTGGAACGACTTGGCGCTGAAAGCGCTCGGGATAGAGTTCGATGGGTTGCCGCTTTATGGTATTTCAAACTGTTTTCTTTTTTGTCAGACACTAAAACCCACGATTGTATAGGGAAGCACTTGACTATGCCGCATCCACTGCTGCGGACGTTCCTCCTCGTCCTCATTCTCCAGTTCCTTCCATGGGATCTGTGCCTTCCATTCGATCTCGAACTTCAACTGGCTCGCACTCGACCATGTATTCAGCCCCCCCTCCCATTGAGGCTCTTCCATCTATTCCGTCTCGTTCGTCGTCTCTCGCTTCGGGATCGCCCAGGTCATCTGTGCAAGTGCTTTCCCCTCGCATTCGTGCGGCAGATGATGCGTCTATCTCGGCCTTGGACATTCCTGTGGCTGGTCCTTCAACTGGAGGCTTACTAAGTCGGACTCCATCTGCATTGAGTCGAAGTTCATCTTTGAGACGCACCTCTTCACTTTCGGATCTCGACCGGGAATTCGCTAGTGCGGTTTCTAGAGCGAGTGGCGGCAGTTCCGTTGGTGTTGTTCCTGGTGTCGGTCAACCTGTCACTATTACCAGTGGGGCTACTGGCCAAGAGATCGTCAGCTTAAGCCCCGTTCCGAGGTCTCGTGGTCGCGTTAGCAGCACGGCTCCCTCTGGGTTAAGCTCCGAGAGCTCTGAATCATCGGGTTTCCGTTCTTTGTCTACGTTTGCTACTCCTTCTATGGTCACGAGTGGAACGAGGCTTCTGGATCCCGTCACACCTTCAGTTGTTGCAAGCACTCGGTTCCCTACGTCTACTACTACTTCAGGGCGTTCGCCATCGTCGGCTAGCATCACCAGCTATGATGGAGCAGATGAGACTTATGGGACATTGAGTGAGGTTACAAGGTCGAGTCTTACATCGCGCCAGCCGTTATTATTCGGGACGGAAGCCAGTTCTCCGTCATCTTCAAGAGCCTCTGGGCTAATACGGTCTTCTGCAATTCGAGGTGCTCGTCCTCGCCCCAAGACCCCTTCTACAGAGTACCGGTCTGCTACAGAACGCTCGGCTGGCTCCATAACGGACGAATATGGTACCGCGCGTGAGAGCAAGGCAGAACCGACAACTCCCACGAGGTCGTCTGTTTCTGCTCCCCGGGGATCTTCTCGTACTCCGACGAGAAGCCATACGGCTGCTCCAGAAACTGAGTTTGAAGTATGCGAATCATCGAGTTGGACGGGTCTAACGCAGACGCAAACACGGACAACTAGGTATCTGGGGACTAGCATTGCAGAGGAGTCGGCCCCGACTACTCCGTATACGTCAGCGAGGTCCCGTCCATCATCCTACGATGAATCCGATGTTTTCGCTTCTGCCACTTCGTCATTGTCTACGAGTTATGCCACGCCCACTTCTGGATCCAGATCATTTGCCTCTTTGGCTCCAGAGTCAGCTGAAACAGACTATACTACCGCTCCTTCCACTTCTTCCGACTCGTTCGTTACTCAACAATCCTGTGAGTGCGAGGGCGACTATGTGACTGCATCAGTCTGCAAGTCTGAGTCTGAGCCTTCCGAGTACGTCACTGCAACGGTCTGTAAGTCCGAGTCTGAGCCTTCTGAGTATGTGACTGCGTCAGTCTGCAAGACCGAGTCTGAGCCTTCCGAGTACGTCACTGCACCACTCTGTGAGGAGGGCACGCCGACACCATCGACGGTTCCCCTTACTCCTCATACTCCAGCAACCAGCACCCGGGAATCTTCGATTAGCATTCGGGTGCCATCGGTGAGTGAAGGTTCACCCGTACCATCTCGGCCTCCCAGCGAGCACTATTTTGCGGACCTGTTACCCGAAAGCCCAATCCCAACCATTCCGTCCATGCCGCCAGTTCCATCGAGTCCAGTCCCTAGTATAGCCCCCAGTGAGATCCCTACAATCTCCGATGAGGGACATGTCTCGCTCGTTGGGTCAACCGAGTATCTGTCGTCACCATACACGCTGAGCACCGTTGAGGACAGACCATCGCCTCCACCAACCACCCATGATTCGCGACTTTCACCTTATCTATCCACTCCTCAAAGTCTGTTGGCATCCATACATCCTGGTACCATCCCCGGTTCAACGCCTGAGATTAGATCTTTGAGTCTTCCCCTGTCGTCTACTATCTTCCCAATGGATCTGGCTCCGCCAGGATCGTTGTTACTTTCTGAATCGACGGAAGAGTCTACGACGGTGACGTTCCCCACATCTCCTGCGTCGTTCCCTTCGTTGCCGTTGTCCAGTTCGCCGGCCTTGTCACGCTATTCCGTCTCTTCTCGACTCACTGTGCGTCCGGTATCGGAGGTGTATGAGACGTATGCACCGTCGACTCCATCTTTGGAGTCATCTCCCTCGCCATTCTCGGGGATTATTGAACGAACTGTATCCGCGCCCAGCCCAGTGCCCTCGCCGTACCCCCCTTCGTCTCCCTTGACTTCGTACACGCTGTCCAGTATTCACCCATCGCATTTGGCCGCTCCATTATCGCCCACAATCGAGTCTTCGCCTATTAGTTCGGTTGTTGACAGAACGACGACGACGGCATCCTCTGCCGTGATTGAGTCTTCTCTCCCTACCCTGGAGCCGTCAATGCCTACAATATCAAGCCTGGTCACATCGGAGCCTTCGGAAGAGCCAATGCTAGATATTGTCGTCTCAGAGCCTTCAGAAGAGTCAATGTTGGATATTGTCACCTCAGAGCCTTCAGAAGAGCCAATGTTAGACATTGTCACCTCAGAGCCTTCAGTAGAGCCAATGTTAGACATTATCACCTCAGAACCTTCGGAAGAACCGATTTCCACAATTTCCACAATTGGCATCACAGAGCTCTCAGCGGAGTCGATTGCAGAAATCCCCTTGACATCGGCGCCCTCGACGGAGAGGATTTCAGAAAGTGTTGTCTCGTCGGAGCTCTTGGAAGAGCGGATTTCCATTACGTCAGAGCCCTCACCAGAATGGATATCGGAAAGTGTTACCACGTCAGAGCCCTCGATGGAACGGGTTTCACGAAGCATGATGACTTCGGAGCCTTCAGGAGAGCGAATTTCGAGGAGTGTGATGACGTCAGAGCCTTCAGGAGAGCGAATTTCACGAAGTGCAATCACTTCGGAGCCATCGGCAGAGCGGGTTTCAAGGAGTGTGATTACGTCGGAGCCTTCAGGAGAGCGAATTTCACGAAGTGTAATCACTTCTGAGCCATCGGTAGAGCGGGTTTCAAGGAGTGTGGCTACGTCAGAGCCTTCAGGAGAGCGAATTTCACGAAGTGTAATCACTTCGGAGCCATCGGGGGAGCGGGTTTCAAGGAGTGTGGCTACGTCAGAGCCTTCAGGAGAGCGGATTTCACGAAGTGTAATCACTTCGGAGCCATCGGGGGAGCGGGTTTCAAGGAGTGTGATCACGTCCGAGCCCTCATCAGAGCGGATTTCAAGTATAATCACTTCGGAACCTTCATCAGAGCGGATTTCGAGGAGTGTGATCACGTCGGAGCCTTCATCAGAGTGGATTTCAAGAAGCACAATCACGTCAGAGCTTTCAGAGGAGCGGATTTCTGAAGTTGCCCTCACCTCGGAACCCTCGGAAGAACTAATTTCGGAAACTGTTGTGTCGGAGCCTTCAGAAGAGCGGATTTCGGAAACTGTCACCTCAGAACCTTCAGAAGAGCGAATTTCGGAAATTGTCACCTCAGAGCCTTCAGAAGAGCGAATTTCGGAAACTGTCACCTCGGAACCTTCAGAAGAGCGAATTTCGGGAACTGTTACCTCGGAGCCTTCAGAAGAGCGAATTTCGGCAACCGTCATATCGGAGCCTTCAGTAGAACGAATTTCGGAAACTGTCACCTCGGAGCCTTCAGAGGAGCAAATTTCAGAAACTATCACCTCGGAGCCTTCAGAAGAACCAATATTAGAGCTCGTCACTTCAGAGCCCTCAGTGCCGACGATTTCGAGTATAGATGTGGCGACATCAGAGCCATCAAGCGAGCGCGTGTCAAGCTCAATCACAACTGAGGTTCCTGAGGAGGCCACTCCGGTCACGCCTGGGTTACCTCCTCCACCACCGCCAAGTGAGTCTCTATGGGCTGCGGAGACGGATGAATCATACGAGTCCAGTATTCTTCGACCCTCACCGTCATTGCATTCGCTTGCACTTCCGGAGCCAGTTAATGATTCATTCGGGACCTCCATTTTATGGCCTTCAGAATCTCTCGCGTCAGTCCCAAGAGGTCCTCAATGGACTATTGAGCGTCTTCTGTCTTCACCTACGGGAAGGTCGCTCACAGTGACCAGTGGTATGATTAGGGAGCAGCCCATCCCTCCAGTGCGAGTTTCCCCACCCATCTCTTCGACGCATCCCAGTGGCTCAATTACACCTGTGAGTACATGACTGTTATGGCGTTGTAGTAGTTGGTGACATTATCTTCGCTAGCCCCCAATACCCACGCAGGTACTGACACCTCCATCGCCTATTTCCTCGATCCCTGCTCCTAGCTCAGCCGTTAGTACTCCGGAGAGCAATTTGCCCTCGATTCGTTCACAGCTCGAAACCATTGAGACGGCGACCATTGAAGAAGAAGGTCCATCTCCTATGGCGATGGACATCAGTCGAATTCTCGAAAGGTTGCAAGATCTTTCCAATCAGACTGACGACCAAGGGCGGCAATTCACTGGCCACCTCAGAAAGATCGAAGACGACTTGATGGAACTTGCGAACATGCTTCGGGCGAAGCCCGAAACTCGCCCCATGAAGGATGCCTCTGTGCAACGATCGCCCTCAGTCCGGGAAGTTCAGGACGTTCGGGAAATTCGGGAAGTCCGTGAAGTCACGCCAGCTCCGGCTCCAGCTCCGTCTCCATCTCTATCCTCCTTTCCATCTCCGTCTTCATCTCCATCTCCATCTCCATCTCCAGTTCCAGTTCCGACTCTGGCTCCAACTCCAACTCCAGCCCCCCTGGAGCCAATCGAAGTAATCTACCTCTCGCCCCCTCCTCTTCGTCCAGAATCCCCTGTGTCCTTCATCTCTAGTGTTTCATTCTTGTCGTCTCACTACTCGGACGGGAGTCTACTTGAGAGACCTCAGTCTCCGCCGAGTTCTCCCTTGACGGCGAGCACTCCTGTTTCCTCTCCTCCCAGTTCTGAGATATCGGAGTCTACCATACCGTCATCTCCAAGTTCCACTGCGACGACTGCCACGGCCCGCCCCCGAGTCGATCTCAACATACTTCGTGACATGCTGTCCACATTACAGCAACAGCATGCCGGCCTTCTGGAAGGGCAACGAGAAGCGAAGGCTCTCCTTCAGGATTTGCACGACAGGCCACAGCCAGAAATTACTATGCCTACTGTGCCCCCACTGCGAGATGGAGCGGAGGATGCTGCAGCACGGCAGGGGGTTATAGATTTATTGCATCAGATTCTCAATGCTCTCGGCATTATCTCTGATCTCCAACCGCCTCCATCACCTCCATCACCTCCATCCCCCCCTGCACCTCCATCGCCTCCTGCGCCTCCTGTACCTTCTGCACAACCACCTCAAGTTCCTTCAGAAGAAAGTAGCGATGGGCTGGGAGATAGCGTATCGAGGCGTAGCCCAATTGCCACCCCGCAACCTGTGCGGCCTGCGTCGCGTGTACTATTGGAAGAACGGGAGTCTCTTGCAGAGTCTGAAGTCGAGGTTCCTGTTCAGCCCACTGATATCGCGATCCAAACGCCGATAACAGTTGTCGAGGTACCGTCTCGCATAAGCAGGGCTCGCAGTGCGAGTCCGATCAGCACGGTGGAGCGAACACCGACAGAAGGGTCACCTGAAGACGTTTTTAGCACCACTGGTCGCCCAATCTTCGAGCAAGGCTGGAGGGATCGATATGCTCGACCAGGCTCTCCGAGACCGGAGTATGAGTATAGAGATGTGCCCAGAGATATCGAGAGTTCCGAGTCCGGTGTCCGGCCCCTGCCCGATAGATCTCGGAGGCGAGCCGTTGACCCTGCCTTGGACTTTCTGGAATTAGTTCGCCGCCGTAGAAGAGATTTGAAAGGTGGAGACGGGACGTTCATTCCTGCAACTCCCAAAACACCGCTGAGGGTAACGCCTATTCTTTAACCGTCCAATACTTTCTCACAATCTTTACAGGTGCCTGAACCCCCTAGACGACCTCCTACAGCCCCCCCAGATTTGGTTCCAGAAAAAAAACCCGAAGAACTCAGAACATGGTACAACAAACCTCCAGACAAGGCGTTGCCTGCTGGACCTCCGGCTGTAAGTGGAACGTATAACAATGCAAGCGACGAATCTCAATTACAGCTCATTAGGTGCCACCAGTGCAAGACGAGGAAAAAGAGGGAGAGAGGGTACCCTCGCCTCTTCCTCCCGTTATCCCAAGTGTCACTGTTTTACCTCCAGCTCCGGTGAGATTTGTTATCGCTCGTGCATGCTGATGATACTCATTGGTCTCAAAAATAGACAACCGTGCCTCAAGTAGCGCCTCCATTCATGGAGATATTGCGCATGCTTAGGGTACGTTCATCAGTCCGTTTATCCCATCCATTTTAAGGTTTTTCCCCAGGACAATGAAGAGCACAATAGAGTTAGCCTTGCCGAACGGCGAAACATGGCGGAGCATTTGCAAGATTTGCATGAATGGCTGGTTCGTGATCAGCAAGATCGCCACCATGCCTTCCGAGGGCTTGCGGAGCGCATTCAGAACTTGCATTCCGTGCTTTCAGAGGCAATCCCCAGCATTGCGCCGCCTCCACCACTGCGTAAGTCACTACTCATAAAGATGTGGGATTGATGCTGATGTATATATGTGCATTCAGCGCATGTTCCAGTACCATCTGTCGTACCAGCTGCCCCTGCTCCTCCAGTACCTCCTTCCGTGACAGTTGGCGGACCTATCTTCCCAACATTCCCACAACAAACGCAGCAACCTTTCATCCAACCTCTAAGCCGCCTTCGAGATGATACAGATTCTGAGCCCATACATCCTGTTGTCCCGCCAGCGACAGATCAAGTCAGGGTCCCGCCTGGCCAGCCGCCTGGCCCCATCATCCCTCCAGAGTTTATAGGTGTCCCTCTGTCTCAGCCTCCGGTTCTTCAACCACCTGATGCAACCGTGGTTCCTCAACCACTTCCGACCATGATGTTCCCTCCATCATTTCCGCACACGGTACTACCTCAACCACCCCAAACCACGGTAGTCCCTCAACCATTCCCTGTCCCTGTACTTCCTCAGCCACCGGAGGGTGGTGTTTTCCCCAATCAGTTCGGGGCGCTTCCAGGTGCTGCATCTGTTCCTGGCATTGTTCCCCCTTCAGCTGTTGTCATTCCACCTGGGAATGGGTTTGCTGGTCCAGGTATTCCGGCCGCGCCTTCGTTCCCAGGTGGCGTGCCTTCGTTCCCAGGTGGCGCACCTCCATTCCCAGATGGCGCGACTTCGTTCCCAGGCGCCCCGCTTCCATTTCTTGGTCCGCAATCTTTTGGCGTTCCCCCGGGGGGGTTCCCTCCAGGTTCATTCCCACCTGGCGTCATTCCTCCAGGTGGTTTTCCGCCCGGACAGTCGGTGATCATAACGCCGGATGGAACTATCCTACCTGCTCCACATGGCTTCCTTGGAGGCTTTCCTGGAGGCTTTCCTGGAGGCTACCCCGGAGACTTCCCCGGAGGCTTCCCTCCTGGAACGCTTCCCACAGGCCCCGCTCCCGCTTTCCTGCCTGGAGGACAATATCCCCAGCCCACTGTAACAATTGTTCCGCCTACACCGGGAACTGCTGCTGGAGGCGTAGTCATACCTCCAGTTCCCGTTGCTCCTGACCAAACTAAAGTTGAGGCTGAGCGTCCGAAACTTCAAGAGAAAAAGGAGGAAACCCCAGAGCGTGTCCAAATTGGCCCAGCTCCGGACGCACCCCGTCCCCCCCCAGTACAAGCAGATGGTTCTCCTCGCCAGGATCATCCTCCACCAGTGGTGCATCTGGATACAAAACCACCCGTTCACGAAACGGCTCCTCAGGTAATCATTCACAATCATCCCAGTGAAGTGCCTCTCGCTCAAGAACAACTGCCTTCTCCGACGATTATTCGAGTGGGTTCTCCGCCTTCCCGGACAGACCCACGACCCCCCGTGATTGAGCTAGCTGATACCCAACCTCCTGTCAGCCCGTACGCGACGCCTCTCACGCCAGGCACTGCACCGCAGACCGTGATTAATATTGGGGATGCACCATCTCATCGAACGCGCTCAGAATCACCGACTCCCCGTTCTCCTACCTCTCGAGTGAGGGTAGCGCCTCCTCATTCCCCGGCATTCCAAGCTGAAGGAATACCGCTATCCACAACTGTCATTCCACCTTACCCGCCTACTACTGTGCTTGATCGAGGCAGAAGGGACGATAGATCGCCACGACCGTCACGTAAGACGTCGAGGTCAAGTACACGGCACTCCTACAGCCGAGATAGAGGGTCTCCTTCACGTCGTAGTCATCGCTCGCACACCCGCTCAACCTATATTTCAGGGAGTTCGCGGTCTCGCTCTACGGATCGTCCAAGTTTGCGGGATAGGGTCCTGGGCCCAAGGAGACGTCATTCTCGTTCGCAGATAACTTACGCCCGGACCCCTTCACCAAGGACTGCAGAGGGACTGCGTGAGGAACCCCCACGCGGCGGACCTAGGTCTCGCTCGCCATCCGACTTCGTACATGAAGTTCACGTCACCTCTGAACCTTCATCGCATCCGCCTACAAGTTATGCCCAGCCGACCCCGGTTTCCTATCACCCACTGCCTACCCCCGTGCCAACCACACCAATCACGCCAGTGACAATTGTCCCTCAGGGCCCTCAGAGCATCGTGACGGAAGACCATCCGCCTGAAGTGATACATCTAGCTGATGCTCCCCGGGAACCCCGTTACGACGAGTCACACCTCCCGTCTCTCTCACATCGTGAACCTTCAGAGGAACGTGACCCTGACCGTCGTGGCGGCCGTCCCCCAAGCTTGTACAGGGATGAGTATGAACGTGATTACCATGATCGACCAAGTTCTCCGCCTAGATCGCTCCGAACTCGAGATGAAGATCGGCGATCCCGTAGACCTTCCAGAGATGAAGTGGAAGAAGATGACAGGCGACGCGCTTCTCTCCCTTCTCGGTCTCCTCCCGTGGAGGACACACCTGAAGTGGAGGACGATCGATATCTGGACCCGGAATAATATCATGTCCCCACCACTCCACATTCCGTTCGGACTGTACCAAGCCACGCACAGATATCTCCTCCTCGTTCGTATGCATTACTGCCGGAGCCAGCTCCTTCTGATGAAGGCGGGCGTCCTCTGACGCACTTGGCCGCCGAGCCTGAAGCACCGAGTGTTGCTCGACCTGTTACGCGTGAGTATCAACCGACACCTACCACTGCCCCAGCAACAATTCCGGATCATAGGACAGCGTATGGTCATGATTACGCCGCTCACCCTGATGTCGTCAGGGTGCGTTCTGCTGGAACCACTTCCCCAAGCATCATCCGAATCACTCCGCCCGCGGGTTTGCGGGCCCCAGTATACCCACCCGCACCCTCAGAGGCCCCTCAGATTCATATTCATACCACCGCACCGCTTTCTGGCCCTCCTGAACCCCAAGTCCCTGGCCCTGCACCTGTTCCTGTCAGATCTACTTCGCCGAGCATCGTTCGAGTTGCCTCGCGACTCCCGGCAGGTCCATCAGCACCCTCAGAGCCTCACCAGATTCACATCCATTCCGCCGCACCTCCTGCTGCAGCCCAGGTTCCTGCACCAGTTCCTGTCGGACCAACTTCACCGAGTATCGTTCGAGTTGCCTCACAACTCCCGACAGGCCC
>WNFI01372030.1_pt1 | contig 10520 bp, 16 predicted proteins | sample 5400471 | NCBI WGS metagenome assembly WNFI01 (sample SAMN13153348, study PRJNA577476) | soil metagenome | isolation source: 100 cm saprolite on Douglas fir-dominated hillslope | place: USA:California | collected 2013-09-17 | reverse complement strand
TTCCCGGAATCGTGAACAATGAGGTCGCAGACCCCTATCTTTTTTTAATAATTACTACAACGACACGACACGACTGACATATCCATCTTCTTCTACTAATGACTTCCCTTTCGGCAAAATAACGCCATCCGCACCAACAACACACTCACACCCACCAGCGCCACCGATCCGACGATACCTACCCTGCTCATCACCCGCGATTGTTCTCCTGCTTTGCGCTTCGCATTCGCATAGCTAATGTCCGGTCGAAACGTCACCATCGTGTACAGTGGTAGCCATCCGCGAGGTCTTCCCGCCGGGAAAGTTACGCCGGGAGGGAAGGCGCCTAGATTCGTCTGTGTGACAGGCGTGCGACAAGTCAACGAGAACAACAAGTTGTCCATCATCCTTTTCAGTCTGTGGGCCGGTGTGGTTACCGAATGACGCATCTCCACACTGGACAAATATTGATATTGCGCGATGGTCATCGGGGGCAAGATCAGCTGACAAGGTTACACTCACTAATTATCCATCGCCATGTCATTGATCGCAATGAGGTCCTCGTGCCTCGACTCAGAATACCGGGAAAGGGCCCCAGCAAGTCGAAGATCAAAAACATCCGGTTCTCGAACCGTAGTGGGGTCAACCTCCGCTTCGTGAAGTAATGCTGTGAGGACACGGACGTCTTCAAGGCCGCAATTCAGGCCCTGACCATAGAAAGGAACCATAGAATGCGCCGCGTCCCCCAGGATGATCACACGGGCCTTGTAATGGTATGGCTTTGCCTGCGGACAAGGGGGAAAAGAAATAACATAAATGCTGGAGGCATTAGTAAGGATGAAAGTGACACACCTTGACAGAGATTAGAGGATTCCGCGGGTTCAGCTGAAAAGAATTTAATAATCCCTCTGTTCCTATGAGTTCCAGTGCGTCGGGGAAGTGTATCCCAAACCATGAAAGAACCTGGTCCTTGTTGGATAACGTTTCGAGCTCAGTCGTTGGAGCAAATAATGTACAAGTAAATGATTTGTCCTGTATCATGCAGGGCGTAGGTTGGAGATAACACCCATATGTGTTGAGGTAGGCGACTGACTTTGTTAGGCAATGCTATGAGCATGAAAGAGTGCCTTGGCCAAATATGCAGATGATTCGGATCAAGGAGGAAGGTTGGATTATTATGATTATCTCGACCAGGTGGTATCTTAAGTTCAAGGTATTCATGAGGGATGTATTCTTGCTGAAAATCCATGCTACAGAGGAAGGTGGCGTCTCGTCAGAATACAATGCGCTCCTAAGCAGGAGAGGTACCGACCGAACGACCCTCATCAGCTGACGTCTTACGATTGAGAAGCTGCCATCGGCGCCGATACATAGGTCGAAGACCTTTTGGAGTTGTTCGCCAGTACTGACATCCAGGACCGACATCACGCGGCCATCGAAATCTATGGATAAAACCTTGTGATGAAAAAACGCACGGATGGACCTGAGAGCGAGCGCCTCATCGAGAAGTCCCCGGTTGAGAAGAGCTCGGTCAATGGAGTTGATGCACTATTAAAGAACAAGGAAATTCAGGGCGTGGGACAAACGCGGCACAATGGTGTGAACACGAGGACGAAGGATGAGTGGGAATATGCGGCCCACCTGGCCATTCCTATCGTAGGGTTGACTCTCTAAATTACAGTTCGAATCATGGATCATTCTGCCACGCATGGGAATAACGTTGTCGAGGAAGCGAGACGCCGCAACGGGATCAATTGCTTGCATGGCAGCTATTCCACGAGAAGAGACTGCGAGGTTAATCGATCGTTGTTGGGCGGCTGCCTGCGAAGAAGGAAGGCGCATATCTAACGTTAACTGTTTATGAACCTGTCGAATGCGGGGAGGTGGAAAAGAGGGGGATACCAGGACGGGCCTCGTATATTTCGACTACCCAGCCCATGTTTGCGAGAGCAATTGCAGCGAGGCAACCGACGGGGCCAGCGCCGACCACGACGAGTTTTTTGTCATAGTGGGAGTGGGGCGAGCTTTGTGGGTCTGGCATCAAGAAGCTGCACTCTCGATCCTCACCTCGCCATCTCACACTGTCATGCATATCTCCGCGGGCAGTATTACGGCATGAAAAAATGTTCACATTCATTCATTCGGCCCCTCTTACTATTAGTCTACCATTACCACGAGACACATTTTCTGATGCACCGGATTTTTTATTACACCTGAGCCGCTCGCATTATCAGTGGGGTCCTGCACCCGTGGTATTTTCATATGATCCGGGAGATGCCGTGTGGAATGGCTTAATCTCGCCCACCGACTCGAGTCACTCCATCACTAATGTCCTCTCATTCTTCTTTTCGCGACAGATTTCTCATCCCCACTAATCGGGATGTCGGCGCACCGCGTGTGAATGGTCCGTTTGCTTCCGCGTAATTTCAAACGCCTGTTAAAGCGTCCTCTTCCCCCCAGGCGAGGACCCTTGCAGTTATCTCTGTGGCAATTCCCTGGGCCTTCTTCCACAACAGGCGGAGACTCTTGTCCAGCAGGAGCTCCGCGTGTGGGGTTCCAGGAAAGTTTCGTCCATGGTCGTATTTCATTTTTGTCCAGCCGTGTCCTGACTGCCATTTGTTTCGGGCTTCGCAGGGCAGTTCAGGGCCATCATGAACATCCACATGGACGGGACTGGATGAACATCACTGATCACGTCAACCCCCTTCTTGCTGAGCTCCTAGGTACAGAAATTTTTACCGCAGCTAGCGCTTAGCCTGACACTTGCTCGTGCTTGGCCTGGATTTTTTCTTGCCCCGCCCAAAGGTACGCGGGAGGCTGAGGTCGCTTGCATGGGCACTTTGACGGCCAATCTACATCTTATGATGAATACATTCTACAAGCCCACCCCCGAACGGTATAAGCTACTTTGCGAGGGCATGGCTTTCCCGTCTGACCAAGTAGGTCACTCATATCGACCGCTACCTCATCTCCTCACTTGGGCTTAACGCCGCACTTGTCAAAAGTATGCTTTTGCTTCCCAGGTGCAACTATATGGGTTCGATCCCAAAGATGCCATCATCGAGATGTTCTCACGTGAAGGGGAATTCTCTCTTCGAGAAGAGGATATTTTGGAAGTCATAGAAAAACAGGGGTCTTCTATCGCCCTTGTCATTTTCAGCGGTGTGCAATACTACACGGGCCAATGGTTTCCGATAGAGTCGATCACTAAAGCAGCTAAGGCCCAGGTAAGCATTTTCCCACTTCGTCGGAATTTCGCGTGCACATCCGAGGTGCATCTACACAGTTTCTTAAGAACTTAATGAGAGTGAGTGACTAGGAAGAACTCTTTCCCTTCGTCCTATTGCACATCGGCACCTTTAATGTTTTTATTTCTGCTGCTGATCGGCACCACACAGAATTGTATATGTGGGTGGGACCTTGCCCACGCGATCGGAAACGTCCCTCTGTCTCTCCACGAATGGGACGTCGACTGGGCAGTGTGGTGCAGTTACAAATACCTGAATTCTGGTCCTGGGGGTATCGCCGGCCTGTACGTTCACGAGAAATGGGACAAGGAAAAGCCAAGGTGCCGTAGATCCTTCCCTTCTCCGACTCATTTCACCGATCCTTCTTCCCTTCCACAACGTTGTTGCCTTTTTCACGCATTACCTGGCTGTTTGACGTGCCGTTTCTCAATATGAAGATATGCGGGCTGGTGGGGTCATGACCCATCCACACGTTTCCTCATGCCACCCGTTTTCTCCCCTATTCGAGGGGCACAAGGGCTACCGATGTCTAACCCGTCAGTCCTCTGTGTCGCCTCTCTGCTTGGCTCCCTCCAGGTGTTCAAGGAAGCCGGCATGGTGGGACGTTTACGGGTGCGTTCCATCGAGTTGACAGCACACCTCGAAGAACTCCTGGTCCAGTCGGCTTATTTTGTCCCCCCACATGAGGCCGCCATGAGAATACCGTTATGCAACGGTTCGACGGACAGCACTCAATACCGCCGTCCTGCCTTTACCATCATTACGCCATCTGATGTGAATTCTCGGGGTTCACAGCTTTCTCTTTTATTTTTCTCGTCGGACACGAAACTCATGCACAAAGTTCTCGACGGCCTTCGTAGCTACGGTATCATAGGGGATGAAAGACACCCTAACGTCATCAGGCTAACTCCCATAGCCTTGTACAACACGATTCAGGACTGCGATAATGGAGCGAAATACTTGGAAGAGGTCCTCAAGGCGCTAGACATCCGAAGGATTTAGAAGAAAGATCTGCAGTACATTAATGTCAAGTATTCGACGTACTGGATATAAAGTCCCCCACAATTTGGATATATTTTCCTGACTGAAAAATCGCGTTGTGGTCGTCTTCCAAATCATCCCAATTTTTCGCAATTTGACCACTGCCCTGGAGACCCCTGTCATGAAGGGATTGCAAGTGGTCATAAATGGCCTGGCTTTGAAGGATGTCCACCAGGGTATCTCCTTTGGAGTGAAGAATCATCCATCGAATATGCTTGGCCCCTTCACGAAGGGCCATTTTTGTAGCGGAAAAGCGATCGTAAGTAGGCAAACTGCCAAATGTATCGCAAATGAACCAGGCGCGGTAAGTCGGAAATGACTCGAGCAAGGTATCGACGTCATAGATCCCCTCCGAAAGAATAACGCCTTGAACAGCCCGTAAGAGTACCGCAGAAGGCACAAGGGCCGGTTCCGCCGAGTTGAGTAATATGCATGCTAGCATATGCGCGCTGCAGCTATGACCTATTAGGTATACTCGGTTCGGATCATAGGGCGGGACTTGGGATCCTTGGGGTCCAGACCATGATAGAAGGAAATTGATTAGCTGGAGGATGTCCTGTGCGTGTGCCGGGTGCTGTAGTCCATTGTCCGGCTGTGTCAACCGATAATTCGGTACGGCCACTGGACAAGACGTGTATGCGGCGAGGCTACGCGCAAGGTCGCCGTAATCGCTCTTGTCTTTACTGAGACGTCCCAGGAAAAGCGAGTAACACGTTTTAGTTTTGTCATCATATCATATGACAATTGTATGAGACGATTTTGTTCTCAAGACGACTCACGAGCGCCAAGCGCCACCATGTACGAAACATATAAGCGGAGCACGATTTGAACCGCCGGCTCCAGTACTAGTGGCGCCATTGTGGGGAACAAAGATGTCGAAGGTTTGTAAAGGGTGTGGAGCGACGGGAGCAGAAGTATACAGGATATCCAAATAAGCGTTGCTGGGCATGGTGCAGTAGTTTTCCTGCCCGTCATCGGCAACACAGCAACGGAGCGGTTAGCCCCAGTTGTGCACCGTGTGACGTCACTACGCCGGGCACAGTCGTATAAGAATCAGTAATCTACGAATCCCCCCGACGACCAAGACCGACCGTTCTGTATAGTTGTTTCCCCACTTCCATCACTCTCAAACATTCCAATTAATAATGCCTTTCACCGGCTCTGACATCTGCAAAGTAAGTAGGAGCTTTATTTTTATTCTTGTCTTTCCTCGGCTTTCTCCGTGCTTACGATCAAAATTTTATCAGATCTTGTGCGTCGTCCCCTCTCTCCCCCCCCTCAATTTATCAATTTTCTGTTACTGACGTTTGATACCTTTGCGCCAGTTTTGCCATCTTCATCCCTCCCGTAGGAGTCTTCCTGGAGCGTGGCTGTCATGCAGACTTTGTATGTTCCATTTGTTTATCGGGGCCTAGTCTTGTCTAGAATCTCACGTCTTTGCGCAGTTCATTAATATCCTCCTTGTACGTGTGATTCGGAGCTATCTTTTTTTAATTTTTATCAGATCCCTAACCTTTTCCGTCTCTCTCGTCATGTAGACGATCTTAGGCTACATGTATGTGCTCATTCCTATCACCTCTCCTATCGCTCACACGTGTTTTTAGTCCTGGCATCATACACGGTGCGCATCAGTGCTTGCCCACTTCACCTTATCTCACTCTGCCATGCAGCGCTGTATATTATACTCAAATACTGAGGCTCCAGCTCCAAAAAGGAGCACGGTGTCATTTCCTGCCTCGTTTGTTTTGTCCGTAGAATTTAGTCGCTCTTCATAATTGCCAATTATTATGGGAATACCCGCCGCGCAGGTGTATCAGTTACAGTTCATTATGAAATCCTCGTGCGTGAGCGCTCTCCACTCGCTGCTACAATCACATTACACGAGTGATTTCTTTCAGTCTGCGTCGACACCGTCTTCTGATGACCCACTTTCACTTTCACCTTTCATCATCATCGCTCTCTTGTTCATTGAATTGATCGATCATGTGCGCGCCAACGTTCCAAGTCCAACGCAGGTTCTCTAATAGTCTCTGGTCCTTGACGTCTTCGCCCTTGGCTTCCGGCTGAGCGTGCCAATTTCGAATATCCTCTTCCTCGACAATATCGTTTTGATAAAGTGCCGCGAGTACCCGACCAAACAGGCGAATGCGCGTCGAGCTGGCACAGTGGTACTGAGAAAAGGACGTTAGGTGAACACTTCCAATATAAGAATGGAGAGGGTCACCTGTAAGATCGACACTGTCTCCACGCCGTCGACACCGCCGATGACGTTGATCAAGTCTCCCCATCGGTCAACCCATCTCTTGATTTCTACACGCTGTGGCACAGCGTCCTCGACAAGAGGAATCCGTTTCACAATGCCAGCGATGACCGCCTCACGGACACGGCGCAGGGGCACATTGCTCGCCATACGCAGCGTCTTGAGCTCGACGCTGGCATTCTCGAGAGAATGGCCTTCAGAAAATGCCCGATCGAGCGACAACCGGACTTCTCTCTGGAACTCATGCTCGCCAGCGGATAATGCGGTCGTGGTGGCATTTGGAACCGAGGGAGCGGACGTGACGGACGAGGTTACAGAGGCGTTTTGCGAGATCGATTCGTCGTCGTCGTCCGTTTCGTCTGACCCCTCGTCCTCCGAGGTGATGGAGCCCGGATCGGATGGGATAAGGTCGGCAAAGTCATCACCTAGAAACGGGACAACCCAATCGATTTATACAGGACTGCGCACGTCGTTTATTGCAGAGTGAAACACACCTAGTCGCATTAGTCGCCTGTTGTTGAAACTCTCCAACTCATTTTCGTCTTCGTCGTCGTCATGTTTCCCTGCTGTTCTTCGGGGCCACACGAAAGCCTCCGAGTCAGCACCCAGACATTGCGAAAGGGTGGGTTGGTCTGTGTATCAAAGCGGCACGATAAGCGTTTAGGAGCGGGGCACACGAAAGGTGGTGAATACGCACTTTGCTCGGCCTCTTCGAGTTCAGAGTCTTCATCGCCTTCATCGCTCTCGTCTTCAGTAGTCATCAAGTTGGATTTTTGTCTTTTTTTCGATACCCTATCGAATGGCCTGAGAACCGTACCCGGTCCCAGTATGACACCATCCGCCACGAGTGAGCCCCGAGCTATCCTGCTGCCTTCACCAACTTGTACCCCAGCACCGACGATGCAGCTCTCCAGGACGCAGTTGGGGCCTATTGTTACATCGTCGAAAAGGTACGCATTACGCAAGACAGTCGCGGTGCCAATAGAGCAGCGTGCTCCAATGGTGGATGCGATGACCTGTGCCTCCTCGCGTACCTGAGACGAAGGCCCTAAGAGCGTATTGTTCCCAATTTTGCATGTCCTGCAAGCCTTGTCAGATAGGCTAAAAAAGTCTTCCGACGAACTCAGGTACTGACCGAGATTGAATGACTGAGTTGTCCATGGGAACGTATTTGTTACCACGTAGATGATCGTAAGCTTGTCCGCCTGGGTGATTATCGTCAGGCACCAGTGGGAATGTCCACCGGGAGAGAATATCTTTGCTAAACGTGCGAGACAATGACAACTAATTGGTTGCGTATGCCGTGGTGAAGACAAACCTGATGGCATCATAACTGCGTGTATCCTGGACGCGAGCCGCGTAACCCTCCTTTGCGATGTAGCAGTATATGTTCTGCGTGAGTAGATCCGAGGTGAGTACGCCGTGCACAAAGTCACGCCTAATATCACCGTAATCGAAGTTGTCCTGGAAGAGAGATAGTACCTGGAGGGGCATCAAATTAGCAGCTATGAAACACGAGAGCGACAGTGACTTGCCTCCAAAGCGCAGACATCTATTGAACAGTCGAGAAGGTCATTGCGAACTTCAACATTCGGATGGCTCTCCAAGATGCCCCGAGGAAGTTTTACAATGCTTTTAGGAGGGTAACCTATGACCGGTTCATAGTGCAGACATTCTGAGGTGTCTTGATCGAGTACGAACACCGCAGAATCGCCTTTGGACCTCGATACTCTCTCGTCAAGACCCAGGATCTTTGTCTAGTGTTATAGTAGGTACTACTCACCTCGTTCGGTGTCTTGTCCCGCCCTCTTTAACGACCATAGTCATGATGACATCTTTGTTGGTTTTCCGCCGGTCCTTGTGTGATCGGACAACTTCATCTATGCGGATGTTGCTAACCAAATCACCAGAAACAAGGACAAAATCACTGGTGATGATTCCGTGCGTGTAAATGTCGCGCATGGCATCTCCCGGAGAGAATGTCTCCTTAGTTGTCATGACGGGCACAATCTTGAGCCCTGTTGACGGATGTGACCATCTTGAATTTCTGTGTATCGAGTTGGTGGCGAGAGAATGAGAGGTCGCGGCAGCTGACTCACTGAATGATCGCTTTCACTTGTTCAGCATGCGAGCGGCATATGACGAACACCTCCTGTACGCCAGCGAGAGCAAGGCCCTCTAGTGTCCAATCCAGCAGTGGGGCATTGCAAATAGGAAGGAGACACTGGCCAGCCGGTTCAGACAATGTAAAGAAAATGGACTGTGGACCTAAACCTTAGGACGATCGGTGGTCAAAGGTTTGAAACGTTTGTTGAAACTATCTGCAAGGATGACGGCCTGAAGCACCTGGTCTGTCTCATCGTCTACATTGTCCTTGCTTATAGACGGCATAGTGTCCACATTAAGAGTTCGTCGTCGCTCTCCGCCTTTGCTCACCCACGTCACGTGCACACACCAAAAGTCAAGCAACAAATGTGAACTTCCTTGAGACACGAGTCTGAATGACTAGTTTACAAAGAAAATGCACGAAACAGCACGACCCAAAGGGTAAAAAAAAAAGAAATCAAGGGTATCAGTAGAAGTAGGATCGCTATTAGTCAAAGGTTGTTGCGATGGATCGAGTTGAAAATGGCATCAACGCATGGGCCGGGAGAGAGGGAACCAGATTCGAACGTAAACTATGCAATATTTGAGCAAAATGAATCAGAAGAGAGCGGACGTGGATATCAGAAAGGCATAAAGATGGACAGAAAGATGACAAGGCGTAGGCCGAATCCTGCCACAATCATAATAGTCATTCAGCGATTAAATATCCCCATATTTCCTCACGCCGCCGCGGCAACCACGGGAGCAGCAGGAGGGACTTCCGCCTTCGGTTCTTCCGCAGGGGCAGGGGCCGGAGCAGCGGAAGTAGCCTCAGGAGCGTCCCCACTAGCGGTAGCGGGGTTTTCCAGAGGGGCAACCGGAGCAGGCTCATCGATCTTCGGGGGGTTCTCATCCACTTTAGCCGGAGCGGCAGACTCGACTTTCTTGGGCTTGAACAACTCGCCAACGCGCGAAGACAACCTGCGTCCAACCTTCACAGCGGTCTGCCTGACGTCTTTCCTCTCGACCCTCTTCTCCTCCTTCTGCGAAACTGTAAGCTTCAAACTGTACGATCTACAAATTTACACGTACTGCCTCTTCCTTCGTTTCCTTCGGTTGCTCCGCTTCTCCAGCTGCCGGCTCAGCCGAAGTCTCGGCGGGTGCCTCCGAGGACGGTCCCCTGACAGATCAATGGACATCATAAAAGCCAGCAATTGCGTACAACTTACGATTCCTTTACGGGAGCGGTCTCAGCGGGGGGAGCCTCTTCGGTCTTAGCAGGCTGCTCATCGCCAGAGTGAGGGTCAGTCTGAAGTGGACGTGTTAGTCGGAAACGACATGATTAGGCTTATCCTCGCCTTGGATTCTTCCTTCTTCTCTTTCTTAGGGCTCTTTGGAACCTTTGCCTTTCTCTCTACATTTTTGAACGGGGCTAGAAGCTTAGAAAGGAGGGACGGGCTCCGAGGAGCCTCTTCCTTCTTAGCATCCGCAGCGGCGGCCTCAGCCTAATGGTCGAGTTATGAGGATGGGCATACTCGGAAGAAAGATGGTGGACACTTACGGGTTTGGCGTCCTCAGAAGCAGGCTCTGCACCTGCAGCGGGCTCAGCACCTTCCTGTGTAAAAAAGGGAAAACGTAAGCAGAAAAACAACAAGAAAAGCAACAAAACTACCTGAGTGGCCTCTGCTTTCTTGGCCTCCTTTTAAAAGAGTAAGGGACAAAGAAATGTGACAAAAAAAAGGTAAAGAAGTCTTACAGAAGCCTCAACATTCTCAGCCTTGGGAGCCTCTGCAGCAGGAGCAGAGGGCTCAGCAACAGGGGCAGTCTCGGTGGGTTTAACCTCCTCGACGGGGGCAGGGGCGGCAGCAGCTTCAGTGGTAGACATTACAATAACAGAGATAAAGGGG
>WNFI01365771.1_pt1 | contig 10520 bp, 10 predicted proteins | sample 5400471 | NCBI WGS metagenome assembly WNFI01 (sample SAMN13153348, study PRJNA577476) | soil metagenome | isolation source: 100 cm saprolite on Douglas fir-dominated hillslope | place: USA:California | collected 2013-09-17 | reverse complement strand
TCAGCGACCCAGGTCCGGGTCAATGATCCCTGGAAGAGTGGCAGCCAGTACTGGTTCAGCAAGGCCGCTTTCGAGGCCTCCTGGGCCGACTTCAGCAACATGGCGATCATCCTGCAGTAGGGGCTCCGTCACCGCGCTGCCCTGCACCTCGGCCTGAGTGCGGACGGGCAGGCCGACTAGCTTGATGAATCCGACCGCCGCCTGGTGATCGAACTGGTCACCCGACGAGTAGGTCGCGAGCTGAGGTCGGTAGAGGGAGTACGGCGAGGACCGCCCGATCACCTGCGCGCTCCCCTTGTGGAGCTTCACTCGAACGGTTCCGCTGCAGGCTGACTGGGTGCTCTTGACGTAGGCATCGAGGTCCCGCCGATGGCTGGTGAACCACTTTCCCTGGTAGACGAGGCGCGCGTACTCCGCCGCGACTGAGGCCTTGAAACGCGCGGCCTCGGCGTCGAGCACCAGGTCTTCCAACGCCCGGTGAGCCGCGTGCAGGATGACCGCCGCCGGTGCCTCGTAGATCTCACGCGACTTGATCCCCACGAAGCGGTCCTCGATCATGTCGATCCGGCCGACCCCGTGCAGACCCCCCAACCGGTTCAGCTCCTCGACCAGAGCCACGCCTCCGAGCTCGCCGCCATCCACCGCGGTGGGCACGCCGTTCTGGAAGCTCAATTCGATGACCGCCGGACTGGCGGGGGCGTTGTCCACCGACGAGGTCCAGAGAAATGCATCCTCGGGGGGTTTGAGGAGAGCATCCTCCAGGACCCCGGCCTCGATGGATCGCCCCCACAGATTCTCATCCACACTGTACGGCGACTCGGGCTTGACCTCAATGGGCAGGTTGTGGGCGCGGGCGTAGGCGATCTCCTGCTCACGGGTCATCGCCATCCCATCCCGAAGCGGCGCCAGCACTTTGAGCTGGGGGTTGAGCGCACCGACCGCGACGTCGAAGCGGACCTGGTCGTTGCCCTTACCAGTAGAGCCATGGCCCACCCAGGTCGCGCCCTCCCGGGCCGCCACCTCGACGAGCAGCTGCGCGATTAGCGGACGCCCAAGCGCGGTCGCCAGCGGATATTGCCCTTGATAGAGCGCGCCCGCCTTAAGCGCCGGCCAGCAGAACCGATCGATGAACGGCTGTCGGGCGTCGAGGACATAGGACCGGATGGCCCCCGCCGTCAGGGCCCGCTCGCGGATGGCCTTGAGGTTTGGCTGGCTGCCAAGATCGATCGTGAGCGCGACCACCTCGAAGCCTCGTTCCTCGATGAGCCACCTCACCGCAACCGTGGTGTCGAGGCCGCCCGAATAGGCGAGGACGATCTTCTCTGCCATCAGTCCTCCGGCTGCACGTAGGCGCCGAGGCCGGCCAGCCGCTGGGCCAGCCCGCCGTAGGCACGCGGCTGGAGCGCGAGGGCAACGAAGATCGTGTCGTCACCGGCCAGTGTGCCGATCACCTCCGGCCAGGCGACCGCGTCGATCGCCCAGGCGATCGAATTCGCCGAGCCAGGCGTCGTGGTCAACACCGCGATGCCCTGCCCTCGCCGGACCGTCAGCGGCAGGTCGCGCAGTAAACGCCGGATCCGTTCCTCGCGACCGGCCGGCGAGGCGGCCCCGAGACCGTCGTTGGGCTTGGCATAGTGGCTCTCGGGTCCGCCAACCCGCACCAGACCGAGCTCCGCGATATCGCGCGACACGGTTGCCTGCGTCGTGTGGATGCCGACGCGACCGAGGCGTTCGACCAGATCTTCCTGGGTTGCGATCTGATGCTTGCCGATCAAGGACAGGATCGCCTCCTGGCGCTTACGCTTTGACATGCGCGAGGGCCTCCTTGACCCGTCCCGGCGCCGTGCCGCCGAGAACATCCCGCGATTCGAGCGCGCCTTCAAGCGTCAGATGGTCGACGATGTCCGCGCTGAAGAGCGGCGAAAACTGCTGGAGTTCGGCAACGCTGAAGGATTCCAGCCCCCGCTGGGTGGCAATCGCCTCAGCCACCATCCGACCCACGAGGTGATGGGCGTCACGAAAGGGCATGCCCTTCCTGGACAGGTAATCGGCGAGCTCGGTCGCCAGCGTATAGCCCTCGAGGGCCGCCTTGCGCATCACGTCCCTGTCGAATCGGAGACCCTGCACCAACCGCGCCGCGACGTTGAGACAGGCGAGCGTCGTGTCGACGCCGTCGAAGAGCGCTTCCTTGTCCTCCTGCAGGTCGCGGTTATAGGCGAGCGGGAGGCCCTTGAGCACCATGAGGAGATTCATCAGGTCGCCGGTGACGCGTCCGCTCTTCGCCCGGACTAGCTCGGCGGCGCAGGGGTTCTTCTTGTTCGGCATCATCGAACTCCCGCTGGCGAGCGCGTCGGGAAGCGCCGCGAACGAGAACTCGACGCTGGTCCAGAGGACGATCTCACCGCAGAGCCGGGAGAGGTGGATCATGGCGATGCTGCACGCGGCCAATAGCTCGAGAACGAAGTCGCGATCCGCGACCGCATCGAGCGAGTTGGCACTGGCCGCGGCGAACCCGAGGTCGTGGGCCAGCTCGATTCGATCGATGGGAAAGCCGCTCCCGGCGAGCGCGCCGGCGCCCAGCGGCGAGACGTCGGCACGGCCCAGCGCATCCTGGATCCGGCCGCGGTCCCGGCGGAGCATCTCGACGTAGGCGAGCAGATGGTGGGCGAGCAGGACGGGTTGCGCTCGCTGCGTGTGGGTATAGCCCGGCATCACCGTGTCGAGGTGCTCCTCGGCCCGGGTAATCAGCGCTGACTCGAGCCCGGTCACCGCCTCAAGTAACTGCGCGCCCGCGGCCCTGACATAGAGCCGCAAGTCGAGGGCGACCTGGTCGTTGCGGCTCCGGCCGGTATGCAGCTTGCCCCCAAGCGGACCGAGTTTCTCCCGCAGTCGCTTCTCGACCGCCATGTGAATGTCCTCGGGAGCCCCCACCCTGCCCTCCCCCGCAAGCGGGGGAGGGTGATTGAACTCGGACTGCAACTCGACCGCGATGTCCTGCAACGCCAGGTCGATGCGCAACTGCTCCTCGGGCGTCAGCACGCCCGCACGGACCAACGCTTTCGCCCAGGCGCGGCTACCGGCGATGTCCTCGCGAAAGAGCCGGCCGTCGACGTCGAGCGATCGCGTGAATTGGTCGATCAGGGGATCCGGCTCTTCGCCAAACCGCCCACCCCAGGGCTGATCGCTCAGTTCGCGACCCTCGACATCCGCTTGGCCAGCACCTCCCACTGCAATCCGCCGATCTGGGCCGCCGGTCCGCACAGTTGCTGGTTGAAACTCCGGCTCTGCAGCCCCCGAATCTCCGGGAAGAACAGCGAGTGGTCGCTCTGCCGTGACTCCAGGTCGATCGTCCCCTGGAACAGGGTGGCCGTCAGCGTGCCGCTGACATGCGCCTGGGTTGTCTCGATGAAGGCGTCCAGCGCCCCCTTGAGCGGGCTGAACCAGGCGCCGTGGTACACGAGGTAGGCCCACTTCTGGTCGACCACCGCCTTGAAGTCCAGCTCCTCCTTGGTGAGGGTGAACTGCTCCAGGTCGTGGTGCAGCTTCAGCAGGACGGCCGCTGCCGGCGCCTCATAGAGCTCGCGCGACTTGAGGCTCATGATGCCGTCCTCGAAGATGTCGATCTTACCGATGCCGTGGCTGCCGGCGATCAGGTTGAGCTTGGAGACGATTTCGGGAAGCGACATCTCCCGCCCTGCATCACCTCGGTGATGGGGATGCCGAGCTCCTTGGACAGCTCCTCCTCTTCGCCCCGCGTGAGGTCGAAGTCGCGCACCGGGACCAGGACATCCAGCTGCGGCGCGAACAGCTTGAAGACGTTGTGCATCCGGTACTGGTCGTTGCCCTTGCCGCTGCTGCCTTCCACAATGGCGTCGCAGCCGAGCTTGAGCGCCAGTACCGCGATCTTCGAGGCGATCAGCTGGCGCGTCATCGAGGTCGAGACCGGGTAGCCCTCGTAGCTGGAATTGGCCTGGATCGCCTTCGACAGCCACAGGTCCGCGAACTCCTGCTTGACGTCGATCACGATCGGCGTGATGCCCAGCACCTTCGCCTTCTGGATGGCGGCATCCATCTCGTCCTGGCCCTGCCCCACGTCCACCGTGATCGCGAACAGCTCCTCGACCTGGTATTTCTCTTTCGCCAGGACGGCGCAGAGGGATGAGTCCAATCCGCCCGAATACGCCAGCGCGACCTTCATGGCGGTCTTCACCGGCGTCGCGTCGATCTTCTCCAGTAACTTGCTCTTCAAAGCCAGCACGTATTGCCTCCTGACCGTGTGTAGTCGCATAAGTATACGGAAACATGTATGATTACGCAACCACTTATGATTGGGATTCTTTGCTCCCGCGTCCGGGTCGAAGAGAAGGCGTTGTTCGAGACGCTCCGCCGGCGGGCGATTCCCTTCGAGCGCCTCGACGAAGACGCCATCCAGTTCCCGATCGGGAGCCCTTTTCCCAAAGCGCCCGACGTCGTCCTGGACCGGTCGATCCATCACGGGCGCTCGCTCTACGCGCTGACGCTCCTGCAAGCGGCCGGCGTCCCGACCGTCAACCGGGCCCGAGTGGCGCGCATCTGCGGTGACAAGATCCTGACCACCACCACCCTCGCTCGCGCCGGCCTGCCGGTGCCGAAAACGGTCGTCGCCTTCACGCGCGCCGCCGCACTGGAGGCGATCGAGGCGATGGGATATCCGGTCGTCCTCAAACCGATGGTCGGCTCGTGGGGCCGGCTGCTGGCGAAGATCAACGACCGCGACGCGGCCGAGGCGATACTCGAGCACAAGGAGACGCTCGGCTCCTATCAGCACGGCATTTTTTACATCCAGGAGTACGTCAACAAACCCGATCGCGACATCCGGGCGATCGTGGTGGGGGACCGGACGATCGGAGCGATTTACCGCAGTTCCGACCACTGGATCACAAACACCGCCCGCAATGGCAAGGCCACCCCGATGGAGGTCACGCCCGAGATCGACCAGATCTGCCGCAAGGCGGCGGCCGCGGTCGGCGGTGGATTCCTCTCCGTCGATTTGCTCGAGCACGCGGATGGGTTGCTGGTCAACGAGCTCAACTACACGCCCGAGTTCCACGGATTCATGGACGCCACAGGGATCGGACGCTGGGATTACAGAGAGTCTCCGGAAGCTGAGAAGGAGAGTCCAGGGCACCGCCGAAAAAGGCCTCGGAGCCGCAGGTCGAACCCCCACCCGGCCCTCCCCAGAGGGGAGGGAAATGATGGGCAGTAGGCCGAGCCGGATGGCCTCCGTGATCGGGCTGGAGTCTTCAGGCAGCGGGCCGCGGACTCAAAGAGGCCGTTCTCGTGAGAGGACGGCAAAGTCGGGTGGTACCACGAGAGAAGGCCTCTCGTCCCGGTGGACGAAGGCTTTTTATTTTTCGGAGGTGCCATGACCATACAAGCGTTCAACATCATCGAGTCAACGCTGCGGGAAGGCGAGCAATTCGCCCCGGCCCACTTCACCCCGTCGCAGAAAATCGCGATCGCGGAGATGCTCGATGAGTTCGGGGTCGAATACCTCGAACTGACCTCGCCCTGCGCGTCGCCGCAGTCCGAGGCCGACCTGCGCACAGTCGCGGCCCTGCCGCTTCGGGCCAAGGTGCTCACGCACGTGCGCTGTCATCTGGATGACGCGCGCGTCGCCGTCGACACCGGCGCGGACGGGATCGACGTCCTCTTCGGCACCTCGTCCGCCATGCGGGAGTTCTCGCACGGCAAGACGGTGGACCAGATCATCGACGCCGGCACCGAGGTGGTGCGCTACATCCAGTCACAGGGTCTGGAGGTGCGCTTCAGCAGCGAGGACTCCTTCCGATCCGAGCCGCGCGACCTGCTGCGCGTCTACCAGGCGATCGACCGTCTGCACCCGCAGCGGGTGGGGCTCGCCGACACCGTCGGGATCGCCACCCCGAACCAGGTCTTCGAGATGGTGTCGATGGTGCGCAAGGCCGTGGACTGCGACATCGAGTTCCACGCGCACAACGACACCGGCTGCGCCATCGCCAATGCCTTTGCCGCGCTCGAGGCGGGCGCCACCCACATCGATACCACCGTGCTGGGGATCGGCGAGCGCAACGGCATCGTGCCGCTCAGCGGCATGATCGCCCGTCTACACAGCGTCAACCCCGAGCTGGTGGCGCACTACCGGCTCGAGCTCCTGCCCGAGCTCGACCGGATGGTCGCCGACATGGTCGGGATCGAGATCCCCTTCAACGCCGCCATCACCGGCGACACCGCCTTCCATCACAAGGCCGGAATGCACACCAATGCGGTGCTGAACGACCCTTCGAGCTACGAGATTTTCGACCCGGCGCGCTTCGGTCGCGAGCGCACCGTGATGGCGGGCCACCGACTGACCGGCCGCCACGCAATCGCCAGCCGGGCCTCTGCGCTCGGATTGACACTGACCGACCGGGAACTACGGGCCCTGACCGCCGAGGTCAAGCGCCGCGCGGACGCGGGACCACTCAGCAACGATGAACTCGACGATCTGCTCCGGGGCTCGGTCCCGGCATAGGAGAGGGAAACAAGATGGGAACACTGACCGAAGAGATCTTCTCGAGACGGCTCGGACGGCCGGTCCATGCCGGCGAGATCGTGGTGGCGCCGGTTGACTACGCGATGGCGCACGATGTCACCGGCCCGCTCGCGATCGAGGCCTTCCGCAAGCTCGAGGTCCCGCTCTGGGATCCGGAACGCGTCATCATGGTTTTCGACCACATCCTGCCGGCAAACACCGTGGCGTCGGCCGGCCTCCACAAGATCGTTCGCGACTTTGCCGACGAGTTCGGCGTCACCCATGTGTTCCAGGAGGGGATCTGCCACCAACTGATGGTGGAGAAGGGATTCGTCCGGCCGGGTGGCATCGTGGTCGGCGCCGACTCGCACAGCACCACCTACGGCGCACTCGGCTGCTTTTCGGCGGGTTTCGGATCGACGGACATCGCGGTTACCTTCGCCACCGGCAAGACCTGGTTCCGAGTGCCGGAGACGATCCGGATCAACCTCCGCGGGGCGCTGCCGCCGGGCATCTTCCCCAAGGACCTCGCCCTGAAGGTGATCCGCATGCTGGGCGCCGAGGGCGCCAATTACCTGGCGGTGGAGTGGGGAGGTGAGGCGGTCGAGGCCATGAGCGTGGACGAACGCCTCACACTCGCCAATCTGACGGTGGACTTCGGCGGAAAGGCGGGCCTCTGCGAGCCGGATGAGCACACGCGGGCCTACCTCGGCGAGGCGGAGGTGTACGACCTGCACCCGGTCGCGCCCGTGTATCGCAGCCTCATCGAGGTTGACGCGGAGACGCTGGAACCGCAGATCGCCTGCCCGAACGATCGTGGTCCCCGCGTCGAAGCAGATCTACATGGAAGCCCTGGCGCGCGGCTACATCCAGACCTTCATGGAGGCCGGCGCGCTCGTGATGAACGCCGGCTGCGGTCCATGCCTCGGCCGCCAGCACGGTGTACTCGGTCCCGGCGAGCGCGCGCTCTCCACCAGCAACCGGAACTATGCCGGGCGGATGGGCAGCGCGCAGGCGGAGATCTACCTCGCCAACCCGGCGGTGGCCGCGGCCTCGGCCCTGGCCGGCGCGATCGCCGATCCCCGGGACATCTCTCACTCGGAGAACCCCCCACCCCGACCCTCCCCCGCAAGGGGGGAGGGAGTTGTTCCCGTGGGGGCGGGAAGGAACTGATGGCCCGGGTCTTCAAGTTCGGGGACGGGATCTCGACCGATGCCATCATCCCGGGCCGCTACAACGTCACCACGGATCCGACCGCGCTGGGCAAGGCCTGCTTCATCGAGGCCCGGCCGGACTTTGCCGGCAGCGTCCAGGCGGGCGATGTCATCGTCGGAGGACGCAACTTCGGGTGCGGCAGCTCACGCGAGCACGCTCCGATGGCGATCAAGGCGGCCGGCATCGAGGCGGTGGTGGCACGCAGCTTCGCCCGGATCTTCTACCGGAACGCGATCAACATCGGCCTGCCGGTGATCCAGTGCGATGCGATCTACAACGACGTCCAGGACGGCGACCCGATCTCGATCGACGTCCATTCCGGCGGCATCGACGTCGATGGCAAGATGTTCCAGGGGGAAACACCCGGCCCGGTGGCGGTCGCCATCATGGAAGCCGGGACGCTGATCGACTTGATCAAAACCCGCGGCTGGGCCGCAATCGAGGAGGTGTCGTGATGGCAACTGCGGTAACGGCGAAGTGCCCGGAGTGCGCGGCCGACGTCAAGCTCGCGGCCGACGTCGAGAAGGGTGAGATCGTGCCCTGCGGCGACTGCGGCGCCGAGCTGGAAGTCGTCGAGCGTGACCCGGTCGAGCTCCGACTGGCGCCCGAGGAAGAGGAAGACTGGGGCGAGTGATGTGAGAATCGGAGTTCTGTGCTCCCGCATCCGGGCCGAGGAGAAGCTTCTCTTCGAGAGCTTCGCCCGCCGCCGTCTCGAGATCGAGAAGATCGACGACCGAGAGCTGGTCTTCGACCTGGCGGCGCAGCCGAGGCACTTCGACGTGGTGCTCGAGCGCTGCCTGCACCACTCCCGGGCGCTCTACTCGCTGCGCATTCTCAATCAATGGGGGGTGCCGACCGTCAACACCTACGAGGTGGCGCTGACCTGCGGCGACAAGATCAACACCACGACGGCGCTGATCGCCGCCGGCGTCCCCAGCCCACGCACGCTGATCGCGTTCACGCCGGAATCCGCGCTCGAGGCGATTGAAACGCTCGGATACCCGGTCGTGCTCAAGCCGGCGGTCGGTTCCTGGGGGCGGCTGCTGGCGAAAATCTCCGACCGCGACGCCGCCGAAGCGCTGCTGGAGCACAAGGACACGCTCGGCTCCTACCAGCACGCAATCTTCTATATCCAGGAATACGTCGACAAGCCCTCGCGCGACATCCGTAGCTTTGTGGTCGGCGATGAGACCATTTGCGCGATCTATCGCGAGTCGTCGCACTGGATCACCAACACCGCGCGCGGTGGCCGGGCGCGCAACTGCCCCGTGACGCCAGAGATCGACCGCCTCTCGCGCGCCGCGGCCCGCGCCGTCGGCGGCGGTGTGCTGGCGATCGACCTGCTCGAGCACCCTGACGGCCTGGTCGTTAGCGAGGTCAACTACACAATGGAGTTCCGCAACAGCATCGACACCACCGGCGTCGACATCCCCGGCCGGATTGTCGATTACGTGCTGCGGGTCGGCGAACTGGAGGCGGTGCCGGCGTGATCACCGAGCTGTCCACGCAGACCCAGCCTGTCACGGAATCCGGCATCGAGCTGCTGGAGGAGATGCTCTCGATCCCCAGCCCCTCGACGCAGGAGCGCGAGCTCGGTCGGTGGCTGGTTTCACGGCTGCGCGCGATGGGGTTCGCCGCCCGGCGAGACGAAGCCGGTAACGTCGTCGCCTTCTGGGGCAGCGGACCGCGCGAGGTGCTGCTCCTCGGACACATGGATACGGTCCCCGGATTCATTCCGGTGCGCCGCGACGGGAATCGGCTCTTCGGCCGCGGCGCCGTCGACGCCAAGGGCCCGTTGGCCGCGGCCATAACCGCGGTCGCCCGGCAGCCCGCCGGAGCCTCCTGCCGCTTCACCATCATCGGCGCCGTCGAGGAAGAGGGCAGCTCGCGGGGGGCCCGCCATCTGGTGAACCGGCGTCCACCCGATCAGCTCGTGATCCTGGAGCCGAGCGGCTGGGACGCCGTCACGCTCGGTTACAAGGGCAGCCTGAAAGTCCGCTACCGGCTCTCACAGCCGATGGGCCACGGTGCCGGGCCCACCGAGAGCGCGGCCGACCGGGCCATGGCCTTCGTGCGCCGGCTGCAGGATCATGCCGCGACCCAGGGTGAGGGGCTGGGAACATTCGAGCGGCTCGACGTGCGCATCCTTCGATTCCATGCCGACCACGACGGCTTCCGCGATACGGCCGCCATGACGGTCGGCTTTCGTCTGCCACCGAACTTCGATGTGCCGTCCTTTCAGAAAGAACTGGAACAATGGGCGCAAGGCGCCGAGCTGCGATTCGAGTATGCCGATGCCGCCGTGCGGGCAGAGAAGAACACCCCGGTCGTCCGGGCCTTCCTCAAAGGCATCCGCGACACGGGCGGCACGCCGCGGTTCAAGATGAAGACAGGAACCTCCGACATGAACATTCTCGCCCCCGTCTGGGGCTGCCCGACGCTGGCCTACGGACCTGGCGATTCCAAGCTTGACCACACGCCGGACGAGGCCATGGACTTAGACGACTTCGCCCGCGGAGTCGACGTGCTTACCTGCGCACTCAACCACCTGGCGCGATGAAAGCCGCGGTCATCGGCGGCGCCGGGTACGCCGGCGGAGAGCTGCTCCGTCTCCTCCTCTCCCACCCCGAGATCGAGGTGACGCAGGTGACATCTGAGCGGCTCGGGGGGAAGTTCGTGCACACCGTGCACCCGCACTTGCGGCGGCGGACCGAGCTGAAGTTCCAATCACGCGCCTCCCTTCAGCCGGTCGACGTCCTCTTCCTGGCGCTGC
>WNFI01030852.1_pt1 | contig 10520 bp, 11 predicted proteins | sample 5400471 | NCBI WGS metagenome assembly WNFI01 (sample SAMN13153348, study PRJNA577476) | soil metagenome | isolation source: 100 cm saprolite on Douglas fir-dominated hillslope | place: USA:California | collected 2013-09-17 | reverse complement strand
CGGCAGGGAGGCGTTCCGCATCGAGGCCTACCTGCGCCCGTTTCACCTCTGGGGCTCGCTCGAATACGTCGCGAGCGGAGCCTACCTGCGCGAGCCGAACTTCCAGCGCTTCCTCCAGGCGCGCGCCGACGAGCTGCGCGCGCGCGGCGAAGCCGTCGATCTGTGGCGCTAGCACCGCGCGCGAACCCTCCGTTGCGGCGCGTGTATGATGGGCGCCCCTTTCCGCGAGCTCGAGCCTCGTGCCGCTCTCGAAATATCACTATGTCGTAGTCGAAGGGCCGATCGGCGTCGGCAAGACGAGCCTCGCCAAACGCCTGGCCGGCCGGCTGAACTCGACCCTGGTCCTGGAACGCCCGGAGCAGAATCCGTTCCTGCCGCGCTTCTACCAGGATATGTCCCGCTTCGCGCTGCCGACGCAGCTGTTCTTCCTTTTCCAGCGGATAGGCCAGTTGCGCGAGCTCGCGCAGATGGACCTCTTCACCCGGCTCACGGTCTGCGATTTTCTCCTCGAGAAGGACCCGCTGTTCGCGCGCCTGACGCTCTCGAGCGAAGAGCTGCACCTGTATCAGCAGATTTACGACTCGCTCAAGCCGCAGGCTCCGAAACCCGATCTCGTCATCTACCTCCAGGCGCAGCCGGAGATCTTGTACGAGCGGGTGCGCCGGCGCGGGGTAGAATTCGAGCGGCCGATCACCAATGAGTATCTCGCCCTGCTCGCGGACAGCTACAACCGCTTTTTCTATCATTTCAACGGGAGCCCCGTCCTGATCGTGAATTCGGAAAAGCTCAACTTCGTGAGCCAGGATCGCGACCTCGACCTGCTCATCGAGCGCGTGGGAGCGATGCGCGGCAGCCGCGAGTTCTTCAACTGGGGAGACTAGGATGACTCGAATGACCATCAAGGCGCTGCAGAAGCTGCGCGACGATGGCGTGAAAATAACCGTGCTCACCTGCTACGACGCGAGCTTCGCCGCGATGCTGGACGCAGCCGGCCTGGACAGCCTCCTGATCGGCGACTCGCTCGGCATGGTGCTGCAGGGACACGAGACCACGTTGCCGGTGACGCTCGCCGACATGGCCTATCACACGCGCTGCGTCGCGCGCGGCAGCAAACGCAGTTTTCTCATCAGCGACATGCCGTTCGGCAGCTATCAGGAATCGCCACAGCAGGCGTTCCGCAGCGCGGCCGAATTGATGGCGGCCGGCGCGCAGATGGTGAAGCTCGAGGGCGGCGCCGAGGTCGCCGAATCGGTGCGCTTTCTCGCCCAGCGCGGCGTTCCGGTGTGCGGCCACATCGGCCTCACCCCGCAATCGGTGCACCAGTTCGGCGGCTACCGCGTGCAAGGCAAGGGCGAGGACGCAGAGCAGAAGCTGATCGAGGACGCCGTGGAGCTCGAGGCGGCGGGCGCGGGCCTCGTCGTGCTCGAAGCGATACCGGCCAGGCTCGGGGAGCAGGTCACGCGGCGCCTGCGCATCCCGACCATCGGCATCGGCGCCGGCCCGGGCTGCTCCGGCCAGGTGCTGGTGCTGCATGACATGCTCGATGTATTCCCGGGAAAGAAGGCGCGCTTCGTGAGGAACTTCATGAAGGGCGCTTCCAGCATCGCCGACGCGGCCGAGCGCTACGTGCGCGCAGTCAGAGACGGCAGCTTCCCCGCCGAAGAGCACAGTTTCTAGGGCAAGCGGTGGACATCGTCACTTCGGTGAGGGATCTGCGCGAGCGGCTGCAGCGCGAGCCCGACAACGTCTTCGTTCCGACCATGGGCAATCTCCACGCGGGCCACATCCAGCTGATGCGCCTGGCGAAGCATCGTGCGGCATGCACCGTCGTCAGCATATTCGTCAACCGGATCCAGTTCGGGCCGAAGGAGGATTTCGAGCGCTACCCGCGCACCCTGCAGGCCGATGCGGAAATGATGAAAGACGTGGGCGTGGACGTCGTGTTCGCGCCGACCGAGACGGAGATCTACCCGGAGCCGCAGACCTTCGTGGTCGAGCCTTCCGACCTCCAGCACATCCTCGAAGGCGCGTTCCGCCCCGGGCACTTCCGCGGCGTCGCCACCGTGGTGCTGAAGCTCTTCAACATGGTCTCCCCGCACACCGCGATCTTCGGCAAGAAGGACTACCAGCAGTACGTGGTGCTGCGGGACATGGTGAAGCAGCTCGCGCTCCCCGTGGAGATCATCCCGGCGGAGACGGTGCGCGCCGAGGACGGGCTCGCGCTCAGCTCGCGCAACGCCTACCTGACGCCGGTGGAGCGGACCGAAGCGGCGCGGCTGTACCGGATCCTGCAGGAAGTCCGCGGCGCGCTGCTCGCGGGGCGGCGCGACTACGCGAAGCTCGAAGCGGAGGCTCTGGCGAAATTCAACGAGAAGTGGGCGGCCGACTACGTCGCGATCAGGAGGCAATCCGACCTGCAACCGCCGTCACCTGCCGATCGCGACCTCGTCGTCCTCGGTGCCGCGAAGCTCGGCAGGCCCCGACTGATCGACAACGTCGAGGTATCGCTCTAGGACGGGTACGGCTCCAGCATGAGCCTCTCGACCGGACAGCCGAGCGCCTTGGCCATTTTCTCCATCGCCTGCTCGTCCACCGAGACCGGCTGGAACTCCTTGCCGCCGCCCTTGCTTTCGATGAACGCCCGGGCCGCGCTCTCCGAGCTCCAGACGACGACCGGGTCGGGCGAGACCCCCGGCATCTGGACGCAGATCGGAACGCCGTCCGACTTGTACACGATCGCAAACATGGCGAGCCTCCTGCTGCGGATGAAGCCATCGGGGCGACCCGATCCCTCCTCCCGGGCCTCGTACTTTAACCCATGTCCTGCGGAGCATCCAGTGACGAAATCCCCGACCGATCGATTGGTTCATGCAACTCGCATCACATAATCGCGCCGTCGCCGCCTGGCTCCTCGTGTGCTGCGCGTTCGTGTTCGCCATCGTCGTGGTCGGCGGCATCACGCGGCTCACTCACTCGGGCCTGTCCATCGTCGAGTGGCAGCCGATCGTCGGCGCGCTGCCGCCGCTCGACGAGGCCGGATGGCAGGAAACCTTCGGGAAGTACAAGCGGACCCCCGAGTACCGGCTCGTCAATCCCGGCATGACCCTCGACGGTTTCAAGACGATCTTCTGGTGGGAATACGTCCACCGGCTTCTCGGCAGGCTGACCGGCGCGGTCTTTTTTCTGCCGCTTCTATGGTTCGCATTGCGCGGAAAGATTCCGCGCGCGCTGGCGTGGAAGCTCGCCGGGATCCTCGCCCTGGGCGCAGCGCAAGGCGCTCTTGGCTGGTACATGGTGCAGTCGGGCCTGGTCGATAACCCGCGCGTATCGCAGTTCCGCCTCACCGCCCACCTCGGCATCGCCTTCCTGATCTACGCGGCCATGCTGTGGATCGCCCTCGATTCTCTCTTTCCGCGCGCGGGCCCGGTTTCCGGGAGGCTGCGCCGCTTCGCCTTCGCGCTCGCCGCCTTGATCTTCGTGATGGTGCTCTCGGGCGGCCTGGTCGCGGGAATCCGGGCGGGACTCGCCTACAACACGTTCCCGCTCATGAACGGGCGCGTCCTTCCTCCGGATATTTTTGCTCTCCAGCCGTGGTATCTCAATTTCTCGAGCAACATGGCGACCGTGCAATTCGATCACCGGCTGATTGCCTGGCTGCTCGCGTTCCTCGTGCCCTGGTTCTGGCTCCGGGTGCGCCGCGAAGCGGCGCCCGGGCGCGCGAGGCTGGCGGCCGATCTGCTGCTCGGCGCGCTCGCTCTGCAGATAACCCTGGGAATCGCGACCCTGCTGCTCGCCGTCCCGGTTCCTCTTGCCGCCGCGCATCAGGCCGGAGCTTTGCTTGTATTCAGCGCGGGGCTTTTCGCAGCGCATTCCTTGCGCTGAATCAGCTCCCGGACCTCGCCGGCGCGAAGCATTCGTGCTCCCAGAGCATGCGCTGCTCCACGCTCGGCGTCTGTCCTTCGGGCACGGACATCTCAAGCATGTAGATGATCCTGAAGGTGTCGAGCCTTTGGTTCGCGGGGTGCTTGCCGTTCCAGCTGCGGCACAGGAACCTGCCGTAGTAAAGGCGGTTCGAGGAATACTCCGCGCTCCAGATGCGCTCTAGGTACTTGTGCCAGCGGATGTCGGGCCATTCGTCCGTCATCCGGCGCGGCTTGTCGTAGCTCACCGCGGAGCGCTCCGGATGCATCAAGTCGATCTCGCGGCCGTCGGCCAGCTTGCCCGGGATCACGAACCAGCCGTCCTCCTTCGACGGGTAGGGCGCGAACATGTCCCACCGCTGATCCACGCGCAGCAGGCTGAACGCAGGCGTGAGCACCGCGTAAAGCCGGCCCGGAAGGACGCGGACCGTGCAGAGATTCCAGGCGAGGAACACGAGCACCAGTGCCGCGGCCGAGACCTGCGCGGTGGTGCCGCGCGGCAGCCGGCGAGCGGCCCACCACCACAGCCCCGCGGCCGCTAGCGCGACGGCGACCAGGCCGAGCACCGAAGCGGTCGCACCGAGACGCGCGAGCGTCGCGCTCTCCCACAGGTTCCCCGCGGTCACGGCGACGAAGAAAAACCCGGTCCAGGCGGCGGCTACGGGGCCGATCTCGAACTCGCGCTCGTGGAACGGCAGGAGCCTCGCGCTGACGCGGCCGAACGCGTCGCGGTGGCGTCCGACGAAGTCGTAGACTGCGTTACCCGCCTCGAGCGCCCAGTTTCCGGAGAGCAGCACCCCGAGCCAGAAAAAGAGCGGCGAGCGACGCAGCAGGGTCACGAACGCCGGCCACTTGAGCCAGGCGCGGTCGTCGGGGTCGATCACCACCCAGGAGGTGTTCGCTTCGAGCAGCTCCTTCGCCCGCGGCGTGTCCTGCGCCGGGGCGATCTCGGCCCCGGGCAGGATCAGGAAGATGCGCATCAGCAGCACGCTCTTCTCGCAGAACCCGCAGTCGCGGTCGTAATAGATCCGAAGCGCATGCGGCTGCGGCTTCCGCATCGCGCGCCCGAGCCCATCCCAGATCCGAGCGCCCGCGAGCACGGTCAGCGAAGCGAGGCTGATGAACGCGAACGGGCCGATCTTGAGACAGAAGATGAAGCCGATATGCATGAGCGCGAGCAGCGCCATCACCGCGAAGCGCAATGCATCCGCGCCAGCGTAGAGGCGCGAAGCGGCGCGCGGGATGAACCCCGAGAGCGCCGCCGCCAGCAGGAAGGGCAGCAAGGCGAGCGGCGGGCCGAGCAGCTCGAGAAAATAGACCAAGTAGGTCAGCGCATGGGTGGCGGGCGAAAATCCGCGCAGCCACTCGCCGATCGGCGTGACATAGCCGTCGATCGACAGCGCGTACCAGACCGCGGTGCCCTCGGGCCACCATTCGCGCCCGGATTTGAACAGCGCGCTGAAGAAATAGACCGACAGCGTTTGCAGCAGCAGCCCCGCGGAAGCCCACGAAAGATGCACGGTTTTCTCGAGCGGCTTTCGGGCGAGCGCCGCGTCCACGCTCCAGCGCGCGCCGAGCGGCAGGAACATCCCCCAGAACAGCAGGCACATGAGAAGGGGGTCGGCGCCGAGCAGCACCAGCGGATTGCGGTTGAGCAGCGACCCGTGGAGGACGAAGGCGACGACGTTGGCGGGCCGGGTGCGATAACCCGCCAGCAGCGCGAGCGCGGCGAGCGCCTCGAGCGCGAGCAGCAGCCCCGCGAACCAGGGCTCGCCGTTGGCAGCGTGCAGGGAGAAGCGCCACGGCCCGTTGACGCTCACCAACCAGTCGCGCGGCATGACGCCGAGGTCGGTGTAGAAAGTGGCGAGATTCACCGAGCGCAATGCGAGGTCGGCGAGCAGCACCGTGCCGAGCGCGGCGCGGAAAAGCGCGAGACTGCGCAGATCGATTCCGAACGCGCGCTCGAGAAAGACTCGCATGGGCCTACCGGTCGAGGTGCCTCGCCCGTTCGGCGATGAGCGCATGGACGGCGTCGATCATCGGCGTGGCGATTCCGGCTTTGCGGGCGAGCTCGACCACCGCTCCGATGATCGCGTCGGTCTCGAGCGGCCTGCGCTTCTCCACGTCCTGATGCATCGAGATCTTGGCGCCGGCGAGCCGTCTGGCGACGTCGATGCGCTCGTCGACCGTCATCGGTATGCGCACCCCGTAGGCCTCGGCGACACGCATCGCCTCTCCCATCATTGCGCGGATCAGCGCGAGCAGCGGCTCGCTGCCGTGGATGTCGTTCATGTGCGCGAGCGCGAGCGCTGCGACCGGATTGTAGGAGAGGTTTCCGATCAGCTTGATCCAGATCTCGACCCGGATGTCGTCGGCCTGCCTCGCTTCGAAACCGGCGGCGCTCATCGCCGCGACGAGGCGCGCCGCGCGCGCCGATCTCGTGCGGTCGGGTTCGCCGATCAGGAAAACCCGGCCCGCCGTGTGCCGGACCACACCGGGTTCCGAAACCTCCGCCGCGGCGTGCACCACGCAACCCAGGATATGCTTCGGGTCGAGCGCCTGGAAGAGCGTACCCGCGGGATCGAGGCAGGCGACGCGCTGGCCGTCGAAGCGCCCTCCCTCCCTGAAAAAATACCACCAGGGCAGGCCGTTGATCGCCGGGACCACGATCGTGTCCGGGCCCACGAGCGTCGCGAGGCGCGGCAGCATCGCGGCTATCGAATGCGTCTTGAGGCAGACGAAGACCGCGTCCTGGACCCCGAAGTCGGCGGGCTCCGACGACACGCGCACCGCATGGACTTCCGGCTTGCCCCCGGAGATCAGCGTCAATCCACGCCCGCGAATGGCCTCGAGATGAGCGCCGCGGGCGACGAGCGACACCTCGTGCCCGGCCTTTGCGAACCATGCTCCGGTGAGCCCGCCCACGGCGCCTGCGCCGACGACGCAAATCCTCATGCAGCCCCTTTCCGGGGCTCGGGCGCGAGTATGAAGTCGCGAACCGGACCGATCTGCTCTTCGCTCATCAGCCAGGGCGCATGTCCCACCCCCCGGAATTCCACGAATTCGACGCGCGGACCGCCCACCTGCATCCGTTTGACGGTCGATTCGAGCAGGAGATCCGACTCCGCTCCCCGCAGCACCAGCGTCGGACATTCGACCTGGTCCCAGGTCGGCCACAGGTCGATGCCGAAGAGAAAATCGTTGCCGAACTCCACGCCGGCGCTCCCGCCGCGGCGCATGCTGTTGACGATCGCGGGGTCGTAAGCGAGGGTATAGGCGCCGTCCTCTCCGCGTCGGGAGTCGTGCTCGGCGAGACGGCGCCACTGCCGGTCTTCGAGCGGTCCGAACTGCGCGCAGGTGTCGCGCAGATGGCGCTCCACCTCATCCAGGCTCGCGAATCGCGTGCCGGTGCCCATGGCGGCGAGCTTCAGGCGCGCGAGCGCATTCCAGGGCACCATGGGCCCGACGTCGTTCAGCACCAGGCGCCGGATCGGAGAATCGTGTCTGGCGGCGAGCATCATCCCGATCAGGCCGCCCATCGAGGTTCCGACCCAGTCGATTCTCGGTCCCTCGCTCGCTCCCTGAAGCCTGCGCAGGAGAGAGACGCGCTTGGGCGGAGCGGTGAGCCTGGCAAGCAGCGCTGCCGCGTCCGAAAGATATTGTGAAAAGCCGTAATCCTGCTTGTGCTCGAGCCAGTCGCTGTCGCCGCGGCCGACGACATCCATGCACGCGATGCGGCAGCCGCGGTCCGCGAGACTCGCCGCGAGCTCGTCGAAGTCCCGGCTGTTGCGCGTCAGGCCATGCACGCACACGACCAGGTGCAGGCCGTCCGGGTTGCCCCACTCGGTATACGCGACGCGGTGGAAGCCGTGGGGTCCGAGCGCGAGGAAGTGGTTGGAGCGCGGTTCTGTGGACATCGTATTCCGGTGGTGCCGGGAGAGAGAATCGAACTCTCATGGCCTTGCGGCCGCGGGATTTTGAGTCCCGTGCGTCTACCAGTTCCACCATCCCGGCTGGTTGCTGCGTGAAAGCGCGTGCATTATAACGGCACGGCCATGAATCTTTCCATCGAGGACTTCGACTACGAGCTGCCCTCCGAGCTGATCGCGCAGCACCCGAGCGAAACGCGCTCGGGCAGCCGCCTGCTCTGCGTCGGCGCCTCGCTCGCCGACCGGCGCTTCTCCGAGCTGCCTCGGCTGCTGGCCGCCGGAGACCTCCTGGTATTCAACGACACCAAGGTGATCAGGGCGCGGCTCGCCGGCGAGAAAGCGAGCGGCGGGCGCGTGGAAGTGATGATCGAGCGAATGCTTTCGGAGCACGAAGCGCTCGCGCAGGTGCGCGCGAGCAAGCCGCCCAGGGCGGGAAGCGCAATGCGGCTCGCGGACTCGATCGAGGTCCGCGTGCTGGCGCGCGAGGGGGAGTTCTATCGCCTGCGTTTTCCGGAGGGCGCAGCGGTGTCCGAGCTGCTCGAGCGCCACGGCAGCGTGCCGCTTCCGCCTTACATCACTCACGCCCCTAGCGGCGAAGACGAGCAACGCTATCAAACCGTATACGCTCGCTCGGCCGGTGCCGTCGCTGCGCCGACAGCGGGCCTGCACTTCGACGAGCCCCTGCTCGCCGCGCTCACCCGGCGCGGCATCGAATTCGCCTGGGTGACGCTGCACGTGGGCGCGGGGACATTCCAGCCGGTCCGCGTGAAGAATCTCGCGACGCATCGCATGCACGGCGAGCGCTATGGGATCCCTGCCACGACCGTCGCGGCGATCGAAGCGGCGAGAAGGCGAGGCGGCAGGATCGTTGCGGTCGGGACGACCACCGTGCGCTGCCTGGAGGCCTCGGCGGCCGCCGGCGACGTCGCCCCGGTCGCGGGCGACTCCGAGACCGATTTGTTCATCACTCCCGGATTCGAGTTCAGGGTGGTCGATCGCCTGATCACCAACTTCCACCTGCCGAAATCGACCCTGCTCGTGCTGGTCGCGGCGTTCGCCGGAATCGAGCGGGTGCGGCGCGCCTATAGCCACGCGATCGAACGACGCTACCGCTTCTACTCCTACGGAGACGCGATGCTGGTTGATAAGATACCCGGATGAAATTCGCAGTCCACGCGACCGACGGGGCCGCGCGCGCCGGGACACTGGAGCTGGCGCACGGAAACGTCGAGACGCCCGTCTTCATGCCGGTCGGCACCTACGGTGCGGTCAAGTCGGTGAGCCCCGCGGAACTCGCGGAGAGCGGCACGCGCATCGTCCTCGGCAACACCTTTCACCTGTGGCTGCGCCCCGGGCTCGAGGTCATCGCGGCGCACGGCGGGCTGCACCGCTTTATCGGCTGGAATGCGCCCATCCTCACGGATTCCGGCGGCTATCAGGTGTTCAGCCTCGGCGATCTTCGCAAGATCACGGAGGAAGGCGTGCGCTTTGCCTCGCCGGTGAACGGCGATCGCCTCCTGCTCACGCCCGAGGAGTCGATGCGCATCCAGCGGGTGCTCGACGCCGACATCGTCATGGTGTTCGACGAATGCACGCCGTACCCCGCGAGCGAGCGCGACACCGGCGAGTCGATGCGCCTTTCCCTGCGCTGGGCGGAGCGCTCCAGGCGCGCGCACGAGGGCAACCCCAACGCCCTGTTCGGCATCGTCCAGGGCGGAATGGTCGAAAGTCTGCGCGACGAATCCCTCGCGGGGCTCGCGAGCATCGGATTCGACGGCTACGCGATCGGCGGCCTCTCGGTGGGCGAGTCCAAGCGCGAAATGCGCAGGGTCATGGCCCACACCGCTCCGCGGCTCCCCGCGGACAAACCGCGCTACCTTATGGGCGTTGGTACACCTGAGGATATCGTCGAGGCCGTTACGGCCGGAATCGACATGTTCGACTGCGTCCTTCCCACGCGTAACGCCCGCAACGGCTGGCTCTTCACCCGCTACGGCGACATCAAGATCCGCAACGCCCGCTACCGCGACGACACGCGGGCGCTGGACGGCACCTGCCCCTGCTACACCTGCGCCCATTTCTCGCGCGGCTACCTGCACCACCTGCAGAAGGTGAACGAGATCCTCGGCGCGCGGCTCAATACCCTGCACAACCTGCACTACTACCAGACGCTTATGCGCGAGCTCCGTGACGCCATCGCAGGGAGAGAATTTGCCGATTACGTTGCCGCATTTCGCGAGGCGCGCCGAAAGTCCGGGGAAATCGGCTGAACGGCGAGTTCCCGATGGTATACTTCCCCGCTTTGCCGAAACCGCATTGGAGACGATCGTGTTGATTTCCCCCGCATGGGCGCAGGGCGCGCCGGCCGGCGCGTCCGGCCCCGGCTACGAGCAGTTCATCATCATCATCGGCATGTTCGCCCTGCTCTATTTCCTGATGATCCGTCCGCAGATGAAGCGCGCGAAGGAACACAAGCAAATGACCGAAGCGCTGCAAAAAGGCGACGAGGTCGTCACCTCGGGCGGGGTGCTCGGGAAGATCACCAAGATCGGCGAGACCTACGTGTCGATCGAGATCGCGCCCGACACCGAGGTGCAGATGCAGAGGAGCGCGATCCAGACGCTCCTCCCCAAGGGCACGATCAAGTCGATCTAGATGAACCGTTATCCCC
>WNFI01159455.1_pt1 | contig 10521 bp, 10 predicted proteins | sample 5400471 | NCBI WGS metagenome assembly WNFI01 (sample SAMN13153348, study PRJNA577476) | soil metagenome | isolation source: 100 cm saprolite on Douglas fir-dominated hillslope | place: USA:California | collected 2013-09-17 | reverse complement strand
CAGCCGAACCGATGTGCTGGTTTATCAGACTCCGGTTCTCGAGGAGGACGTAACAATTGCCGGCCCAGTCTTACCGCGCCTTTTCGTTTCGACCACAGGCACCGATTCCGACTGGGATGTGAAGCTGATCGACGTATATCCTCCAGACTATCCCGAACTGGATGAGATTAAGCCCGACGACCGAAACAAGCGGCCATCCGATGTGGGTGCTCCGTCTTTCACCATGGGTGGATATCAGCAATTGGTGCGCGGCGAACCCTTCCGCGGAAAGTTTCGCCACAGTTTCGAAAAGCCAGAACCCTTCACTCCCGGCAAGGTCGAGGAGCTCGGCTTCACGATGCAGGACGTCAACCACACTTTCCGCCGGGGCCACCGCATTATGGTGCAGATTCAGAGTTCATGGTTCCCGCTCACCGACCGCAACCCGCAGACCTTCGTCAACATTCCCGACGCCAAGCCCGCTGACTTCGTGAAGGCCACCGAGCGCGTGTATCACGCCAAGGGGCAGGCTTCGGGGATTGTCGTGGGAGTGCTGGCAAGTCCGGGCGTGGCCGAAGAGCACAAATAGCGGGCAGACTCTGAGAGCGCGCTCAGGATTTTAGGGCGCAAGCTGCGGTACAATTACGCCATTCGCCACTGCGTTGAACCCGCGCCTGCGGGATTTCTGCGAGCGTAAGGACAGGTCCTGATGAACGTCCTGTTGCTGTCGATGCCCGATTCCTTCGAACACATGCCACCTGTCGCCATCCGCATGCCGAATGGCGCCCTCACGTCGCTGGCGGGAAATGTCGATCCGCATCATCGAGTGGCCGTGGCTGATTTAATCCTTGTTCACCGCGAGGTGCGTGAAACGGTCACCCGGCTGGTTCGAGAGCTTGATCCGGAAGTCGTTGGACTCTCCATCATGACGTTTCAACGGCGCACTGCCGGCCGAATTATCGACCTGGTGCGCGCGCTGCAGCCGGGAGTGAAGATTGTGGTGGGCGGATACGATCCCAGCCTCGCGCCGGAAGCTTACGAGAATATGGGCGTCGATTATCTGGTGCGCAGCGAAGGCGAAGTCACGTTCCGCGAACTGTTGCGCGCGCTGGAGCAAGGCTCAGGTTGCGAGCAGATTGCCGGGCTCTCCTACAAGAAAGGGGCGGGCTGGGTGCACAACCCAGCACGGCCCCCGCACCGGCTGGAAGATAAGGAGATCCGCCTGCCAAAGCGCGATGCGCGCATCCTCAAGGGATACACGATGCTCGGACGCCAGGTGGATGTGATCGAGACATCGCGCGGCTGCACCTTCGATTGCAGTTTCTGCTCCATCATCGAGATGCGCGGCCGCAACTTTCATACTTATTCTTTCGACCGCGTGCTCGCAGACATTCGCGATGCCTACGATCACGGCGCCCGGGTCATTTTTCTGGTGGACGACAACATCACACTGAACGTGAAACGCTTCGAGGCTTTGTGCGAAGCCATCATCGCGGCCGGGCTGCACACGATCGATTACTTCGTGCAGGGCATGACCTCAGCCATCGCGAATCACGGCGAAACGCTTGCGCCGCTCATGCGCCGGGCCGGATTCCGCTACGTGTTTCTTGGCATCGAAAACATTCTCGAGAACGACCTGGAATTTCTGAAGGCTTCTGCCAAAAATACCGAGCGCACCGACGGCCAGAACAGCGGCAACGCCACGCTCAAAGCCATCGATTACATACACCGCAACCAGATGCTCGTGGTGGGCGGTTTGATCGTGGGCAGCCCCGGCGATACGCGCGAGTCGATCGAGGCGAACCTCGAATTTGCGCGCCGCTATGTGGATTGGCCTTACATCCAACATCCCACGCCGTATCCGCGCACACCCATGACAAAAGATTTCCGCGATCAGGGCCTGATCATGAACGAGCGGCTCGAAGAATATGACGGCACCACCGCCGTGGTGCGGACGGAACATTTGCCCGCAGAAGAAGTTGAATTCATGCGCTGGAAGGCGGAGCGCTGGATGAAGGTTCACCATATTCCAGAGGCGCTGAAGCATGATCCGAAATTCGTTTTGACGACTGGGTGGAAGATGCTGGGCCACACTTTTCGCGGAAGCTCAATCCGGTCGGCGCTGGGATTGGAGAGCCAGAAGAAAGTGTTTGAACGGTATCGGGAGATTCGGCGGGCGGAGCGGGAGTACGTGTGACCGGACAGGGCAGGAATTGACAACAGTAGATTCCTTACTATAATGTAAGGAATCTTGAAAGTTGAAAGGAAATGGTATGGCGGCTGCGATTCTAACCTCCAAGGGGCAGATCACAATACCGGTGCAGGTCCGCACTGAGCTGGGGGTTGACGCTGGCGATCGCATTGAATTCGTTCGCGTGGGGAAAGGGGAATTCAACATCGTTGCCGCCACTCGCTCGGTGCGAGAACTGAGCGGAATGTTGTATCGCAAGGGAAGGAAGCCGGTATCGATTGACGAGATGAACGCCGCCATCGCGAAAGGCGCGTCCCGATCCCGATAGCCGGCAAAGATGATGATCGGCCTCGACACCAATCTTCTGGTCCGTTACCTTACTCACGATGACCCCACCCAAACCGCTGCTGCACTGAGGGTGATGAACTCCCTGTCTTTTGATTCACCTGGGTTTCTTTCCCTGATCGTAATCGCGGAGTTAGTTTGGGTACTGGCTATCTCCTACCGCTATCAGAAAAAAGAAATTGAGCAGGTTCTGGAGAAATTGTTACGGACCAAGGAACTGGTTATAGAGCGTGCGGATATCGTTTCGCAGGCGTCACGAGCGTTTAGCGCTGGACGCGCCGACTTCGCCGATTACTTGATTGAACGCTGCGCTCACACGGCAGGATGCGAAGTTACGATCACGTTCGATCAACAAGCAGCGTCGATACCCGGTATGCGTCTCCTTCATTGAGATCTGCTTTTCACCGCGCCGGCGTCCCTCCAAAGAACTCCTCGACCACGCGCATCTCCGTAGTCTTCTTGTAATTCGGCAGGCTCTCGATGAACACGCGCCCGTACTGCTTCTTGAGTATGCGGTTGTCGAGCAGGACCAACAGGCCGCGGTCATGCAGAGAACGGATGAGGCGTCCGAAGCCTTGTTTCAGGGTAATCACAGCCGCTGGTACCTGATACTGAAAAAACGCGTTGCCGCCATCGGCGTCGATTGCCTTCACGCGCGCGGCGACGACCGGATCGCTGGGCACAGCAAAGGGCAGGCGATCGATGATCACGCAACTCAACTGCTCACCCTGCACGTCCACCCCTTGCCAGAATGACGAAGTGCCGAACAGGACCGCGTTCGGCGTCAACCGGAATGCCTCAAGCAGCGCGGTTTTCGGCGCGTCACCCTGTTTCAGCATGGGGAAATCGAGTTCGCCCAGCAACCGCTCATAAATGTCATTCATCTGCGCGTAGCTGGTGAAGAGCACGAAGGCGCGTCCGCGCGTGATCCCGACGAGCTTGCGAATGCGTTCGGCGGCAAGCGCGGCAAATTGCGGCGCGCGTGCATCGGGCAAGTCGGGCGGAACATAAAATAGCGCCTGGCTTTCATAGTCGAAGTGCGAAGGCAGCACTGACTCGCGGGCATGTTCCAACCCCAGCCGCTGCCGGATGTATTCGAATCCGCCGCCGACGGCGAGCGTGGCTGAAGTGAGCACGGCGCATTCCAGTTTCGACCAAAGGCACTCGCGCAGGATGGGACCGACATCGATTGGAGTGGCCTGCAAAAAAACATTCTGACGACTCTGGAAACCTTCTTTCGCTTTCTCTGCGCCTCTGTGTCTCTGTGGTGAATTCATTCTTCCGCCTCGCCGCTCAATCCAGAACACAGTGTTGCGATCGTCGGACTCCATGGCGAAGCCCAACTGCACCTGGATCTCCTGCGCCCGCCGCACAAAATTGAAAATCTCCTCGGGCTTCTGCGGCAATCCTTCCAGTTCACCCGCCACCCGTGTCAGCGCCTGGTTGAGCGCGAGGAATTCATCTCCGTTCTCTTCCAGAAACTCACGTCGCGTTTCAAACGCAAATCGTCCTTCGCCGGGCGGCAACAACGAAAAGAAAAACTGCGACCGCTCCCGCAAACTTCCCAGCGCACCCGACAGCGAAGCGGACATCATCTTGTTATGTTGCAGCGATGCTTCTACGTCGCGCGCCAAATCTTCCAGGCGCAGGTTGCTGACAGAAATCCCGAAATAGTTTCCCGCAACATCTTCCAGCTCGTGCGCTTCATCGAAAATCACCGCCGCCGCTTCCGGCAGAATCCCCGCATCCGGCGCGCCTTCTGCCTGCAACTTGATCGCAAGATCGGCGAAGAACAGGTGATGGTTGACGATAATAATGTCGCTCTCCCTCCCGCGCCGCCGCATTTCGGTGATGAAGCAGCGCTCGTACTCGCTGCACTTCTGCCCTGTGCACGCCTCTGTGCGCGCATCCAGCTTGTGCCAGAGCGCGCTCGTCTCGGGAAGCTCGGCGAGTTCCGCGCGATCACCGGTCGCGGTAGTCTTTTCCCACGCGGCAATGGCGCGATATTGCTCAATCTCATCCAACCCGCTCAGCACAGGCTGGCCGGTAAGGTCGTAGAGTTTTTTTCGGCACAGATAATTATTGCGGCCTTTCATGTAGCAGACGGAAAGGCGGGGGGGCGGGGTCGTCCCTGCTTCGCCTGATGCGGCACCAAACAGCGCCTGCTCCAGGAAAGGGATGTCCTTGTAGAAAAGTTGTTCCTGAAGATTCTTCGTGCCGGTGGAAACGATCACCCGCTTGCCAGAGCGGATCACGGGCATCAGGTATGCCAGCGTCTTTCCCGTGCCGGTGCCGGCCTCCACAATCAAGTGCCGCTTTTCTTCCAGAGCCTGCTCCACTGCCTGCGCCATCTGCAACTGCCCACGCCGGAATTCATACGCAGGATGCGTGCGCGCGAGCAACCCGCCGGGCGCAAAGAATTGGTAGAGAGAAGCGTCCTTTCCGTTGGGTGCGGAGCGTAGCGACGACGTAGAAGGCGCGGGCTGGGAGCTTAAAGCCACGGGAGTCTCTATAATAAACATTCCCGGCAATCGGCACTCATTACCGCTCATTTTGACCCAGCCCACATACAACTCGACCAGCACTCTTGCCACCACCGCAGCCGGCGTTCCGACGATTGCTATTGTGGGCCGGCCCAACGTGGGCAAGTCCACCTTGTTTAACCGCATCGTCGGATCGCGCCGCGCCATCGTCGGCGACGAGCCCGGCATCACCCGCGACAGGTTGTACGGCGATGCGGAGTGGCGCGGCCGCCGCATTCGCATCATCGACACCGGAGGCATCATTCCGGAGGACAAGGATTTCATTCCGTCGGAGATTTTTCGCCAGGCACGGGTTGCGTTCGATGAGGCGGCTGCCATCGTTATGGTTGTGGATGGCCGGACCGAAGTTGCAGCGCCGGATCTGGAACTGGTTCGCCTGCTGCGCAAGACGGGGCGCCCGCTGTTCCTCGCTGTCAACAAAGCTGATTCTGAAAAGCAGGCGTCTATTGTGGACGAGTTTCATCGGCTGGGGATCAGGCAAATGTTCCCCATCTCCGCCGAGCACGGGCGCGGGATCGACGATCTGCTGGATGCTGTGTTCGAAGTGCTGCCGGCTGACAGGAACTTAACCACAGAGGACACAGGGAGTACAGAGGAAACACGGGGAGAAACATCTCCGGGAGAAGATGAATCAGCCACTGAGCCTGAGCCCGTCTACGAAACCAAGGTTGCCATCATCGGCCACCCCAATGTAGGCAAGTCGACGCTGCTAAATTGCCTTACCGCATCGGACCGGGCGATTGTCTCGCCCATCCCCGGCACGACGCGCGATGCCGTCGACGAAATTGTCGAGCGCAGCGGACGCCGCTTCCGCTTCATCGACACCGCTGGCATCCGCCGCAAAGGCAAGACGCACCTGATGGCGGAGAAACTTTCCGTTGTGATGGCGCGCAAGCATCTCGAAGGCGCCGACATTGCGTTGCTGGTCGTCGACGCCACCGAAGGCGTAAGCCAGCTCGACGCCGCCATCGCCGGCTACGCCCACGAGAGCGGGCGTTCGGTCATTATCGTCGTCAACAAATGGGATCTGATTACCAGTGGCGCCCTACAGCCCGGCAGGCCGAATTTTCCCACTGCTCGAACAGGTCGCTACCGAGCGCCGCAAGCGCATCCCCACCTCGGCCATGAACCGCTTCATCGAAACTGTGGACTTCGAGCGCGCGTCGGTCCCCATGCGCTCGCGCGTGAAAATTCTCTACATGACGCAAGCTTCGGTCGCCCCGCCTACGTTTGTGCTCTTCACCAACCGCGCTGTGAAGCTGCATTTCTCTTATCAGCGATTTCTGGAGAATCAGATACGGGAAGCTTTTGGATTTGTGGGGACGCCGATTTGGATTAAGAACAGGGCTAGGAATTAGGACGGACGCGGCCGGTTGGACTCCAGGGCTGCGTCGATATGGGCGGGCTTAAGGGAAGGATAGCTGCGCAGGATTTCCTCTTTTGTAGAACCCTCCGCGAGGCTGTCGAGAATCACTGTGACAGGAATCCGCGTGCCGGCGGCGCAGACTTCACCACCGCAGACATTCGGCTTGCTCTCGAAGAAGTCCTGCCAAGCGACCATGCGGTTATTCTATCGGGCTTCCCTCCAATATCCAACGGAATCTTGAATGCCCGCCTACTCCCCCGCCACCGCCCGATCCATGGTCAGCAGTCCCACGCGCTGCACGCCCGCGTGATGCGCCACGTCGATCACGTCGGCCACATACTGAAAGTCGACATCATTATCTCCGCGCACAAATACAACTTTCTCGGCACGCTTCAAATAGATTTTCGCCAGGCGCGTTTCCAGGTCTTCCCACCGCACCTCGTCTTGATTGATCTTCACTGTCGGGGGCTGATTTTCCTTCGTCCAGACCACTTGGATGATGACCGTGCGAGGCTGTGCAATGTTCGGTGTCGACTTTTGATCCGGCTGCGGAATCTGCGCCGTCTCGCCCTGTTCTTTGTCCATCGACACCACGACCATGAAGACGATGATCAGCGTCAGCAGCACGTCGATAAGCGGCGTGACATTGATCTCGGGACCGCGCGCACCTCTGCCTGCCATGGAGAAAGACATTGAAAGCTCCTGCGCTTCTCTCTTTTCTTTAGCACGCGCGTGTCTGCAGGATCAGACACCTGGAGTGACGCGCGAGTCGCAAGACAACTACGAAATCCAGGTCTACAGCTACGACACCGTCGCGCCCCGCACGACCATGGTTGAAATCCACTCGAACTTCACGGTCGAAGGCAGCAAGACTGTTCAGGACGGAGTTCTTCCCACCAATCACGCCGAGCACGAAACGCTCGAAATCACGCAGGGAATAAACGAGTGGGCGGAGGTTGGCTTCTACGTTTTCACCAGCATTCAGTCGGATGGCGGATGGCAGTGGGTCGGCGACCACATCCGGCCCCGCGTGCGTGTTCCGGAGAAGTGGCACTGGCCCGTAGGCGTGAGCCTGTCGAACGAAATCGGCTACCAGCGACGCGCATTTTCTCCTGACACCTGGACGTGGGAAATCCGCCCCATCGTCGACAAGAAAATCGGCCCGTGGTACCTGAGCTTCAATCCCGCGCTCGACCGCTCATGGCACGGCCCCGGCGTGAATCAGGGCGTGACATTTTCTCCGAATGCCAAAGTCAGTTACGACTTCACAAAGAAGATTGCGGGCGGGTTGGAATACTACGCGTCCTACGGATCACTCACCGGCTTCGACGCGCTCAAAGATCAGCAACAACAGTTCTTTCCGTCCATCGACGTCGACTTCGGCCCGCAGTGGGAGTTCAACTTCGGAGTCGGCGTCGGCACTACGCATTCCACCGATCATCTCATCGTGAAATGCATCATCGGTCGCCGCTTTTCATGGCCGCATGGACGCGACGCCAGGCTGAGAAATCCGCCACAATGAGCAGTTACCGAGCTAACCGATCGGCTCCGGCGTGGGCGGCAATGGCGGAGGCTCATACGGCGGCGGCGTTGCTACCGGCGGAATCACCGGCGCAGGCGGCGCGGGATAGAGCACCGCACTCAAAGCAGGATAGCGTCCCGCAAAGAAATAAACGGAGTACGCTGGGAAAAACACGATCGCCGGCACTGAAATCAGCGCCGACAGAAAGAGAAAAAGCGCTAACAACACGCATCCCGCCACCACCGCCAGCGTAATCGTGCCCGCTGTCCAGCCCAGCCCTGCCGCCTTTCCCGCCAGCACAGCCCCCACCGCTACGCCCACCACCGGGATCAAAAAGATCACCATCAGAATCGCGCCCGCAATGCCGAGCAGGATCGCGGCTCCCATCGCCAGTACGATTTTCATTCCCACATAGCCCGCATAGCCGCCCTTCTCGGCCTTTATCATCGCCCACAGCCGCCGCCATCCTTCCATCGTTCCAATATTTTCCAGCGCCATCTGCGGCACCACGAAATCCTTGGTCAGCACAAAAATCACGGTCATCGCGATCGTAAAAACCAGCACCACGAAAAACAGCGCAATGCCCCCCAGCACCAGCGGAAGCACATGCTGGCTGGCGTTGTTAAACCACCCCATGGCAAAGGCGAACCCCGCCGGAATTCCCACCAGCACGATCAGCACGCCAAACGTTAGCAGCGCATAGCCCAGCTTCCACAGAAAATAGCGCCACCCCTGCCCCTGCCTCCGGCTCCAGCCTTCGCGAATATGGCACTCCTTGGCCACCACGCTGTCGAACAAAATAAAACGCATAACGCTGCTGATATACATGAACACCACCATCAGAATGATGGCGGTCACCACCACGATGGCGATCAACCCGGCAATCAGCGCGGGATCGCCCATTCCCGGCCACAAACCATGCCCGCCGCCTCCATGCCGTGGAATATTGCTGAAGCTGGAAGGATTGGGCACGTTGCATCCGCCGCCGGAACTCAGTTCGCCGGCCAGTAATCCCACCAGCGCCAGCCGCACCCACTGGCCGAATCGGAAAGGCTGCACCAGTTGCCGCTTGGTGTGTTCACCCACTGGCCGAATCGGAAAGGCTGCACCAGTTGCCGCTTGGTGTGTTCAAAGGCGGGAGTGATCGCATCGACGGCGGAATATCGCAAGGCGCACCTCAGTCTGCAAAAGTCTCAGCAGAAAGGTACTGCGAATGTCGCCGGGGATCAAATCAATTCGGCAGGAAGAATGGCCAACGTTAACCTACTCGTAGCGCAGCGCTTCCACCGGATCCAGTTTCGACGCGCGCAGCGCCGGAACCATGCCGCTGATCACGCCCACCAGCAGCAACACCGCGCTCGAGATCACCACCGTCATCATCGAAATCCGCAGGTGAATATCGCCCTGTCCGGAATCGTCCTCAAACAACGGGCCCATCATGGGCAGGGTGCCCACGGCCCATGCAATCAGATAGGAGAGCAGCACGCCGATCGCGCCGCCCAGCAGCATGATCAGCAGAGTCTCAGCGAGAAATTGCAGCTTAATGTGACGTTTTCGAGCGCCCAGCGCCCGCCGCAGCCCGATTTCGCGGATGCGTTCGTCCACCGAAACCAGCATGATGTTCATCACGCCCACGCCGCCAATGCCGAGCGTCAACGTCCCGACAAAAGCAAGCAGCACCTGCAGCCCGATAGTCAGCGCATCAATCACCGGACGAAACTCATCGCGCCCGAACATCTGGAACGCTTTTGGATCGGTCGGCGAAAATCCCTGCCGAGACGCCACCGCGGCCAGCACCTGCGCCATTGCTTTCTTTTCAAACTGCGGCGCGATTGGCTCAAACAGCATCACTGCGGCGTAGCGCGTGTTCCACAGATCTCCGGCGGTCGAGTAGGGAATCCACGACGATTCATCGTCGCTGCTGAAATAATTGCTGAGCTGAATCTTCCGCGCCATCACTCCGACCACGGTGAAGCGCACACCGCTGACGGTCACGGTCTCGCCCACAGCGGGCCGGCCGCTGAACAATTGTTCTTTAAGCCGTCCGCCTAGAAAGATCACGCGCCGTCGCTCCAGTTCGTCGCCGGAATCGAGCCAGCGGCCTTCCGAGGGCACCTCATTCCGCATCTCGCCGTACTCCGGACAAACGCCGCGCACCGGCGCTGTTCCCACCATGCGGTCCCCGAAGGCAATTCCCGGACGCCTCACGGTTTCGCGGCATACATGCTTGACCAAGGGCGCGGTTGCCTTGACGATGTCAACGTCGGCCTGTTCGATAAGAACTTTCTTTCCCGCACGCTGGCCGCCCGGCTGCTCGCTGGTCTGCTGTGGCCAGCAAATCACCACGCTTTTTCCGAACGCGTCGAAGCCATGCACCAGCACGCCGCGAAAACTGCTGCCATAAGCGATCAACAGCGTCACAGTAGCAATCCCCCACACAATGCCGAGCATGGTAAGAAAGCTGCGCGTCAGGTTGCGCTTCAGCGCGATCCACGCCTCGAGAATGATTTCGATCAGCATAAGAACTGAAATTTATGATTGATGATTGTTGATTGATGATTGAAAACCGAAGGGA
>WNFI01466606.1_pt3 | contig 10522 bp, 6 predicted proteins | sample 5400471 | NCBI WGS metagenome assembly WNFI01 (sample SAMN13153348, study PRJNA577476) | soil metagenome | isolation source: 100 cm saprolite on Douglas fir-dominated hillslope | place: USA:California | collected 2013-09-17 | reverse complement strand
GCTTATGCTCGCCGGACGCAGAAGACGGCGCCGGCTGGCTGCCGAAACTTTCCTGCCGGATTTGCGTGTCGGGAATTCCCAGGGAATGGAGAATGCTGCACGCACTCTTCATCATGGGTTCCGGCCCACAGAGGAAGAAAGTGGAGGACGAGATCTGGCTTACATTGTTTTCCAATAACTCCCTGGTCAGATATCCAGTGGCGCCTTTCCACGACTCGTCCGGCCTGCTTAGGATTACCGTGTAGCGGAAGTTTCGAATAGACGCGCGGAGTTTCGTCAGCTCGTTGGCGAAGATGATGTCGCGGGAAGTTCTCACAAAGTACAGCAGCGTCGCCCCGGTTGGCAGGCCGAGGTCGTCAATATAGCGCAGCATGCTCATCATGGGCGTGATCCCGCTGCCGCCCGCGATCAGGACAATCCTGGTGTCCTGCAACTCATCAAAACAGAAGCGGCCGGAAGGGCCCTGCGCTTCCACCGTCAAGCCGACGCGGGCGTGCTGGTTCAGAAAGGCGGAAACGCAGCCGCCTTCGGCACGCTTGACCGTGATCTCAAGATGTCCGGTTTGCAAGGGTGACGAGCAGATGGAATAGGAGCGGCACACGGCCTTGCCGTCTACGATCCAATTGAAGGTGAGAAACTGACCCGGGCGGGCGTGAATTCTCTCGTGCAGCGGCAGCAGAAAACGCAGCGTCTTGGTGTCATGCGTCTGGACCTGTATTCGCGACAGGAGCAGGAGCAGAGATTTCCTGGCGTTTGGTTGTTGCCCGAGAATGTCCGAGGCCCAGAGTACGGGAAACGATGTGATGGCGACCAGGACAAATGAAACCACGAAGATTGCCAGCCCCAACGCCAGCAGCGTGCCGGAGTGGTGCTTGTAACGGCGTGCGATCAGAATTTTCAACATAAGCAATGCCAGAAGCAGGAATGCCAGCGTGCTGTGAAGGACGACGGTGATGGGCAGTCCGCGGGTGACACCCGAGACTCTCTGGTTCATGTAGAAGAACGTGACGGAAAAGAGCGTGAGAAAAAGATATCCTCCGAGCCGGTGAGCGCGGGTCTGGCGCGCGCGATTGCCTGTGGTCCGCAACGCGAGCCAGACATTCGCGCCGGCAATTGCCACCATTGAAATTCCCAGTGACAAGCCAACACTCGAACTAAGCATGCTCTTGATCCACGTGAGTCTTCCGTCTCCAAGAGGGAGGAACTAGAAGAGCGTGGGTTTTATTCCATGGGCGTAGGATTTGAAAAGGGCACGCTCAAGGAGCGAAGTCGTGCTTCACGAGGGGGCGCAGGCGAGGGTGCCCATTCGACTTTCGTTCAGGGCAGGCTCTGCGCTCCACATTCCATCAAAAATCTAAGCTAAGGCTTGAGAGTTACTGCCGCACACCGACCGAGGTTGCTTGTCGGCTGACGTTGCTGGTTGCCGTTGTGGTCGGCGGCGCGAAGAAGTTGTGATCGTAGAGTGCGCGGTAGAAGCGTCCGGTGATTTCCGCGGCTTTGGGGCCGTAGGTTGGGCGTCCGCCCTGGAGGAAGACTACGGCTACGATGTGTCCGACTTTGGTGTTGGCGTAGGAAGCGAACCAGCCGAAGCGGGTGCCGTCTTTGGAACACGTGCCGGTCTTGCCCAGGATTTGCTCCTCACTGAAGTTGAGACGCAGGCTGCGCGCGGTGCCGTAATTGACCGCGCCCATCATGCCTTCCGCGATCTCGGGGACCAGCGGTCCGATGGCGAGTTGGCGCTTGATCTTGGGCTCGAATGCCAGAACGTCTTCCGGCGTGTTCGGATGCTGGAGATAGTAGAGCGTCCCGCCATTGGCGATCGCGGAAACCAGCGCGCCGAGCTGTAGCGGCGTCATGGAGATGCTTTCGCCGTAGGAGCACATCTTGCCTACGCCTCCGAGCTTCGAATCGAGCTCGCGCGCCGGGAATGTGCCCAGATGTTCGCCTTCAAGATTGAAGCCGGTCAGCTCGCCGAGTCCGAACTGGCGCGCGTAGTAGCTGACCTTGCGAAAGCCGAGGCGGCGGCCCACCGCTTCGAAGTAAGCGTTGTTCGATTTCGCCAGCGCCGTGGTCAGGTTCACGAAAGAATGGCGGCCGAGCTGGATCTCGGTGTCCGGCGTGATCACGTTCTCGCTCAACGCGGCGAGCGCGACCGCAACCTTGATGGTCGAGCACGGCTGCGCGCCTTCCGAGAGCGCGAGCTTCTGGTTGACCATGGCGAGAATGCGTCCGCTGGTGGGATCGATGGCGACGACGGTGCCGTTCATGTTGCCCAGCGCGTCGAGTGCCGCTTGACGCACGATGGGATCTTCGCCGACTGTGGTGTCGCCGTCAGTGACATTCTCGGCAAACGAGTTGGCGGTGAAGTGCTCATAATACCGATGCCGGCGAACGCGCAGGCTCGCGTTTCGCAACGGCCGACGGCTGTGATGCAGACGCGCCAAACGCTTCCGCGCACGAGGGCTCTCGGCGACGGTACCGTTCTTCTTGGCGCGGACATGAGTGGATGTCCGGGCGAACAGGCTCGCGGAGAATGCAACAATAATGGTCAGGAGAAGAGAAACTTTGAGCATGGAGACCGATTTATTCTGGATCACAGCTGCCTGCTAACTCCGGGGATTTGTCGAAAACAGGGGCCTGGACGCGCAGTCAACGCGAGTTCGGCCAGTGATTTTCGAGCTTGGTTGCGATAGTACGAGAAACAACAAACTTCGCGCAACCCTTAATTCCTACTAGCGGCAAACTACGTGTCCTACCTTAGGATGCAGCAACTCTGTCCAGAGTTGCGGTTTATGTGGCGACCCTGTGTCGGGATACACGCTGCTAGTTTGGTTCGCTGCGCTTGCGCAGGAACGCCGGGACGTCCAGGTCGTCCATTTCTACGTTGCCCTTGACGGCGTCTTTCACGGCGGCCAGGCTTGGATTTTCCCGTGCTGGCATGGCAGCCCGCCCGGGCGATGCGGATTGCAATCCGCCTGTGGTGCTGACGCCGTTCGTCCGCAACACTGACGGTGGGACCGCCGCGGCCTGCTGCATGGCCGGCGAACCCGACCCGACGCGAGTGGACGGCATCGAGGATTGCGTTAGCGAGACAGCCCGGTCCTTCCGCTGCGGACGGTCGCCGCGAAATCCGGTGGCGATGACCGTGATCTTGACTTCGTCCCCAAGCTTTTCGTCCTGCACCGCGCCAAAAATGATGTTGGCTTCAGGATCAGCAGCTGCCTGCACGATGGTCGAAGCTTCGTTCACCTCCGCCAGCTTCAGCGAGCTCGACCCTGTAATGTTGATGAGAATGCCGCGAGCACCGTCAATCGCCCCAGCCTCAAGTAGCGGCGAAGAAATCGCGGCTTGCGTGGCGTCCATTGTGCGGCGCTCACCTTTGCCTGTCGCCGTGCCCATCACCGCGTAACCCATTCCGCCCATAATCGCTTTCACATCAGCGAAATCCCTGTTAATTATTCCTGCAATCGTAATTATGTCGGAGATCCCCTGGACTGCTTGGCGCAGGATGTCGTCCGCGATGCGGAACGACTCGAAGAACCCGGCGTTCTGTGCCACCGCAAGCAGACGCTCATTGGGGATGACGATCATGGTATCGACGCTGTCCACGAGCTCGGCGAGGCCGCGCTCGGCTTGGGATAGGCGTCGTTTGCCTTCGAACGCGAATGGCTTGGTGACGACGGCGACGGTCAGCGCGCCCATCTCGCTGGCTAATGACGCGATGATCGGCGCGGCGCCGGTGCCGGTGCCGCCGCCCAGTCCTGCGGTGACGAACACCATGTCGCTGCCTTCGAGCGCTTCGATCAGCTTGTCGGCATCTTCGAGCGCGCCTCGGCGTCCGACTTCCGGGTTGGCGCCGGCGCCGAGACCGTTGGTCAGCTTGGTGCCAAGCTGGATCTTGACTGGCGCGCGCGACATCTGCAGCGCCTGCAGATCGGTATTGGCGACGACAAACTCCACGCCCTCGAGCCCCGCGGATATCATGCGGTTCACTGCGTTGCCGCCGCCGCCGCCTACGCCAATGACTTTTATCTTGGCCCGGTTGCGTGGCTCTTCGTTGAACTGTATGCGGATATCGTTTTCACTCTGCTGTTTCTTTTTGTCGTCACTCATTTTGATTACCTCGCTTTTTTGCGATCTCTGGTCCTTACGCTCCCAACCGCGTCCACAACGCACGCAGTCTTGACCCTAATCCCTGGTCCGGTGACATCATTCGTGCCGCCGTGCTGCGGTGCGAATACATCGCCATTCCGATCATGGTCGCGAACTGCGGCTCGGCGAGTTGCGCGGGCAATTTCGCTATCGGCATGGGCGACGCCACGCGCACCGGCCGCTTGATCACGCGTTCGCACAACTCGGCCAGGCCTTCCAGGCATGCGCCTCCGCCGGTCATCACCACGCCCGCCGGACACAGTTCCTGCACTCCAGCATGTCGCAGATGGTCGCGCAGCAACTCGCACAACTCCAGCGCGCGCGGCTCAATGATCTCCGCCAAAAAACTCTGCGGCAGCAGCCGTGACGGACGGTCCCCCACCGCCGGCGCTTCAATCTCATTGTTGTCCGGAACTTTGCTTCGGATCGCGTGACCGAAACTCTTCTTGATCTGCTCGGCTGCGGCGAGCGGCGTGCGAAGTCCGACAGAAATGTCGTTGGTGAAGTGGTCGCCGCCCACCGGCACCGCGCCACTGTGCGCGACCATGCCTTCGTTGTAGACAATCAAGTCGGTCGAGCCCGCGCCAATGTCGGCCAGGCAAACGCCAATCTCTTTTTCGTCGGAGCGCAGCGTGCTGTCCGCCGACATCATTCCTTCATACACCACGTTGTCCACGTGAATGCCGGCACGGTTCGCCGCCGTCACCAGGTTTTGCGTCGCGCTGGCCGAGCCCGTAATAATGTGCAGGTTCACCTCGAGCCGCGCGCCCATCATTCCCGCAGGATCGCGCACTCCCGCCTGATCGTCGAGAATAAATTCCTGCGGCAACAGGTGCAGCACTTCGCGGTCCGCCGGCAGATGCACCGACCGCGCTTTCTCCACCGCGTCGCGTATGTCATCGCGCGTGACTTCTCTCGCTCGCGAGCCCAGTTGCACGCCTCCGCGGCTGGTCACGCCCTTGATGTGCGCGCCGCCCACCGCAATCAGCGCATTGCCCACCGAGCACTCCGCCACCTTCTCGGCTTCTTCCACCGCTTTCTGGATGCTTTGGACAGCTTTGTCCAACTCGGTAATCACGCCCTTGCGTGATCCTCGCGACTCAGTGACGCCATGACCGCGATAGCGCAGTCCCATCTCCGTAGTCTCGCAAATTAGTGCGGCAACCTTGGCGCTTCCGATATCAAGGACGGTAATCGTGTTGTGCTGCTTGGTACCCATAAATCCTTTGTCAGAGCAATTAGCAAATAGCTTTTGGCTCTTGGCCTTTGGCTCTTAGCTGTTAGCCTTTAGCTCTTAGCCAAATCTTGTGTCGCCCTTCCGGGGCTCGTTGTTTTTCTTTCGCGTAATTCGCGTCCATCCACGGCGCGCCGGGACAGGTTTGCGGCTTCTTTCCCCATCTGCGTTCATCAGCGAAGATCAGCGGTAAACCTTCTTCCCGATCACGGCGATCACCGGATCACCCGATCACCCGATCTCTTCGCGTCCGGGTTCACCACCACCTGTCCTTCATACCGCAGGTCCACCGACTGAATATTCGGATAGCTCTGCCGCCACTCCGCTATGTGCGCCAGGTAGAGCTTGTAGCGCGCCAGAAAATCTGTGTTGCCCAAGTGAATCGCCAGGGTTCCTGCCGGATCGTTCGCCGTAACTTTCACGTCTTCCGGATCGGACAAGTCAACTTCGCTGAGCTCGTTCGAATGGCGCAGCCCATTCGACGGAGCAGATGATTGGCCCACAGTCGTCCCGGCGTCCGGCTGCCGCGCATCGCCAGGGTCGGAATCAAGTTCGCGAATCAGCCGGTTGTAAATCTTCATCACCGCCGCGCGTGACGAGAGCGGCTCGGTGTCCGTAATGCCGCGAATCACCGGAAACGAATATTTGGCTTGCTTGTTCGCCGGCAGTCCCATGACCACGCCGTTGGCGTCAATCAAACTGATCTTCGATCCCAATTGGACAAACGCCACCGGAGAGCGCTCCTGCACCGTAATCGCCAGCCGGTTGGGCAAGAGCCGCATCACCGTCGCCGACTCCACCCAGGGAATCTCTTCCAGTTGCCGCTTGCGCTCGTCCAGCGGGACAAAAAAAATATTGCGGCCAATATCGGCCCCGGCAATCTCCATCACCTGCGCGCGCGACGCGTTCTGCACTCCGCTGATCTCAATGTTGTCGCTCGACTCCACCCGGAACCGCCACGAGTGAATGCCATATTTGTAAGTAAACGCCGCAGCCAGCGCGATCACCGCCAGCGTCGAAGCAATAATGACGGTCTTCTTGACGCGGTTCGCCGTCTTCTTAGGCAGCGGACTCCGCCGGACAGCCACCCGCTTCTCCGTACGCAAAAACTGGTCATCGTCTTCAGCATCCAGATCTTCAAAGTGGATGGAGGAATCGCCGGGAGTGCCGTGTCCGTTCTCAGTGGTGGAGTGATGGCGGGCGAGAAAGCCCTTAGCCCTTAGCTCCCACGGCACGCCGAGGCAGGCTTGGATCTTAGCCAAACCCGGATCAGTGTTCCTCTGTGTAACTCTGTGGTAAAGATGTTCTTGGTTTTGCTCTTCCGGATCAGCGCAAATCTGCGTGGATCTGCGGCAAAAAAGGCTTTCCGGATTCGCGCCGTTTCGCGCAAATTCGCGGCCAAAAAGCCCCTGGCCTTTGGCTAATTGCCAATTGCTAATTGCCATGTGCCTCTTTTGTCGGAGCAGAGCTGCGCCACGCACCAATATACCTGCTTTTTACCGTCTTTTAGAAGAAGTTTTACGGTAAACGCCGATTTTTTCAGGCGGAAGACCGGCCATCGTCGCCAGAAAGGACACGGCTCGGTGAAGCGCACAAGTGATCTCGCGATCTTATGCGCCGCAACATCATCGTGGGAAGTAACGGAGATGGTTCTTGGGTGAATACAGTAATTCAGCCGTTAGCCATTGGCCGTTGGCCTTTAGCCGGGAAAATCCGGTGGAGCGTTCTCTTTGGCTAAGTGGTAAGAGCTGCATTTCTGCGAAACACGTAGCGTGAACTCGCCCGCGCTCCAGTCCCGGCAGGGACGTCTGATACTAGCCGCCATTAACGGCGGGTTGGCAAGAAATGATTTGAAAAACGCAATGCCGTGGGAAGCTTCGGAGGAAAAGCCGACCGCGCCGAGCACGGTCATCACCTACAAAGGACACTTCGGCGCGAGCACCGTCAGCAGAGTTGCCCCGGACGATGGCAGAAGGAATGTTGCGGTTTCAAGGCAGCAGGACAAGGCAGCAGCGACAAATGGAACGTTCCCCTCACCAATTTGCACGTGGCTAAGAGCAAGAAAACTGCAAAAGGATTAAGGTGCAATAAATAATGTGTTTGACCAAAAGTGAACAGTTTAGGGCTACCGCGTCGGGGCATAATCGCCGGGCCATGAGAATCGTCCCAGAGACACCTCAACAGATAGTAGACAGGAGTTCCCCGGAATACGCCGAACTCATTCGCCGGATTTGGAAAGAAGGGCGAGAGAGGTCGGCCCACTCCGTGCTGGAAGCCCGCAGGGTCGACAAAGATGAATTCAGAGCAAAAGCGCGGAAATCGCGTTGAGTCAAGGTAACAGCCAAGCCGCCCCTGACATGGGGCAAACGAGAAGCTTAGGGTCAATCAGCAATGAAGTTTTGAGTCAGTCCTGCTGGAAGATGTACGAAGCGTAAAAGAGCAGTTCCGTATCGCGCTCGGACGCGATCTCACATCGGCAGAACAGAAGTACCTTGGATTATCGGCCATGAGGACGCCAACTTCTGCAATTCATGCGGTTAAAAAACAGGGGAACACGGACACTCATAAAAAGGGCCTGACCGCCCTTCTTTCCCTTCTAGAAACCAGCAATTAGCAATTAGCAGTCAGTAATAAGCTAAACCCGAGACCCAAAAGCCGACACCCAAAACGCAGGCGAGGGCGCCCTTCGACAGGCTCAGGGCAGACTCTGCGCTCCACGAGCGACTAAACACCAAAATACTGAATAGTACCGCTTCGCTAAATGAATCCAAACGGCTCCGCAGATTCCTGGGCGTGGCGGAAGTAGCGGGCTGCGGGATGGCATAGCTTGTCGGCGCGGGTTTTTAGCGCCAGGGCGGTGATGATGAGGGCTGCGCCTGGAATTGCCAGATAGGCTGGGGTGGTCCAGAGTTTGGTGACGGCGATGGCGAGTGCTCCCAGCAATCCGAGCAGAAGCGGCCAGAGCATTTGCCGGTCGTAGCTGTGGCGCGAGGCCAGCCAGGACTTGCCCAGCATGAGTAGCGGCACCAGCAACAACGGCAGGCTAATGAACGCCGCAATGCCGTGGGAAGCTTCGGAGGAAAAGCCGATCGCGCCGAGCACGGTCATCACGCATAGAGGACACTTCGGCGCGAGCACCGTCAGCAGAGTTGCCCCGGACGACGGCAGCAGGAAGGTCCCTGTCTGTTTCACTTCAGTCCACACCACGCTCATATTGCTTATTAGTGACGCGGGATGGGAAAACGTTTCATTAGAAAAGCTGCTAGCTTCTAGCTGCTAGCTTCGCGCCTTTGGCTCCCACGGCACGCCGGGGCAGGGCTTGGCTCTTAGCCGTTAGCCTTTGGCACTTAGGCAAATCTTGTGTCGCGCCTCCGGCGCTGGTTGTTTCTAGAGATTGCTTCGTATCAAGGCTTATTTAGCCTTTCTTTCGCCGTCAGCTCAGGACAGGCTAAGTAAGCCCTGATACGATCCAAGAACTAAAACGCAGGCGAGGGCGCCCATTCGACTTCGCTCAGGGCAGGCTCTGCGCTCCAGAGCGTGGGAAAAGCGCGTGGGAGAAGAGCGGACGTCATCCCATCCCGGCAATGTCACGCCACTTTTTTGGCCGCATCCTCCAATGATTGCCACTCCTGCTCGCTCAATTTCAATTCTGCCGCGGCTACGTTTTCTTCCAGATGTTGAACGCGAGATGTGCCTGGGATTGGCAGCATTACTGGCGAGCGACGAAGCAGCCATGCGATTGCTATTTGCGAGGTTGTGGCCTGGTGAGCGTTGGCCAGCCTTTCGAGGACACCGCCTGGCTTGGTCAGCTCTCCGGCCGCCAGCGGGAACCAGGGAATGAATGCGATGTTGTTCTTCGTACAATAGTCAATCACGTCCTCAGCAGCGCGGTCGGTGATGTTGTACTTGTTCTGAACACTGGCCACTCTCACGATCTGTTGTGCGCGTTTAATCTCCGCGACCGTCACTTCGGAGAGGCCGATCTCGCGGATCTTGCCTTCGTCCTGCATCTTTTTGAGCTCGCCGAGCGATTCTTCGGCCGGGACCTTGGGATCGATGCGATGCAGCTGGTAGAGATCGATGCGCTCGACTTTCAAGCGCCGCAAGCTCATCTCAACGCACTGGCGAAGATATTCCCAACGGCCAACGGGCTGCCATTGGTCCGGGCCCTGGCGCGTCAGGCCGCCCTTGGTGGCGATGACCAGATTCTTTGGATAGGGATGGAGCGCCTCGGCGATCAGGTTTTCGCTGACCTCGGGACCATAGGCGTTCGCGGTATCGATGAAATTCACGTTCAGGTCGAGCAGGCGCTTTAGAACGCGCTTGCACTCTGCGGGATCTTTGGGATCGCCCCAAATGCCCTCGCCGGTAATCCGCATGGCGCCATAACCGAGACGGTTGACGGTAAGTTCTCCTGCAATCGAAAAAGTTCCAGCAGCGGCTGCATTCGGTTTAGTCATGCGAAGTTGGATTCCCCAGGCCGCCCCGGGGATTCCAGAAAAAGGCGCTGGCTGTTGGCCGGAAGATTGGCCGCGAACCTGTCCTGGCAAGCCGTGGAGGGACGCGAATAGACGCGAAGTTGAAAAGCGAAAACCGCTGACCACTGATTCCCCTAAGCGGGACTGATGATGCTGATCTAAAAAACCGGAGAGAGTTTGCGGCGGATCCACGGCCAGCCCCACGGCGCGCCGGGGCAGGCGGGACTGGTTTCGCGGATGAACACTGATTAGGAAGAAGCGTGGAGCCCAGGGTTGCTCCGGCAGGGGAAGGTGAGTGCCGGAGATTTCCATTCACTACGACGCTGATATGCATTCACCGGCCGTACAGCTTTCGGCAAGAACCTTATGCGTCGCTGCTACACCCAGCCCGACCAGAATCATGATCGCGAGCAAGATGATAATGAAACGTTTCATTCGTCCTCCTTTCAATCCCGATCAAGCGCCACGGGAAGATTCGCTACGAAAACAAGCCTCGATCCGAACGCTTGGCGCCCGGGCCGATTATTGGATCGAATTCAGTTTCGCCCTCTCCTTGGCCAGCAGCGACTCGGGCAGAGAGGAATAGCCCGACGGCATGATCTTCTGGCCGCGGGCGAACATGAAATTCAGCAAGTCGAGCAACGCGGCCTTGCGCTGG
>WNFI01004578.1_pt1 | contig 10522 bp, 11 predicted proteins | sample 5400471 | NCBI WGS metagenome assembly WNFI01 (sample SAMN13153348, study PRJNA577476) | soil metagenome | isolation source: 100 cm saprolite on Douglas fir-dominated hillslope | place: USA:California | collected 2013-09-17 | reverse complement strand
TCCCAAGCAGATGAGATATTTTGACGCTCATCCTCATCGCATGCTTCCATTCCTGTGCCACGATTTAAAACGGTAGAACGGGACTTTCGAAAAGCCCTGAGGGGAGAGTAGCCGCTGTTGGCAAAGAACAAGGATGGCTCGTATAACTCTATTGCTATGTTTAGCTAAACCTACTCCTTATTTGACTAGCTTTGACCACTGTGCTACGATACCCAACGGAAGTGTACAAATGACACTAGGTACGTGTGGGCATTTCTAAACAAAGAGAAGAAGGGTCCCAAACATGGGAAATACTCTCCCCATTTTCATCTTGGTGGCGCTGGCTGTGCTCTTTGGTATCCTGGTCATGATCGTGACATCGTTGCTGGGGCCGAAGAATCCAACACCTGAGAAGCTGGCACCTTACGAATGCGGCATTCAAGAGATTGAAGCGCCGCGCCGTCGCTTTCCTGTGAAGTATTTGCTCACAGGCATGTTGTTTATCGTCTTTGACATCGAAATTGTCTCTTTCTATCCGCTGGCCGTCATGCTCCGTTACAATCTCAAGGTGCTGGGGCTGATTGAGCTGCTTATCTTCCTGTTCATTCTGATGATTGGCTACATCTATGTGTGGCGAAAGGGGGCGTTCACATGGGACTAACAAACCCCTGGGAGCCGGTACAGACGTTTTCTAATGCGCAGACTCCCCGCCAGCGCGTTGATTTGCACGTGAGAAATGGCGACGCGGGCGTGCTGACCACGCAGGTGAGCAAGCTGATCGAGTGGGGACGCAGCGGCTCGCTCTGGCCCGCGCTCTTTGGGCTGGCCTGTTGCGCGATTGAGATGATGGCCACGAGCGCTGACCGCTTCGACATTTCGCGTTTTGGCGCTGAAGTCTACCGCGCTTCACCGCGTCAGGCTGATCTGATGATCGTCGCGGGTCGTGTCTCGATCAAAATGGCTCCAGTGTTGCGCCAGATTTACGACCAGATGCCCGACCCCAAGTGGGTTATCTCGATGGGTGCCTGCGCCTCTTGCGGTGGTGTCTTTAACAATTACGCCATCGTGCAGGGTGTGGATAAGATCGTTCCGGTGGATATATTTATCCCTGGCTGCCCGCCAACGCCTGAGATGCTGCTCTTTGGCTTTAACGAGCTACAGCGCAAGATCCGCGATGGCGTACCCAATCCACCCGATCCCCTCAAAGCCAGTGGTATAAAGCTGGTCGGGCCGACCGGCGATTTTGAGAAGCAGTAGAGGGGAACGATTGAGTATGGCAATTACAGCAGCAGCAACAGTCGCGCTGGTAAAAGAGAAGTTCCCGCAGGCGGTGGTTGAAACAGTGGAGTTTCGCGGTGAGCAGACCATCATCTTGCAGCCAGCGTACCTGACGAGTGTTTGCACTTATTTGCAGAAAAGCTTACAGTACAATTTTCTTTCCACGGTAACGGCGGTGGACTGGCCTGAGCGCCCGCAGCGCTTTGATGTGGTCTATCAACTGCTCTCTCTGCCGCACCAGTGCGATGTACGTTTGAAAGTGCGCGTGGGAAATAAAGGGGAAGAACATCCCTCGGTTCCCAGCGTGTGCGCGATCTGGCCGGGTGCGAACTGGTATGAGCGCGAGATTTACGACCTGTTTGGCATTACATTTGCCGGTCATCCCGATCTGCGGCGCATTCTGATGCCGCCTGATTGGACCACCCATCCGTTGCGCAAAGATTATCCACTCACCGGCTTTGAGTTGCCGGAGCCGCACTGGGGCGGCCAGGTGCCATATGACACCGATCCCGGCGTGGGCAGTCAGACCCTGCGCTCCTCGGATGGGCGCCAATTGAATGACAGTCGTAGCAACCTGAATCCGAGCCAGGAGCCGGGCACGCCCAGAAAAGAGTAGTCTTCTTTTTCGTGCGGGCAACCAATCGCGACCGCTGCTTCTTCGCCTGCTTGGAATAAGGATTCTGTCCTGAGAGAGGACGTATGCAAAAACAAGATATCGCAACACAATATAGGCTTGAGGACAGCCAGCCCATGGAAGATGGCCAGCACATGGATACTATGACCATCAATATGGGGCCGCAGCATCCCAGCACGCATGGTGTGCTGCGTCTGATCCTCACCATCAACGGTGAAACGGTGCTGAAAGCTGTGCCCGACATTGGCTTCCTGCACACCGGGATTGAGAAGACCGCCGAAGCCAAAACGTATCACCAGGCTCTGGTCCTGACCGATCGCATGGACTATCTCTCGCCGCTCAACAGCAATCTTGGTTATTCGCTGGCCGTGGAGAAGCTGCTGGACATCGAGAATGAAATTTCCGAGAAGATCAAATTCATGCGTGTGGCTCTGGCAGAGTTGCAGCGCATTGCCAGCCATCTGACCTGGCTGGGGACGCACGCGCTGGACCTGGGCGCGATGAGCATTTTCCTGTACTGTTTCCGCGAGCGTGAGATGATCCTGGATATCTTCGAGGATCTCACCGGCGTACGCATGATGACTAGCTATATTTGCCCTGGTGGCCTCCAGGCCGATGTCACATCAGGCTTTGAGCGCAAGGTACGCGCCTTTACCAGCGTTTTTCCAGATCGCCTGCGCGAGTACCACGATCTGCTGACCAACAACCAGCTCTGGATCGAGCGCACGCGAGGCGTGGCTATCCTGAACGCCGAGGACGCGATCGCCTATGGCGCCAGCGGCCCGACCCTGCGCGGCAGCAACGTGGTTTGGGATATTCGCAAGGCCTTTCCCTATAGTGGATATGAGAAGTTTGAGTTTGACATCCCGGTAGGTGCCAATGGCGACGTGTACGACCGCTACCTGGTGCGTATGCTGGAGATGCAGGAGAGCCTCAGGATCGTCAACCAGGCGATGGACGGTATGCCGACTGGCCCCTATCGCGTGGCGAACCCGAAAATTGCCCCGCCGCCCAAATGGCAAATTACTGGCAGCATGGAATCATTGATCCATCACTTTAAGCTCTTTACCGAGGGCTATCGTCCACCAAAGGGCGAGGTGTTTGTGCGTACCGAAGCCCCCAAGGGCGATCTGGGCTTCTATATCGTCAGCGATGGCAGCGCTAAGCCCTATCGCATGCATGTGCGCGCACCGTCGTTTGCGAACCTGGAAGCGTTGCCGCTGATGGTCGAGGGGAAACTGCTCTCGGATGTGGTTGCGGCGATTGGGAGTATTGATATTGTGCTTGGAGAGGTTGACCGATGATTTCAGAACAGGCAAAAGAACGCATGCGCGCCCTGGCGGCACGCTATCCTGTAGCTCGTTCCGCGCTCCTGCCAGCGCTGCATATCGCTCAAGAGGAAGAAGGCTATATTACCCGGGCAGCCCTGGAGGCCGTGGCTGAAGCCCTCAACCTGACCACGGACGATGTCAAGAGCGTGGCGACGTTCTACACCATGTATTATCAGCGCCCGCACGGGCAGAAAGTGATCGGCGTCTGTACCGGTATCGCCTGCTATTTGCGCGGCTGTGATGAGCTGGTCGAGCATCTGGAGAATCGCCTGGGCATCAAGCGCGGCGAGACGACTGCCGACGGAAACTTCACCCTGGAGTGTGTGGAGTGTATCGCCTCGTGTGGCACCGCCCCTGCCTTGCAGGTGAATGGCGAGTTTGAGGAAAACATGACTCCGGAAAAGGCCGACGCGCTCCTGGATGAGCTGGACAGAGCCATGAAGGCGAGGAGAGTCGCGCTCAGGACAGAGAGTCCCACCGCCAGGTAGTGAAGGAAATAGATTCTATGCCAGAACTAATTGTTACAAAAAATATGGATGTCCCTGGCCTGGATACGTTGGAAGTGTATCAGCAGTACGATGGCTACAAGGGCTTAGAGGAAGCGCTCAAAGAGCACCAGCCAGATGAACTGGTGGAGATAGTCAAGAAGTCTGGCCTGCGTGGTCGTGGCGGCGCGGGCTTTCCGACCGGGATGAAGTGGAGCTTTCTAGCGAAAAATGATCAGCCTCGCTATCTCTGCTGTAACTGCGATGAAAGCGAGCCGGGCACCTTTAAAGACCGCATGCTGATGGAGAAGAATCCCCACCAACTGGTCGAGGGTGTGATCATTTGCAGTTACGCCTGCCGAGTCACGACTGCCTTCATCTTCGTGCGCGGTGAACTGCCCTACGCTGGCAGACAGGTAGAGCGTGCAGTCCAGGAAGCGTACGCGGCTGGCTATCTGGGTCAGAATATTCGAGGAAGTGGCTACTCTCTAGATGTGATTGTCCATCGCGGAGCCGGTGCCTATATTTGTGGCGAAGAGAGTGCGCTGATGGAAGCGCTAGAGGGCAAGCGCGGTTATCCGCGTTTGAAACCGCCCTTTCCAGCGGTGGTGGGTCTCTATGGCGGTCCGACAGTTATTAATAACTGCGAGACGCTCTCGGCTCTGCCTCCCATTCTGCGCCATGGCGCAGAATGGTACGCCTCGATTGGCACCGAGAAGAGCAAGGGCACGCGCGTCTTCTGTTTGAGCGGTCATGTCAAGAAGCCGGGTAACTACGAACTGCCCATCGATACGTCGTTTCGCACGCTGATCTATGATGAACAGTATGGCGGGGGCATCCTGGGCGATAAAAAGCTCAAGGCCTTTGTGCCAGGTGGCTCCTCGGCTCCGATGCTGGCGGCTGACAAGATCGATGTCACGATGGATTACGAATCGGTGGCTGCGGCTGGCTCCATGGCTGGGGCCGGAGCCGTGATCGTGATGAACGAGGATACCTGTATGGTCGCTGCCGTCCTGCGTATGACCGAGTTTTATCGCGACGAGTCGTGTGGCAAATGTACGCCTTGCCGCGAGGGAACCTACTGGCTGACCGAGATTCTCCACCGCCTGGAACATGGCGGAGGCAAACAGAAGGACCTCGATCTGCTCCTGGACATCTGCGACAACATCAGCGGCAAATCGTTCTGCCCGCTGGGAGACGCGGCGACTGGCTCGATTGTCAGCGGCGTCAAACTGTTCCGCGAGGAGTTTGCTGAGCATGTACGCCTGGGTGGCTGTCCCAAACATCTGACCCACGCACACGTAGCAGCTGATTAAGCTCTGTTGATTGTTTGGGCGACCATGCAAGGTGCCCGTACTCATCCATGGTAATTAAAGTTATGCCAGAAGAAAAAACAGATGGACTCGTACACCTGACCATTGACGATATGCCCGTCGCTGTTCCCCCTGGAACGCTGGTCTGGGCGGCTGCCAAGCAGGTCGGTATCGAGATACCTATTTATTGCTATCATCCCAAGATGCCGCCGTTGGGTGCCTGCCGCATGTGCTTTGTCGAGATCGAAAAGATGCCGAAGCCGCCACAGACGGCCTGCACCACGCCGGTCAGCGAAGGCATGATCGTGCGCACAAAGACGGAGAAGGTGCTCAAGGCCCGGCGCGGTACGCTGGAATTTTTGTTGATTAATCACCCGCTGGATTGCCCGATCTGCGACCAGGCTGGTGAGTGCGATTTGCAGGATTTCACCCTGCGCCACGGTCCCGGCAAGACGCGCTTCGATGTGGACAAGCGCCACTATCCGAAGCCGATTCCGATGAGCAACGAAGTGATGCTGGACCGCGAGCGCTGCATTCTCTGCCAGCGCTGCACGCGTTTCAGTTCCGAGATCTCGATGGACAATGGACTGGTCATGATCTCGCGCGGCTTCCGCATGGAAGTCGGCACAGCTCCCGACCACGCCTTTGACTCAAATTTCTCAGGCAACACCGTGGAGATCTGCCCGGTCGGCGCTCTGACCTCTTCGTCCTATCGCTTCAGGGCACGCCCCTGGGAACTGCGGCGCACGCCTGGTATCTGCGCAAATTGTAGCGTTGGCTGTAACGCGCGCCTGGATGTGCGCGTGGACAAGATCATGCGCCTCAGCTCGCGGCAGAACGACGAAATTGACGATGGCTGGCTGTGCAATCGCGGTCGCTGGGGCTTTGATTTTGTGAATGAGAAGCGTCTGCGCACCCCGCTGATTCGCCAGGGTGACAAGCTGGAGCCGACCACCTGGGAACAGGCCTACTACCTGATCGCCTCGCGTCTGATCAGTACCGTGAAGACGCATGGTCCTAAATCGGTCGGTGGCATTGGTTCGACGCGTACAACCAATGAAGAGGCGTATCTCTTCCAGAAGTTGCTGCGCGACGTGCTGGGCACGCCCAACGTCGATCACTATCACGGTGCCTTCCCTGCTCCGCGCGATCCGCTGACCGGGCAGCCCTGGATGATGACCAACAGCATCGCCGAGATTGAGAAGGCTTCGCATATCGTGCTGATCGCCTCTGATCCCTACGAGCGGCAGCCCATCCTCAATCTGCGCATCAAGAAGGCCATGAAAGCTGGCGCGCGCATCTTTATCGTCAACGAGGGCGCGACCGAATTGGACCGCTTCGCCGCGAGTAAAATCACGATTCCGCAAAACGCCGCCGGGCTGGCCGCGCAAGTGCTGCTGGCGCGGGCGCTGGCGAGCGAGAAGACGACGGACCAGTACAATGATCTACGCGTCCGTTCTACCAAAGAGGCTGCTGCGGCCAGCCAGAGTTTCGACGCTGCAACTGTGGCTCAATTGGAGAAGCTGGCGGATGAGATTGCGAACGCGAAGGGCGCGGTCATTCTCTACGACGAGATGGCTACCCTGGCTCCAAACTGCGCGAACCTGGCGGCTGACCTGCAGGCGCTTGCTGTGGTGACCGATAACATCGAACGGCCCGGTTCTGGCGTTGGTCCGCTTTTCGAGGATGCCAACTCGCTGGGCGCGCGCGATATGGGCCTGCTGCCCGATGCGCTGCCTGGTTACCAGCCCGTGTCAGAAGAGGGTCTGGCCTACAACGATATGTTGCAGAGCGCTGACATCCGCGCTTTGGTCGTCATGGGGGCCAACCCCCTACGCCATGGCACACTGCCGCCGAACCTGGAATTCCTGGTTGTGCAGGATATTACCCTGAGCGAGACTGCGCTGCAGGCCGATGTCGTGCTGCCAGCGGTGAGCTTCGCGGAGAAGGATGGCAGCATGACCAATGTCGATCACCATGTACAGGCTGTGCGGCGCGCGTTGCGCCCGCTGCCCGGTGCGAAGCCCGACTGGGAGATCCTGATCTCCCTGGCCAATCACCTGGGCCAGAAGTGGAGCTATCGCAACCCGCAGGATATCTTCGCAGAGATCGCTTCGCTCTGCTGACAGCCTTCGCCTATATGACGCTGATTGAGCGGCGCGTGGTGGCGAAGATCCAGGGGCGCCTGGGACCCAACCGCCTGGGGCCGCTGGGTATGTGGCAGCCTGTGGCAGACGCGATCAAGATGGCTTTTAAAGAGCAGATCGTGCCGACGCAAGCTAAAAAGGCGATCTATCTGGTCGCGCCGATCATTTCGGTGATTGTAGCTCTCATCGCTTTCGCCGTGGTACCAATCGGCAATAACTGGAGCGCCAATGCCGCGCATCCCAGTGTCTGGGACCCCGTGATTGGCGATGTCAATATCGGCTTGCTCTGGATCCTCGCGATCTCTTCGCTGGCCGTGTATGGCATCGTGCTCGGCGGCTGGGCCTCTGGCAACCGCTACTCACTCCTGGGTGCCTTGCGTAGTGCCGCGCAGATGGTTTCCTTCGAAACCAGCCTGGGGCTAGCGCTCAGCGGTGCCTTGATGTGGGCCGGTACATTGAGTATGGTGGGCATTGTGCATGCTCAGGCGCACGAGGGTATCTGGTTTATCATGGCCCAGCCGCTTGGCTTTATCCTCTACCTGATCGCTGGCGTCGCGGAAGTGAACCGCGCGCCCTTCGACCTGCCAGAGGCCGAGCAGGAGCTGACCGCCGGATATCTGACCGAGTACAGTGGTCTGCGCTGGAGTCTCTATCAGATGGCCGAGTACATTAACATGATCACCGTCAGCGCCGTGGTCTCAACCGTTTTCCTGGGCGGATGGAGCTTCTTCGGCCTGGAGCGCTTCCCGGTTCTCTCGATCGTCTTTTTCCTGCTCAAAGTCGCGTGTTTCCTGTTCCTGTTTATCTGGCTGCGCGCCACGCTGCCACGTATCCGCTACGACCGCCTGATGCGCCTTGGCTGGGAGACGCTGTTGCCCCTGGCCGTCATCAACGTCGTCATCACAGCGGTCTGCGTGGCCTTTGGTTGGGCCTGGTACTGGAACTTCGCGCTTGATGCCGTGGTTATCATCGCCGTTATCGTCTACGAACGCCGCGCAATCGTCAGCGTGTCCAGGCCAATAGCGATCCAGGAGGCAGGCAAGACCAGGGAAATGGTGTTGCCTGCTTCGGTACGCCTAGCCACATTTGAGTCGGTGAGGACGGAGACGAAGGATGCGAATGCTCCTCAAGCGCCAGTGCAAGAGGCCGCGAGTCTCCCTTAGATATAAGAGTGCCGGTGGCGGATCATGTACGGGCAAATTTGGTCATGCGGTGAGCAGGGCGGGCACAAGGGCCGCCCGTACTATGGACGGGGCTTTTGTTTGTAGGAAAAATTCTCGCGTAAAATGGGCTTTTGGATTGTTCGTAGGTTTATCGAGGCTGATTCGTTGGCCTTCTAACCATTCCTCGTCCATAGTACGGGCGGCCCTTGTGCCCGCCCTGGGGTTGGGGGAAGCACTGTCCAACTGCACTCACTCTGCCTACGCGCCATGGCAGTCGCGGGCGAGTTCTGGTATGATTGCACTGATGCATCGCTCTTGTAGAGAGATATGCTCAAAGCGAAGCCTGTAGGTCTGGGTAAAGTAGTGAGTTCTAGCTGTGCGGAGGTGTCGTATGCAAGATTCTGCCTATGATGAAGTGTTGCGTTACGTTCAAAATTGGAGTCTGGATGAGCAGTTGAAGCTGACCTCGGACTTGCTTGCATCCATGCGTCAGCAAGTGGACACTGAGCCTCGCCATAAAGCGCGGGAATTCAGGGGCGTTGGCCAGAAGACCTGGAAAGATGTGGACGTTGAGAAGTACATAGAGGAGGAGCGTAGTGCGTGGAATGGGTAGATGCACTCAAAGGGAAGACAATAGGTTTAGATACGGCACCAGTTATTTATTATTGGATGATCTAAAAGCGAAACCAAAATCAGACGAGCCAAAAACGGACTCATAAGGAGCCACACATGTCACTCGACATTCTCAGGGGGATGGCAACGACCCTGAAAAATATTGGCAAGAAGCCAACGACGATCTCGTATCCTGAAGAGGAGCGAGAGCTGCCGGCGCGTTTCCGGGGGCGGCACGTGCTGCATCGCTACGAAAACGGCCTGGAGCGTTGCGTGGGCTGTTATCTCTGCGCGGGTGCCTGTCCAGCCGATGCGATCTACATCGAGGCCGATGAGAACACTGACGCGCAACGGGTCTCAGCGGGCGAGCGCTACGCCAGGGTCTTCGATGTCAATATGTTGCGCTGTATCTTCTGTGGCTACTGCCAGGCGGCGTGCCCCACGGGCGCGATTACCCTGGAGCAGAACTACAAGCTGGCCTCCTACCATCCAGAAGATATGGTCTATCACAAAGAGATGCTGCTAGAGGCGCAAGGGCAGGCTACGATTGGTTCTGCCGCAGTCTGGCTCGATCCGCCGCCGCCATTGGACGAGGCTCCGCAGCCAGTGCCGCAGGAGCAGCGAGTGTTTGACGGCGCGCCAGCCAGTTCCGCTGCCGTGGGCCTGGGCAACCTGGAGAACGAGCGCGACGTACTGATCACCAACCCGGAGCAGGACCGCGATCGGCGGCCTATCCAGGATGAGAAGGCTTCCTATCCAAGCGGGCATCAGGAACCGCGCTCTAGCGGTTCGTCCGCGCGGAGTAGAGAGGAGCAGGTAAGACGATGACAGCCAGTGTTCCTACGTTGATTGAGTTTTTTGTGCTGGCCGTGGCCACTGTCGCGTCGGGGCTGGGCGTCATCATCTTCAGGAGCGCGGTTCACAGCGCCCTGAGCCTGATTCTCACCCTGCTCTTTGTGGCGCTCTTCTACCTGCAACTGGGCGCGATGTTTATCGCCGTTGTGCAGGTGTTGATTTATGCGGGCGCGATTATGGTCCTCTTCCTCTTCGTGGTCACGATGCTGGCCTCGGAGAACACAGGCGACGTGACTGAGGTGGATCGCCGACCCTGGCAGCGCGGGATCGCCGCGACCCTGGGCTTTATCCTGATTGGTGCGCTGAGCTATCTGCTCTTCACCGGCACAGCCATCGAGAGCGCGGCCCCAACCAGTGGAGCGAATGGCCTGTCTCAGAACGTCGCGAAACTGGGCAATACCCAAACCTTTGGTATGGCGCTCTTCCATGGCTTCTCTTTCCCTTTTGAAATCACCAGCCTGCTCATCATTGTCGCCCTGTTGGGAGCGATGGTCCTGGGACGGCGGACTCTCACGCGAGACGGGCAACACTGATCCTGCCCGCTTCCGCTAGATCGGAGGACTGTTGTATGTACAATGGCATACCAATTTCCTGGTATTTACTCATCAGCGCCATTCTCTTTACTATTGGCGTGATCGGCGTACTGGTGAGACGCAATCCGCTGACAATTTTTATGTCCATCGAGCTGATGCTCAATGCGGTGAACCTGTCTTTCATCCCGTTTT
>WNFI01646158.1_pt1 | contig 10523 bp, 11 predicted proteins | sample 5400471 | NCBI WGS metagenome assembly WNFI01 (sample SAMN13153348, study PRJNA577476) | soil metagenome | isolation source: 100 cm saprolite on Douglas fir-dominated hillslope | place: USA:California | collected 2013-09-17 | reverse complement strand
CGCAGTCCGAGTGGAGCGCGATCTGCCGCGCCATGGAGAAATCCTTCAAGGATGGAAGATTCGCCGACGCCGCGCTGGATGCGATCGGGCGCATCACCATGCTGCTCGCAAAGCATTTCCCGCCTCTGGACAAGAACCCCAACGAGCTGCCGGACAAGCCCGTAGTCCTGTAGCGGCTCCGAGGAGACCGGATGCGTTATGAGCTCTATTACTGGCCGAACATTCAGGGGCGCGGCGAATTCGTCCGCTTGGCGCTGGAAGACGCCGGCGCAGCTTATATCGATGTCGCGCGCAGGCCCGGCGGCATGCAGAAGATGACGCGCCTGCTCGACGATGAGGCCCTGAAAAACCCCCCGTTCGCGCCGCCTTTCCTGAAGGCCGGAAAGCTCCTGATCGCGCAGACCGCGAACATCCTGTTCTATCTCGGGCCGCGCCTCGGCCTCGCGCCGAAGGATGAGGCCGGGCGGCTATGGCTGCATCAGCTGCAGCTCACCATCGCCGACTGGCTGGTCGAGGTGCACGACACGCATCACCCGGTCGGCCCGGGGTTGTACTACGAAGACCAGAAACCGGAGTCGCGGCGCCGCGCCGTGGATTTCCGAGCGAACAGATTGCCGAAGTTTCTGAATTACTTTGAATCGGCTTTACGAAGAGAAGGGAGGACGAAGAAGATAAATTACATCCACCTCTCGCTCTTTCAAATGGTGGAAGGGCTGCGATACGCATTCCCGAGCACGATGAACAAGCTGGAGAGGAGACGCAGATCTCTCGTTGAAAACCGCGACCGGGTCGCGGCGCGGCCGCGGCTTGCGACTTACCTGGCTTCCGAAAGGCGAATCGCCTTCAACCGCCAGGGCATCTTCAGGCACTATCCCGAGCTGGACTAGAGGAAACGGGAATCGAGATGAATCTCAATTTGGGTCTGGTTACGCACCTGGGGATCAAGTTCGTCGAAACGAGCCCCGAGCGGGTGGTCGCCGAGCTGCAGATACGCGAAGAGGTCTGCACGCTCGGCGGCGCGATCCACGGCGGCACGCTGATGGCGCTCGCCGACACGGCAGGGGCCGTCGGGACTCTGGCTTTCCTGGAAAAGAACCCTTCTGCAGGGAAAGGAACCGCGACGCTTGAATCCAAGACCAACTTCTTCGCCGCGGCGCTCTCGGGCAAGGTGCGCGCCGAAGCGACGCCGCTCCACAAGGGCAAGCGCACCCACGTCTGGCAAACGCGCGTGACCGACGAAACCGGCAAGCTGCTCTCCCTCACGATCCAGACGCAGATGATCCTTTGAAGCAGGGCGCCGGCGTCCTCGCCGCCGTGGTGTCGAGCGCGCTCGGCGGCACCGCGGGCGCGATCACACGTTACGTCATCGGCGCCACCGATCCGGTGACGCTCGCGGCGTTCCGCTTCGGAATTGCTTTCGTTCTGATTCTTCCCGTTGCACTTGCCTTGCGCAGCAAGTTTCCCAAGGGGAAAGACTGGATCGCGGTAGCAGCGCTCGGCATCCTGTTCTTCGGCATCTTCTTCTTCATCTACAACATCGCGATGAGCTTGACGACCGCCGCGCGCGGCTCGCTCGCGCTGTCGACTCTGCCTCTCACCACGATGCTGGTCGCTTTTCTCCTCCGGCTTGAAGCGCTGACCCTTCGCAAGACCCTGGGCGTGCTCATCGCGATGAGCGGCGTCGCTGCCGCCCTCTGGGCGGGCCTTGCCGGCGCGCCGGCCGGAGCCTGGCGCGGCGACCTGATCATGATGGGCGGCACCCTCATCATGGCGTTCTACAGCGTCTGGTCGCGGCCTCTGATGGCGCGCTCGAGCATACTGGGCTTTCTGGCCGCAGGCATGGGATTCGGCGCTGCGGCAAGCGTTCTCCTGGCCTGGTTTTCAGGGGGTTTCAATAATGTGTTGCAAACCTTTGGCAGCGCCCAGTGGACCGCCGTGATCGTGCTCGGCGTCTTCGGCGGCGCCGCCGCGTTCTATCTCTGGGTCTTTGCGCTGGAGCGCACCACGCCGACGCGCGTGACCAATACCATGACGGTCAATCCGGTCGCGGCGTCGCTCCTTGCCGCCGTGCTCGTGTCAGAGCCGCTCGGCCTCAACCTGCTGCTCGGCATCGCCGCGGTCGGCGCCGGAATCTGGCTGGCGTCGACCGAGCGGCCGGAAAGACGGATCAGCGGACCGTGAACGGCGCGTTATAGGGCCGGCCGAACGGCACGCCCGCCGCGACCGCCTGCACCGGCCGCAGGTGCACTTTGCCTTCGCGCGTGTTGCTGCGCGTGTCGACGAAGCGCACCGGACCTTCGACGATCTCGAGGATCGAGGCGTCGCCGGGCGCGCCGACCTGCAGCGTGCCGAGCTTCGGCAGGCGGTTGATGACGCGCGCCGGATTCACCGTGGCCATCGCGACCACCTGCTCGAGCGTGAAGCCCATGTTGAGGAACTTGCTCATCACCCAGGTGAGGAACGGCATTCCCGGCGAGTTGCCCGAGAACACGTGGATGTCCGAGGAGATGGTGTCGGGCGTCGCGCCCTGCGCGATCGCCGGCTCGGCGATGGTGTAGTCGAAGCTGCCGCCGCCGTGGCCGACGTCGAACACCACGCCGCGGCGCTTGGCGGCGAGCGCCGCCGGCAGGAGCTTGCCGTCCTGCACGATGTTCGTGCCCTGCCCCGCGTTGTTCGGCGCGCCGGAATAAGAATGCGTCAGGATGTCGCCCTGGCGAAGCGTATCGAGGATCTGGCTCATCAGCTCGCGGCTCTGCACGCCGCCGATGTGGCACATCACCTTGCCTTTCGTGCCAGAGCTATCGCAGGCGGCGATGGCGCGCTTGAGCGGCTCGAGGCCGTGCTGGTTGATCACGTTCTCCGACATGCGCACCTTGATGCCGATCACCATGTCGGCGTTTTCCGCCACCGCGCGCGCCGCGACCGCGGTATCCGCGTAGCCGAGGTTGAAGAGCTCGGGGACCGGGAACCCGGCGAGCCCGATGTTCGCGATGTGCACGAAGGCGTACATCCGGGTGCGCGTCTGCGCGACCATGTGGCGGCGCAGGCCGGCGAAATTGTTGGCGCCAGCGTCGCCCGCGGATACCACGGTCGTCGTCGCCTGGTAGGGAACCAGCTCGTCGGCCGGAATGCCGATCGCCGAGCCGTAGGGATAGACGTGAGAGTGCAGGTCGATCAACCCCGGGGTGACGAGCCTGCCGCCGGCATCGAGCACGCGCAGCGCGCGCTCGGCGGGAATGCTGCGCTCCACGGCCTCGACGACGCCGAAGCGGATGCCGATGTCGCGGATGCCGCGCAGGTTCTGGCTGGGGTCGAGTACCTCGCCGCCCTTGATGAGCAGATCGAACTTGTCGTTCGGCCCCATCGCGGCGTGCACCGCGCGCGCCAGCAGTCCCGACATGGCAAGGGCGCTTGCGCCCGCAAGAAACTTCCGTCTCGAAGCCGTTTGCATATGCAGCCTCCCCTTTGGTTTGCGGCTAGCCTATCATCGCCGCATGAAACTGCGCATCCTTCTCATCCTTTCCGCCTGCACGTTCGCGCTGCAAGCCTGGGGACAGACGTTCCCATCGAAACCCATCCGGCTGCTGGTGGGCTATCCGCCCGGCGGCTCGGGCGATTTCCTGACGCGCCTGGTCGCCGAGGAGATGTCCAGGGACCTTGGCGTCACCGTCATCCCGGACAACCGCCCCGGCGCCGGCGGAAACATCGCCGCGGAGATCGCCTCGAAGGCCCCGGCCGACGGATACACGGTGCTCAACGGCAACAACCACGCCATCAACAAAGCGCTGTACAAGAACCCCGGCTACAAGGACGGCGACTTCATCCCGATAACGAAAGTCGCCGCGGGGCCGACGGTGATCGTGGTCAACAACGATCTGCCGGTTTTCAGCCTTCGCGAGTTGATCGCCCATGCAAAAGCGAACCCCGGCAAGCTTTTCAATGCCGGGGCGGGATACGGCTCGGCGCCGCACCTCGCTGCAACGCTGTTCGAATCGGTCGCCGGAGTCAAATTCACCTCGGTGCAGTTCAAGGGCGGCGGCCCGGCGGCGCAATCGCTGATCGCCGGCGACACCCAGGTGATGTTCGCCACCTCGCCGACGGTGACCGGCTTCATCAAGGCCGGCCGCATGCGCGCGCTCGCGGTGTCGAAGCGCACCGCCTCGCCCGCCATCCCGGGAATCCCGGGCGCGGAGGCGGCGGGCCTACCCAACTATGAATACACCTTCTGGTTCGGTCTCTACGTCCCGGCTGGAACGCCGCCAGCGATCGTGAAGCGCTTGTATGAGGCCGCTGCTAAAGGGCTTGCCAGGCAGGAGGTGAAAGAGAAGATCGCAATACAGGGCATGGACGCATCGCCGTCGCCATCACCCGAATCCTTCGCCGCCGATATCAGGGCCGAAGCGCCGGGACTGGAGCAGCTGGTTCGCGACTCGGGCGCGAAAGTCGAGTAGATGCCGCCGGTCACCCAGGCGCTGATCATCGCGAACGTCGCGGTGTTCCTGCTCGAGCTGTCGGGCGGCAGCAGCCTCGTGGAGGGGTTCGCGCTCTGGCCCGACAGCAATTTCCAGCCCTGGCAGCTTCTCACCTACAGCTTCCTGCACGGCAGCGTGTCGCATATTTTCTTCAACATGCTCGGGCTGTACATGTTCGGCTCGGAGGTCGAGCGGCTGTTCGGCGCGCGCTTCTATCTCGGGTACTACTTCGCGAGCGTGGTCGCGGCCGCGCTGACGCATCTGGGCGTAACGGCGCTGATGGGCGCCCCGCCGGCGCCGATGGTCGGCGCTTCGGGCGGCGTCTACGGCCTGCTGCTCGCGTTCGGCTGGTATTTCCCGCAGCGCCGGATCGTGCTGCTGTTTCCGCCGATCCCGATGGCGGCGCGCACTTTCGTGATCGTGTTCGGCGCGCTGGAGCTGTTCTTCGGCGTCACCGGGACCGCCGCCGGCGTCGCGCACTTCGCGCACCTCGGGGGTATGCTCGGGGGCTGGCTCATGATCGAGTATCGCAGAGGGAGTTTTTCGAATAGGCGCTGAGTACTACGAGATGGTCATGCGCATGCTGGCCGCGATCGTTGCGGGCGGCCTGATCGGCTTCGAGCGCAACTATCACGGCCGCCCGGCCGGCTTCCGCACGCATACGCTGGTCTGCGCCGCCTCGAGCGTGCTGATGCTCGTCACGGTGTACGAGGGGCACTGGATGCCCAAGGGGGCGGCCCTCGTGCAGCTCGATCCGACGCGCATGGCGCAGGGGATCATGACCGGCATCGGCTTCCTCGGCGCCGGCGCGATCATCAAGGAAGGACTGTCGGTGCGCGGCCTCACCACGGCCGCCTCGATCTGGATCACCGCCGCGATCGGCATCCTGGCCGGGATCGGCTTTTACTTTCCGCTCATCGTCGCTACCGCGCTGACCATCGGCGTGCTGTCGGCGTTCCGCTGGGTCGAATCGCACATGCCAGCGCAGGCCTACTACCACTTCGACGTGCGCTTCGCGCGCGCCTCCGAGCTTTCCGAGCGCAGCTTGCGCGAGCTCGTCGAAAGCCACGGCTTCAGCATCGCGAACTTCAGCTACCGTCTTGAAGGCGAGGGCCGCACGCGCCGCCACACCATGGTCATCCGCTCTTCGGACCGCTCGAGCGCCGGGCGCCTCTCGGAAAAGCTGGAGCGCGTCGAGGCCGTCCTCGAGTTCCGTATCGCTCCCGCCGGCGACTGAGTCGTCGCTACGGGATCAGGGTCAGCGCGTTGGCCACCGCGACCAGTGTTCCGATCGGGCCGGATTCGCAGATCAGGAGGCTTGCTGCGTATCCGGCCGGCAGGGCGGCGATTCCAGCGGCTACCGAGACGATCCAGCGTGTCATTCGGCTCATGCCCATGACGCAATGCAACAACCATGCCTGAGTCATGGAAAGTTTTTAATTCATTAAAACAATTGCTTAGGATTTGAAGTAAAAGTCATACCGCACCGCTGCAGTGCGGTCTTGTCTCTCCCAGGCACCAGCTTTGCCCAACATCTCGTTACACAAAATGCACGAGCCCGTGACGGCGAGGGACTAGCCTCATCCGTTAAGGGAATCAAGATGCGCTCCCTAATCCTCCTTCTCTGCGCAGCCTTGTCCTTCTCATCGGCGAGCGCGCAGGCACAGCAGCCTCACTACGGTCAGGCCGAGCTCGACGCGCTGCTTGCCCCGGTCGCGCTGTATCCGGATGACGTGGTGCGGCTGGTGCTCGATGCCGCGACCGCGCCCGGCGAGGTGGCGGAAGCGGCGAAATGGTCGCGCGCCAACCGCGGCATGACCGGCGAGGATGCCGTGCGCGCGGTTCAGGAATATCGCTGGCGGCCGAGCGTCAAGGCCATGGTCGCCTACCCCGATCTCATCGAGCGGATGGCCGAGAGCCCGCAGTGGACCTTCGACCTCGGCAACGCCTGGGTCGCGCAGCAGGCCGAAGTCATGAGCACGGTGCAAGCCCTGCGCCAGCGCGCCTACGCCTCGGGCGCCCTGCGGAGCGACGCGTATCAGACTGTGCAAGCCTCGGGCGAAGGCATCGCAGTTGTTCCAGCGATGCCTTACATCTACTACGTTCCCTATTACGACCCGCTGGTCGTCTACGGCGGCTGGTGGTGGCCTGCCTATCGCCCGGTATTCTGGCGGCCATGGTTTCCGCGGCCGGTTTTTGTAACAAATGTTGTCGTGGTCAACGGGGGCTTCCGGGCACCAGGCGCTTTTGCTCACAACGGCGCGATCTCCCCTGCGGCGCGTTTCCAGGCGCAGAGCAGCGCTGCCTTCGTGGCGCGTGCGCAAGCGGCAAACAGGCCGGCGCCTGCCGCTCAATTCCAGAACGGGAACAGGATGCAGGTTCAGCCGTTGCGCCGGGCACCCGACGCGAACCTGCGGCCGATCATGCCGAACCGGGGGCAGCCGGTCGTGGGCCATGTCCAGCCGGCGTTTACCCCGCCGCGCCAGATGACGCAGCCGCCCGCGTTCGTGGCCCATCAGCAGTTCCATCGCGAATCCAGCGGCCAGGGACAGCACGCGCAGCACCGCGGCCGGTCCTAAAATACGCTCTCCCCTTGTAGGAGAGACGCCGATGCCGCGCATCGTCCGCGAAACCCTGCTGTCCATGCGTGATCTCACGGTCACGCTCGGGCCGTTCATTCTCGTCGCGGTCGCGTTGCTGGCCGGAACCTATTTCCTGCTCGATCCCATCCCGCCGAAGCGGGTCGTGCTCGCGACCGGACCGGAAGGCAGCGCCTACGATGCCTTCGGCAAGCGCTACGCCGCCGAGCTCAAGCGCTACGGCATCAGCGTGGAGCTGCGCCCCTCGAACGGCTCGCGCGAGAACCTGCGGCTGCTGCACGACGTCAAGAAGAGCGTCGACCTCGCCTTCGTGCAGGGCGGATCGGGCGACGCGGCGGAAGCGCTCGATAAAAAGGACGGCCCGGTCGAGCTCGCCTCGCTCGGCAGCCTCTTCTACGAGCCGGTCTGGGTGTTCTACCGGGCCGGCAAGGCGAAATCGCTGAACCGCGACGCGACGCTGAAGGAGCTCTCGCAGCTGCGCGGCTGGCGCGTGGACGTCGGCGCGCGCGGCAGCGGCTCGCCGGGACTCGCCAGCAAGCTGCTGACTGCGAACCTCATGGAGCGCGACGACATCCAGCGCAGCAATCTCGACGAGACGCCGGCGGTGCAGGCGCTACTTGCCGGCGAGCTCGATGCGATGGTGATGGTCAGCGCGCCCGAGTCGCCGATGGTGCAGATGCTGCTGCAGACGCCGGGCATCAGGCTGTTCGAATTCACCCAGGCCGAAGCCTACGCGCGGCGCTATCCGTTCATCAGCCCGGTGGTGCTGCCGCGCGGCGTGGCCGATCTCTCGCGCAACGTGCCGCCGCGCGACGAGCCGATGATCGCCACCACGACCTCGCTGGTCGCGCGCGAAGGCACGCACCCCGCGCTGGTGCAGCTCTTCGTCCAGGCGGCGGCGAGAATCCACAGCCACGCCGGCTGGATCGCGCGCGCCGGCCAGTTTCCGACCGCCGAGCGCACCGAGTTCCCGCTGGCGAAGGAAGCCGAGCGCTTCTACCGCAACGGGCCGCCGCTGCTGCAGCGCTACCTGCCGTTCTCGCTCGCCAACCTTATAGACCGCATGTGGGTGGCGCTGTTCTCGATCATGGTCGTGCTCATCCCGCTGTCGCGGGTGATTCCGCCGCTCTACGTGTTTCGCGTGCGCTCGCGCATCTTCCGCTGGTACCGCCAGCTAAGGCGCATTGAAGATATGCGTGAAAAAGACCAGGCCCCGGCGAAGGAGCTGCTTGCCGACCTGGACAAGCTCGAGGCGAAGGCCTCGCGCATCTCGGTGCCGCTCGCGTACTCGGACCAGCTCTACTCCCTGCGCAGCCACATCGACCTGGTGCGCGCGCGCCTGAAGTTGCCGTAAAGTCGCCGGGTTCGCGGCAGCGACTTCGCGGCGTCGTGCAGGTACTTGATCACCGGCGCCGGCGTGCCCTTGGGCGCGAGCAGCAGGTACCAGACGCCGTTCGACGCGTCCCAGCCGAGCTCCCTCGCCGTCGGCACGTCGGGGAACAGCGGATGGCGCTTGGGGTAGAACGCGACCAGTGCGCGCATGCGCTTGCCGTCGATCATCGGCTTGAGCTCGCCCGGCTGCGCCACCACCGCCTCGATGTGGCCGCCCAGCAGCGCCGGGCTCGACTGGCCCCAGCCCTGGTACGGAACATGGATCATCTTCGTGCCGCTGCGGTACATCAGCTCTTCGAGGTTGAGGTGGCTCGAGGTGCCCTCGCCCGGCGAGCCGACGCGGATCATGCCGGGGTTCGCCCTGGCATCGCCGACCAGGTCCTGGATGGTCTTGTAAGGAGACTCGGTGCGCACCGCGATGAAGGGATAGTAGGAGACGACGTTGAGCAGCGGCTCGTAGTCGTCGGGCGTCTTGTAGGCAAGATCGTTCACCTGCGCCGCGATCACCAGCGCTGAGTGCGGGGTAAGGATGAATGTGTAGCCGTCGGGCTGGCTGCGAGCGGTCTCCGCGACCGCGACCGAGCCGGCGGCGCCGGGACGGTTGACCACCACCAGCCCCTTCGGAAACCGCGGCTTCATGCCTTCGGCCACCAGGCGGGCGACGATGTCCACCAGCCCGCCGGCCGGATAGCCCGCGAGCATGGTGACAGAGCGTTCCGGATACTGCGCCGCGGCAGGCAGCGAAAGCGCGAGCGCCAGCAGGCACCACAGGATTTTTTGCATGGCCTCCTCCTCCTGAAGAGTTTACTTCAATGCCTTGTAGCGGATCCGGTGCGGGCGCGCCGCTTCCTCGCCGAGCCGCTTCTTCTTGTCGGCCTCGTATTCCTGGTAGTTGCCGTTGAAGAACGCCGCCTGCGAGTCGCCTTCGAAGGCGAGGATGTGGGTGGCGATGCGGTCGAGGAACCAGCGGTCGTGCGAGATCACCAGCACGCAGCCGGCGAATTCCAGCAGCGCCTCCTCGAGCGCGCGCAGGGTCTCGACGTCGAGGTCGTTGGAGGGCTCATCCAGCAGCAGGACGTTGGCGCCCGAGATCAGCATCTTGGCGAGGTGCAGGCGGCCGCGCTCGCCGCCCGAGAGCTGCCCCACCGGCTTCTGCTGGTCGGCACCGCGGAAATTGAAGCGCGCGAGGTAGGAGCGCGAGGGCATCTGGTACTTGCCCACCGCCAGCATGTCGTTGCCGCCCGATATGTCCTCGAACACCGTCTTGTCGGCCTGCAGCACGTCGCGCGACTGGTCGACGTGAGCCAGCTTCACGGTTTTCCCGACGGAAATTTTTCCTGAATCGGGCTTTTCCTTTTCGATGATCATGCGAAAAAGCGTGGATTTCCCCGCGCCATTGGGCCCGATGATCCCGACGATCGCGCCCGGCGGCACCTGGAACGAAAGCTTGTCGATCAGCAGGCGCTCGCCGTAGCCCTTCGACACGTTCTTGAACTCGATCACCTCGTTGCCGAGGCGCTCGGCGACCGGGATGAAGATCTCCTGGGTCTCGTTTCTCTCCTGGTGCTCCTGCGAGGAGAGCTCCTCGAAACGCGCGAGGCGCGCCTTCGACTTGGACTGGCGGCCCTTCGGGTTCTGCCGCACCCACTCGAGCTCGTGCTGCATCGCCTTGATGCGCGCCACCTCCTGGCTCTGCTCGACCTGCAGGCGCTTCTCCTTCTGCTCGAGCCAGCTCGAATAGTTGCCTTCCCAGGGAATGCCGTAGCCGCGGTCGAGCTCGAGGATCCACCCGGCTGCATTGTCCAGAAAATATCTGTCGTGGGTGACGGCGACCACCGTTCCCGGGAAGCGCTGCAGGAACTGCTCCAGCCACTCGACGCTTTCCGCGTCGAGGTGGTTGGTCGGCTCGTCCAGCAACAGCAGGTCCGGCTTCGAAAGCAATAATTTGCACAAGGCAACCCTGCGCTTCTCGCCGCCCGACAGCACCTCCACTTTCTGTTCCCATGGAGGCAGTCTCAACGCATCCGCCGCGACTTCCATCTCATCGGCGCCGCCGGTG
>WNFI01482330.1_pt1 | contig 10523 bp, 11 predicted proteins | sample 5400471 | NCBI WGS metagenome assembly WNFI01 (sample SAMN13153348, study PRJNA577476) | soil metagenome | isolation source: 100 cm saprolite on Douglas fir-dominated hillslope | place: USA:California | collected 2013-09-17 | reverse complement strand
AGGGTGTAAGGAAACAGCGAGGGGCTGAGCAGGCGCAGCGCCCCCGCGAGGATGACGAGCACCAGCAGCGAGAGGAGAAGGCGGGCGCTGAGCAGGTTCCCAAGGTAGCGGGCGAGGACCGTGCGGTCTCGCGAGGCGTCGCGGATGAACACGGTCTGCAACCCGAGGTCGGCGATGATCCCGACCAGCGTGACGTACACGATCATGGTGGCGAACCGGCCATAGGCGTCGGCGCCGAGGTGACGCCAGAGCAAGACGACGACGACAAAGACCGCCAGTTTGGCCAGAGCCCGTGCTCCAACCACCAGCACGCTGTTGCGCAGCGTCGTTGCGGCGAGCCGCTCGGTCACCGCGCGGATTGTAGTTGAGTTCAGCCCCGCATTCGCAACCGCGCGAAGCGGAACTTTCGAGGCCGCAGTTCCGTCTTAAGAGAGGATGGTCGCTCGCGCCCTGGTTGCCTGCCTGCTGGCCGCGACCCTTTGCGGATGCGCCGCCGGAGGGTCCTTCTTCGGGCCTGCCTCAGGAACGCTAACCGGTCACGTGCAGATCCGGGCCTGCGGCGGCGCCTACCGGCCGGAGCAGACCGGCTGCCCGGCGCGACCGATGGTTGGCGCGACGCTCACGTTTCAGTTGACCGGTACCACGAGCGCATCCACCATCACAACCGATTCGTCCGGCGCCTATCGGATCGATCTCAAGCCGGGAACGTACAGCGTCCAGGTGACCGAGCAGGGGTCGGCCACGCGGGGATTCGCCGGATTCGCAGGCCCCAGGACGGTCACGGTCGTCGCCGGCAAGACGGTAATCGCGGACTTTACGTACACGATTCAGTTGCTGTAGCGGACGTTGGCGGCGACCACGTCTCTTAACATTCGTGGATGCAGTCGGCAGGAAAGCCGCGGGTCTTCAGCGGGATACAGCCGAGTGGCGGCCTCCACATCGGCAACTACCTCGGAGCGATCCGCAACTGGGTTCGCGACCAGGACAAGTACGACAACATCTTTTGTATCGTCGACCTGCACGCCATCACGCTTCCGCAGGACCCGGCTGCGCTGCGGGAAAACACGCTCGACCTGGCCGCGATCTACCTCGCCAGCGGCATCAAGCCGGACCAGGCGATGTTCATCCAGTCGCATGTGTCCGCGCATGCGGAGCTGGCCTGGATCTTCGAGAGCTTCACGCCGATCGGCTGGTTGGAACGCATGACACAGTTCAAGGACCGAACGGCGCGGCAGGGTCGCGAGCGGATCGGCGCCGGTGTCCTGACCTACCCATCGCTGATGGCCGCCGACATCATGCTCTACGACGCGACGTACGTGCCGGTTGGAGAGGACCAGCGCCAGCACATCGAGTACACGCGCGACATCGGCCAGCGCATCAACCAGCGGTTCGGGGACATCCTCGTCATCCCGGAGGCGCTGATCCAGAAGGCCGGTGCCGAGATCAAGGGACTCGACGACCCCGAAAAGAAGATGAGCAAGAGCCTGGCGGCCGATGCACCCGGCCACGCGATCTTCATGCTCGATCCGCCCGACCTGATCCGGAAGAAGCTGGCCCGGGCCCAGACCGATGCCGAGCCGGCGGTGCGCTTCCCGGCCGGCCCCGGCGTTGGCAACCTGCTGGAGATCTATCGCACCATCAAGGAGCTGGATTGGCCGACCGTCGAGCGCGAGTTCGCGGGCAAGCCGTACAGCGTGCTGAAGAGTGTCGTGGCCGATGCCGTGATCGAGGTGCTGACGCCGATCCAGCAGCGGTATCGGGAGATCCGATCCGATGACGCCGCGCTGATGCAGCAGCTGCGCCGGGCCGCCGAGCGTCTCACGCCGATCGCCAACCGCACGCTGCACCGTGTCCAGGAAGCGGTCGGGCTGCGCTGACGGTTACCAGTTCGAATAGGGACGGTTCGATGCAGGATGAAAAGACGTGCTGTCACCATGAAGGAAGACCGCGACCGGACGCTGCGGTAGCGGCCCGCGGTCACGTAGCGAATCGGGATAGCGCGGAACGGATCGGGCCGGACCGACCCGCGACTAGTGAAGGTGATCACGACGTAGAGGCGGCGGCCGTTCCAATCCGTGGCGTTCATGAAGCGGCCGGCGTCGACCCGGTCGCCCATGAACTCGAGGTAGAGGCCGGGCACGGTTGGGTAGACGGCAAAGTAGAAACCGGCGGTCCAGGCGAGGCTGACGGCCCAGACTGCGGCGGCGGCCAGGGCGGCGCGCCGGGGCCACAACCTCTCGAGTACCGCGTCCAGGCCGACGGCCGCCAGGAGGTACGCCGCCGGGACCAGGCCACTCCCCCGGAGCATGTGGGGGGTGCGATCCGATAGCGCGACGACCAGCGTGAACACCGCGAGCCAGAGCAGCAGCAGGGCGTAGCGGCTCTGGCGCCAGCGCTTCATGGCCACCACGATCCCGGCGAGGAAGGCGAGGCCCACCAGCGGATCGAACAGCGGCAGATGCGGGACGTTGTACTGGCGTTCGGGATCGCCCCAGACGTTGAACACCGCGATCGTCCGCACCGCGTGATCGACGAGCCGGCCGGGCAGGCTCGCGATCGGCCCTCCATTCAGGACGGAGACGCCGATGTCCCGACTGAGCACCTCCGGATGCAGCAGCGTGGCGATCGCGAGCGGGGCCGCCACCACCGCCGCGGCGAGTACGTAGAGGGCCCACGACGACCGGGTCCCGGGGAGCTCGCGCCGCGCCAGGATCCGCAGGACGATCAAACCGGCGACCACCAGCACCACCAGCCGGTAGCTCGTATAGGTATAGACCCCAAGGCCGATCACCGCCCCCGCCAGCGCCCAGCGCCAGGCCGAGCCGCGCCGGGCGGCCCACCAGAGGAAAAGAAATGCCAGGTCGAGAAAGAGCGGGACGAGCGCGGTGCGGTAACCGAGCCGGCTGTAGTGGACGGCCCAGAAAGAAACCGCCAGCAGCGCCGTGCTGATCAGGCCGACGCGGCGCCCGAAGAGGCGGCTGGCCAGGTAATGGACGGGGAGCGTCGCCAGCCCGATGACCACCGTCGTCAGGTAGAGGGCGATCGGTTTGCCTCCCACGAGGGCGACGCTGACGGCATCGAGCCAATCGATCATGCCCTCGATGCCGTTGCCGGTTCCCCGCGGGTAGATGACCTGCAGGCCGTGCTGTGGCACGCCCAGCGCGTCCAGGCCATTCGCCGCGACGTCGGCGTACAGACCGGGAGGGAAGGTGTCCAGCCGAAACGTCCGCAGGATCGCGGCGACAACGAGGATCGCCAGCACGCCGATCGATGCCTGGGATTGCCAGGCTGCGGCCCTGAGCCGGGCTACGCCGTGCCCTCCGAGACCTTCTCCGTGACCTGGTACTCGAGGTACATGCCGAGCATGAGACGGGTCTGCGCCTCCAGCGCCGGCAGGACGCTGAACAACAGCCCCACGATCGGGTAAAGGCCAAGCTGCACGTAGGCCCAGATCTGATGCACCACCCCCCAGGTGCGCGGCATCGGCGGATTGATGCGCTGCTCCACGAGGATCAGCGCGGCGATGTTCAGGAACGCGATGTTGATCAGGATAAAGGCGTAGAGTCCCAACCGATCGGCCTCGAGGGTCAGGTTCCAATCCTCGGACAACAGCCGGGGCAGGGCGGCGCCAAAAAGCAGCAGGATCGGCAGCGTCGCCCAGGTCAGGTGATTGAAGATCATGTAGCCGTAGCGCCGCGTCCGCAGCCAGAGGGGAATCTCGGCGTGGCGCAGGAGGCGGACCGTCGCGTACGGAATGTCACTGACCCCCCAGGCCCAGCGCTTGATCTGGTTGTACTGGTTGGCGTGCGTCTTGACCCGTTCCCACGGCATGCCTCGATCCGAGGCCTCTGGCGCGTCGCCGTAGTTCGGCAGGAAGACCGGCACCATCTTGAGGCGCCCGTGGGTCGCGAAGAATGACTTCCAGTAGAAGCGCGAATCCTCGGGGATGACGTCGTCGTCCCAGTAGTCGGCCTTGATGACCAGGTCGAGCGACATCGAGTAGCTGCTGAAGGCGACCAGCCGGTCGGGGCGCGAGGAGAGGAACATCTGCCACTGCGTGCAGGCGCTCGCCATGATACGCACCGCGAACGGCACCCGCCACAGGTTGTTGTGGAACATCGGGATCGGCTGGAAGAGGCACTCGAGACGCCTGCGGTCCTGGACGTACTGGTAGGTCACGTAGGCGAAGTACTGCGGGTGGACCCGGAAATCCGAGTCCAGGTCGGTGACGATCACGTCTTTCGAGTCGAAGCCCATCGCCTCCAGCTCGCGGCGGAGGACCGGGCCGCCGTAGGCCATCGCCGCCGACTTGCCGACCACGATGCCCGGCAGCAGCGGGTCTTTGATGTGCAAGAAGGCACGCAACCGGCCACCGAACTCCTGCTGGAGCCGGTGGACGTTCTCCCAACCAGGCCGGTCGCTCTCTCGGGTGATGATCGCCACCACCTTGTTTTCCGCCGGGTAGTCGGCTTCGGCGATCGCCCTGACCGTCTCGCGAAGGATCTCGTAGGGCTCGGTGTAGGTCGGAATCAGGACGGCATGCACGATTCGATGAGGATCGAGCGTGGCAGGTGAGACCGCCAGCGCCAGGCAGCGCTGCCACCAATCCTGCCGCATGGCCGTCTTCATTTTTCGATAGGTGCCGCGGATGCCGATGACGACCGTCGCGGTCCGCACGAGCCAGTAGATGTCGATCAGGAAGATCGCCACCGCAATGTAGGGGGCGAACAGAAAGGATGCCACCACCGGGGCGATCAAAATGGTCCAGGTGAGCGCACCGGGCGCTACTTCAAGGGCGCGCTGCACGCGCCACTCGCCCTTGCTCAGGGATGCCCTCTTTGCCACCTCTTCTAACCCTAGTGCACCGGCACCGGAGGTCTTGATTGTAAAGGGGCCCGTTCACCGGCCAAACCGGGTATTCGGATCTGCGCCAGGTGGCGAATCCCCAGGTTTGGCGTTATACTGGTGCCCGGGTTAGACAGGCCACGGTGGCGCCTGTCCGACGCTCTGCCGAAGGGGTGGCTAGCCGTCGGCCCACCTGTGAAAGCCAGGCCCAATCTTATGCGCCACAAGGAGCGCCATTGACCTTACGATTACCGCCTATTGTCGCGGGGTCCCCGTTTGCCCATCGGGCCCCTGACATCACCGCGGTTCGCCTGCTCGTCTGCGCCGCGCCGGAGAGCCAGGCCGAGACCCTGCTCGCCCACCTCGGCGAGGAGGCCCTGATGGGCTTGCTGACCGAAGCCACCGAGGGTGACGGCTACGTCGACATCAAGCACGCGCCGGTGCGCTATACGCTCAACCTGCAGAAGCGGACGGAGACCACCATCGAGCGATTCGGCCTCACCGGCCAGCTCTTCGGGCTGCCCGGCCGCGATCTCGCCTTCGTAGTGGAGCGGGTCCAGCCCGATCCCGACCCGTCGAAGGATGCCGGCGACGTGCTGACCCTGGAAGTCGCCACCCCTGGTCCTGGCCGGCCAGGCCTTTGCCAACCTCGAGCGGCAATGGCTCGCCTGGCAGGCAGAGCAGGACGCCCGCCCCTACGAGGTCGAGACGGAGGGCGTGATCTGCAGCAAGTGTGAGGGCCTGCAGGCGCCGGGCGCGAAATGCACAGTCTGCGGCGCCAGCAACGGCGACCGGAGCGCCGGGGCGATGCTCGTCCTGAGTCGTCGGGGCGGGTTCAAGGAAGGCGACCGTGTCATCATTCGCGCCGGCCACGGCGCGGACCGCGAAGGCACCCTGCTGCGTGGCGAAGGCGGCGGACGCCGCTGGTTGGTCAAGCTGCGTGAGGAAGGCCAGCTCGGCCCAGGCACGATCCGGCCGCAGCCCATCACGGCCGTCGTTGAGGTTCAGCAGCGGACCCTGAATGGCTTCCCGGCGGGCGACATCAGCTTGCGTCGCGTCGCGGCGCTCCTGATCGCGCCCGACGAAGTGCTGCCCCCCGGCACGGGCGACCTGCAGCCGTTCGACGAGCGCCTCAACCCGAGCCAGCAGCAGGCGGTGCGGAGCGCCGTCAACCTCTTCCCGGGGAGCATGCAGCTGGTGCAGGGACCGCCCGGGACCGGCAAGACGACCTCGATCGTCGAGACGGTTCGCCAGCTGGTGGCGCGCGATCCCGGCGTCCGGATCCTGATGACGTCGCACGCCAACACGGCGGTGGACAATGCGCAGGAGCGTCTGCAAGGCCTGGATTCGCTGCGCATGGTCCGAATCGCTGAGCCCGAGAAAGTCGATCCGAAGTTCCGCGCGAGCATCGTCGAGGCCGACGATCCGCGGGTGCGCAATGCCCACGTGGTCTTCGGCACGGTGAACCGCATCGCGCTCGCCTGCAAGGAAGCCGAGATGTTCGACTGGCTGATCCTGGACGAGGCGAACAAGGTCCGCTTCACCGAAACGCTGCCCCTGCTGCGACTGGCCCCACGCTGGCTGCTGGTCGGCGACCACCGCCAGCTGCCTCCTGTGCTGGACGAAAGTGCCGCCGCGTTTCCGGTCGAGGACGATGAGGCGAGGTCGATGGTCCGCGATGCGAGCTTCTTCGAACTGAGCTGGGTCGTCTTGCCCGAGACCAACCTCGTCATGCTGGACGAGCAGTATCGGATGGCGGCGCCGATCGGCAGCTACGTGTCGGTGGCGTCCTATGACGGCCGGCTGCGTAACTCGCCGGAGATGGCGGCGTTGCGCTCGCCGCTGCCGTGGCCGTTCAACCGCAACCTCACCTGGCTGACGATCCGCGGCCGGGAAAAGAAGGGCGGCTCGGGAAGCATCTCGAACCGCGCCGAGATCGAGGCGGTCGGTCGGGTGGTGCGCCACCTGCAGCGGCTGGGTCTCGAGCAGCTGCGCGTCGCCGTCATCGCCATGTACCAGGACCAGGTCACCCAGCTGCGACGCGAGCTGCGGATGGTGGCGCTGCCCGGGCTGGCGGTCGATACGGTTGATGCCTTCGAGGGCGAGGAGGCCGACGTCGTCATCCTCAGCCTGGTGCGCAGCAACGAAGCGGAACGGATCGGTTTCTTGAAGAAGGCCCAGCGGTTGAACGTCGCGATCTCGCGCGCGAAGCAGCTGCTGGTCGTGGTTGGCGATATCGAGACGATGACCGGTCGCGAGGGACAGGATCTCTACCGACCGCTGCTGGAGCACATCGAGCGCGAGGGCCGCGTGGCCGGCATCGGGGCCCTGCACGCCATGGACGCGGCCGTTGGTGGGCGCCAGCGAGGCGACCGTCGACGTCAGCGGGTCGGCACCACCCCGGCCGCTGGCGGGCGATCGCGCCGGCGCCGCCGAGGGTACGGGCCGCGTCCGGTCACACCAGCCGTTCCGGTCGCCGGCAATGGCGTCGCGGCTCCCGAGGGCGGAGCGCCACCCACGGAAAATGGGGCGGCCCCACCCCGGAAGTTCCGACGCCGCCGGGGTCGCCGTCGCAGCTCGCTCGCAGCGACCAATGGGACGGTCGGGAGCGAAAAGCCGAGCACCGCCAGCACCGACGGCGGCACGCCATCGTCCGGGTCGAGTCCGGCGCACCAGCGCGAGCCCGCGACCCAGGCCGTCGAAAGCGGCGGCTGACGACCACCACAGGCTAGAAATCACTGGCTGACCGCGGGCCCCAGCACTACATCGACCTCGCGGACTGGCGCCGCCGCGTCGGCGACCTCTACCGCCTGAAAGGGCCCGATGCGCTGCAGCGGTTTCGGCAGGGCCGCGACCAGCTGTTTCGAACCCATCCACAGTCGCCCCTCTCAGCGCAAGCACAGGCAGACTTCAAGGGCCTTTCCTACTTCGATCACGATCCCGCCTATCGCCTGACGATGCGGCTGGAGTCGGCCGAGGCCGGGGATCCGCTCGAGATCGATACCGGCGGCGGCTACGGAAACCTACGGCGGTGGCCGCTACCTCCTCGACACCGTCAAGAACACCGATGGCCTGGTGCTCGAAATGACCTCCGGCTCCCCGGACCTCACGATCGACTTCAACTTCGCCTACAACCCCTCCTGCGCCTACGACGCCCGCTGGGCCTGCCCGCTCGCGCCGCGCGAGAACTGGCTGCCGGTGCCCGTGTGGGCCGGTGAGAAGATGTTTTCGTGAGCCGGACGGCGCTGATCACGGGCGCCTCGAGTGGCATCGGCTACGAGCTGGCACTCTTGTTTGCTCGGGACGGTTTCGACTGCATCCTGATCGCGCGGAGCCAGGACAAGCTGAACGAACTGGCCGCGCGGCTCGAGAGCGAGTATCGAGTGAAGACCCTCGTGCTCCCCAAAGACCTTTGTAACGCGAGCGCCGCCAATGAGATCTATGAAGAGGTCACGGCCGCCGGCCTGGCGGTCAACGTGTTGGTCAACAATGCCGGATTTGGCGTCTACGGCCTCTTCGCTCAGGCCGATCTCGAAGCCGAGCTGCAGATGTTGCAGGTCAATGTCATGGCGTTGACCAGCCTGACCAAGTTGTTCCTCCCCGGGATGCTCGAGCGCCGAGAGGGAAGGATCCTCAACGTTGCATCGACGGCGGGGTTCGCGATCGGGCCGCTGATGGCGGTCTACTACGCGAGCAAAGCGTATGTCATCTCATTTTCGGAAGCGCTCGCGAACGAGCTCCAGGGCACCGGCGTCACGGTCACGACGTTGGCCCCGGGGCCCACCCGCACTGGGTTCCAACAACGAGGAGCGATGGAAGAATCACGATTGTTCCGAGGACAAATTGCGGACGCCAGGAGGGTCGCCCTGGCCGGTTACCGCGGATTGATGGCCGGCAAGACCATGGTGATCCCAGGCATGCGTAACAAGCTCATTCCGCTGGTTGCGAGAATGAGCCCCAGGGGAGTGATGGCGCGAGTGGTCCGCCGATCTCAGGAGCGCGTCAACGGGTAAATCACCCTCCCCCTCTGGGGGAGGAGAGTGTGGGGGCTTCAGTCTGCCAGGCGAAAGCTCCCGGTGAGGTGGCGCATAGGGGCGGCCCCTTCCATCCCCATCTTCAGCTCGTAGCGCAACGTATCGCCGTCCATCCAGAACGACCGGCTGATTGAGGTCACCGGTTTAGCGGTGGGCGTGCGCCCGACGCTGGCGCACTCGACATCGATCCGCCGGCCATCGACCCGGCCGAGGGAGATTTCCGCATAGCCAATAGGCTGCGCGATGACGAACTCCACGCGGCCGTCGCCGACCAGCCGGAGGTACCCCGCCTCACCATGCATCGGCTGGCCGGTGTCGATCGCCTCCGTGCGCTGGGTGTAGATCAGGAACGGCTTGCCGTTATGGCTGAAGCGGATTTCTTCGCGGTAGCGGAAGGGCTTGATGCTCGGGTACTGGCCCTCCCCTTCCCCGCGCCAGGTACCCAGCAGGAACGTCACCGGCGTCAGTGCTGGGTTCAGCTCGGTTGCGATCATGGGCTCCATGTTACAGGCTGAAAATGCCCTCGGCAGGACTCGAACCTGCGACGCCCGCCTTAGGACGGCGGCGCTCTGGTCCCCTGAGCTACGAGGGCATGCTCCCGGCGGCGCGCCAGAGAGAGGTTATCATTGACATTCGCCGATCGGGGCGTAGCTCAGCCAGGTTAGAGCGCTCGGTTCGGGACCGAGAGGCCGAAAGTTCAAATCTTTTCGCCCCGACCAACCTCCCTCATTGAAATGAGAGCCGTTGTCTACGATCGCTACGGGCCGCCGGAGGTGCTGCGACTCGAAGACGTCGAGCGGCCTGAACCCAAAGAGGACGAAGTCCTAGTCAAAGTCCACGCGGCGACGGTCAACCGGTTCGACACTGCGACACGTGAGGCGAACCGGCGGAGCGGGCTGGCGATCTCGCTCATGAGCCGCCTGGTCTCAGGCCTCCGGCGGCCGAGACACCGAATCCTCGGTACGGAATTCGCAGGAGAGGTCGAAGTCGTCGGCGCAGCTGTCAGCGAGTTTGCCGTCGGTGACAGGGTCTTCGGTACCAGTGGGCTGAGGTTCGGGGCCCACGCGGAGTACATCGCGATGCCGGTGAGCGCCCGAATCGCGCACATGCCCACAAGCACGAGCTTCGAGGAGGCGGCGCCGATCTGCGACGGAGCACTCAACGCATTGACCTGCCTGAAGCAGGCGGATCTCCGCCCGGGCCGGACGATCCTCATCTATGGCGCGTCCGGGGCAATCGGCACCGCTGCGGTGCAGCTGGCCAGGTCCTTCTGTGCCGATGTCACCGCAGTCTGCAACACGAAGAACCTCGAGCTCGTGCGATCGCTCGGAGCAGACCGGGTGATCGATTACACGCAGGAAGACTTCACCAGGAACGGCCAGAGGTACGACGTCATCCTCGACGCGGTCGGCAAGCTGTCGTTCCGCCGGTGCCGCGGGTCGCTGCAACCGGAAGGCATCTTCCTGCCAACCGACGGATTCGCGAATCTCATGTGGGCGCTACTGACCTCGCGGATCGGACGCAAGAAGGTGCGGTTCCAGATACCACCCCGGCAGACGAAACAGGACGTCGTCTTCCTCAAGCACCTCATCGAGGCCGGCAAGTTCCGGCCGGTCGTCGATCGACACTACCCGTTGGAGGACG